>OWIL01001172.1_pt1 | contig 13564 bp, 10 predicted proteins | sample 1732871 | NCBI WGS metagenome assembly OWIL01 (sample SAMN05065763, study PRJEB22554) | human gut metagenome | biome: ENVO:2100002; feature: ENVO:00000062; material: ENVO:00002003 | host: Homo sapiens | place: USA
AAGTCGTCGGCAGCGTCAGATGTGTATAAGAGACAGGAAATATATCTCATATATACCTCTAATATGGAGAGGAGTTTCTACAGTTTACCATTGTAATAAACTGCTATGAGTTGAAGGATTTTTTTGTTGGCTCCTTTAGTATATATGGGGAAAAATATTAGGAGGAGAAAATGCTATTTGTTAATAAAAAGAAGAAAAGACTGAAAAGTAGGCTTAAAACATTTACTAACAAAGGCATAATTGTAAACTTAAGAATATATATAAATAGTGGTCTAAGTGTGTACTTATGTAAAGCATGAGTGTGTACTTAGACCTTTTGTTTTAATAGAAACTTCAAGGAGGGAAATGTGAAAACTGATATTCAAATAGCTCAAGAGGCAAAAATAGTAAATATTTTAGAAATAGCAAAGAAGGTAGGACTTACTGAAGATGATATAGAACAATATGGAAAATATAAAGCAAAAGTCAACCTAGATGTGCTAAAAAGATTAGAAGATAAAAAAGATGGTAAACTAGTATTGGTAACAGCTATCACACCAACTCCAGCTGGAGAGGGAAAATCAACAGTTACAGTAGGACTTACTCAAGCTTTAAATAAATTAGGAAAATCTTCAGTAGCTGCTTTAAGAGAACCATCTCTTGGACCTGTATTTGGAATGAAAGGTGGAGCTACTGGTGGAGGATATGCACAAGTAATTCCTATGGAAGATATAAATTTACATTTTACTGGAGATTTACATGCAATAGGAGTAGCTCACAACTTAATAGCTGCTTGTATTGATAATCATATTAATTCAGGAAATTTACTAAATATAGATGTTACAAAAATCTCTTGGAAAAGAGTAGTAGATATGAATGATAGAGCATTAAGAGAGGTAGTTATTGGACTTGGTGGAAAAGCTAATGGAATACCTAGAGAGTCATCTTTCCAAATAACAGTAGCTTCTGAGATAATGGCAGCTCTATGTTTAGCGAATTCACTTATGGATTTAAAAGATAAGATTAGAAGTATGGTATTTGGATACTCAAGAGATGGAAAAGCTCTTACAGTAGGAGATTTAAAAATAGAGGGAGCTGTAACTGCATTATTAAAAGAGGCTTTAAAACCAAACCTTGTTCAAACTTTAGAAAATACTCCAGTATTTATCCACGGAGGACCATTTGCTAATATAGCTCATGGATGTAACTCAATCTTAGCTACAAAATTAGCATTAAAACTTTCTGATTATGCTATAACAGAGGCTGGATTTGCTGCTGACTTAGGGGCAGAAAAATTCTTAGATATAAAATGTAGAAAAGGAAATCTAAGACCTAACTGTATAGTAATAGTAGCAACAGTAAGAGCTCTAAAACATCACGGAGGAGCTAAGGAGCTATCAGAAGAGAGCTTAGAAGCATTAGAAAAAGGAATAGCTAACTTAGATAAACATATAGAGAATATGAAAAAATATAACTTACCAGTTGTGGTAGCAATCAATAGATTTGTAAGCGACACTGAAAGAGAACTTGAATTTATTGAAAAACACTGTAAAGAGTTAGATGTACCAGTTGCTCTATGTGAGGTATGGGCAAAAGGTGGAGAGGGAGGAATAGCTCTTGCTAAAGAGGTAATGGCTCAATTAGAAAAAGAGACTGATAACTATACACCACTTTACTCATTAGATTTAAGTATAAAAGAGAAAATAGAAACAATAGCAAAAGAGATATATGGAGCTAATGGAGTAGAGTTTAGCTCTGGAGCTAAGAAGATGTTAAAGACAATAGATGAGCTAGGATATGGAAACTTACCAGTTTGTATGTCTAAAACTCAAAAATCTTTATCAGATAATGCTTTATTAATAGGTAGACCAACAGGATTTACTGTAACAATAAATGAACTAAGAATATCAGCAGGAGCAGGATTTATAGTAGCTATGGCTGGGGATATAATAGATATGCCAGGACTACCTAAAAAACCAGCAGCTGAGTTGATAGATATAGATGAGAATGGAAAGATAGAAGGATTATTCTAATAAAAAAATCTATGTTAAAATTTTTCAGGAGGAGAAATGAATTACCGTATTTTTGTAGAAAAGAAATCAGGATTTGATTTAGATGCTAAAAGACTTGAGAATGAATTAAGAGAGAGTCTTCAATTAAAGGGGCTAGAAAAAGTAAGATTACTAAACTGCTATGATGTCTTTGGAATAGATAGTGAAGAGTTAGCAAAGGCTAAAAAGCTTATATTCTCAGAGGTAGTAACAGATAGAGTAACTGAAGAGTTAGATAGTAAAGGGGCAAAATACTTTGCTGTGGAATTTTTACCAGGGCAGTTTGACCAAAGAGCTGACTCAGCTATGCAATGTTTAAATCTAATATCTGATAAAAACCAAGATGTAGTAGTAACAAGTGGAAAAGTTATAATCTTAGAGGGAGATATATCAGAAGAGGAGCTAAATAAAGTAAAAAATTACTATATCAACCCTGTAGAGATGAGAGAGAAAACTCTTGAGAAATTAGAGATAGAAGAGGGAGAGTTAGCTCAAGAAGTTCCTGTATTTGAAGGATTTATTACATATGGAACTGAGGAGTTGGAAAAATTTAGAAAAGAGCTTGGACTAGCTATGACATTTGCTGATATAGCCTTTGTACAAGAGTATTTTAGAGATACGGAAAAAAGAAATCCAACTGAAACAGAGATAAAAGTATTAGACACTTATTGGTCTGACCATTGTAGACATACAACATTTGAAACTAGAATAAAAAATATTGTTTTCCCAAAATCAGCTTTTGGAGAAACATTACAAAAAGCTTTTGAAAACTATTTGGGAGCAAGAAAATTTGTACATCAAGAAAGACTTGAGAAAAAATATATATCTCTAATGGATATGGCAACAATCTGTGGAAAAGAGATGAGAAAAACTGGTAAGCTAGAGGACTTAGAGGTATCTGATGAGATAAATGCTTGCTCAGTATATATAGATGTAGATGTAGATGGGAAAATAGAAAAGTGGCTATTGATGTTTAAAAACGAAACTCACAACCACCCTACTGAGATAGAGCCATTTGGAGGAGCTTCTACTTGTTTAGGAGGGGCAATAAGAGACCCATTATCAGGAAGATCTTATGTATACCAAGCTATTAGGGTAACAGGTTCTGGTAACCCATTGGAAAAATTAGAAGATACTTTACAAGGAAAATTACCTCAAAAGAAAATAACAACAGGAGCAGCAGCAGGATACTCATCTTATGGAAACCAAATAGGACTTACTACTGGGCATGTAGCTGAAATCTATCACGATGGATACAAAGCTAAGAGAATGGAAGTAGGAGCAGTAGTTGGAGCTGTACCAGCTGATTGGGTAAGAAGAGAGAATGCTTCTAAAGGAGATATAGTTGTACTACTTGGAGGAAAAACAGGAAGAGATGGTTGTGGAGGAGCAACTGGTTCTTCTAAAGAGCATACAGATGATTCCTTAAGACTTTGTGGAGCAGAGGTACAAAAAGGAAATGCTCCAGAGGAGAGAAAAATCCAAAGATTATTTAGAAATCCAGAGGTTACAAGACTTGTTAAAAAATGTAATGACTTTGGAGCTGGAGGGGTATCAGTAGCAATAGGAGAGTTAGCTCCTGGACTAGATATCAACTTAGATGTAGTTCCTACTAAATATTTAGGACTTAGTGGAACAGAGCTAGCTATCTCTGAATCACAAGAGAGAATGGCAGTAGTAATAGAGGCTAAAGATAGAGATAAATTTATAGAATTAGCATATAGAGAGAACTTATTAGCAACAGTTGTAGCAGTGGTTACTGACACAAATAGACTTGTGTTAAATTGGAAAGGTAAGAAGATAGTAGATATCTCAAGAGAGTTTTTAGATACTAATGGAGTTACTCAAGAGATAGAGGTAGAAGTAGAAAATATCTCTTATGAAGAGAGCCCTCTTACAAAAGTAGCTTACGAAGGAGAGAATTTGGAAGCTAAGTGGTACAATATGTTATCATCTTTAAATGTAGCTTCTCAAAAGGGACTTATGGAGATATTTGACTCTACAATAGGAGCTACTACAGTACTTATGCCATTTGGTGGAAAATATCAAATGACTCCAACAGATGTAAGTGTACAAAAATTACCATTACTTAAAGGGGAAACAGATACAGCTTCTGCTATCACTTGGGGATATAACCCAGTATTATCATCTTGGTCACAATTCCATGGTGGAGCTTATGCAGTAGTTGAATCATTAGCAAAATTAGTAAGTGTGGGAGTAGATTATAAGAGAGTAAGACTTTCATTCCAAGAATACTTCCAAAAACTTGGACAAAATCCTGAAAATTGGGGTAAACCTTTCTCAGCTTTATTAGGAACAATAGAGATGCAAAGAGCTTTTGAAATACCAGCTATTGGAGGAAAGGACTCTATGAGTGGAACATTTAATGATATTCACGTTCCGCCTACACTAATATCTTTTGCTGTATCTCCAGTAAAAGCTAGTGTAGTAATATCTCCAGAGTTTAAAAAGGCTGGAAATAAAATCTACTTAGTAAAACACCATATGTTAGAAAACTATATGCCTAATGTGGAAGAGTTAAAAGAAAACTTTGAATATGTACATGAAAATATAGTTAATGGAAATATAGTATCAGCTATGACATTAAAAACTGGTGGTATAGCTGAAGCAGTAAGTAAGATGACATTTGGAAATAGAATAGGAGCTAAGATATCTAATCTTGGAGATGAGTTATTCAAGTTAGGATATGGAACATTTATAGTGGAGTCAAATGTAGAACTTACTGGTAAAAATGTAGAATTATTAGGAGAAACAATCTCTGAATACAAAGTAGTAGTAGGAGATATTGAGATAGATATGACTGTTGGAGAGAAGGTATGGTTAGATAAACTATTCCCAGTTTTCCCTCATAAAACAGTAGAAAAAGTTGAAAAATATATCTGGACTCCTTATACTACTAAAAATATAGTAGTATGCAAAAATAAGATAGCTAAACCAAGAGTATTAGTACCAGCTTTCCCAGGAACAAACTGTGAATATGATTCAGCTAGAGTATTTGAAAAAGCTGGAGCAGAATCAAATATATTAGTATTTAGAAACCTAACTCAAGAGTATATCAATGACTCAATAGAAAAGATGGTAAAAGAGATAAATAACTCTCAAATCCTAATGTTCCCAGGAGGATTCAGTGCTGGAGATGAGCCAGATGGTTCTGGTAAATTTATAGCAACAGTACTTACTAACCCTAAAGTAGCAGAAGCTATCCATAAGTTCTTAGAGAGAGATGGACTTATATTAGGAATTTGTAATGGATTCCAAGCTCTTATCAAATCTGGGTTACTTCCTTATGGAGAGATAGGAAAGATTACTGAAGATTCACCAACTCTTACATTCAATAAAATTGGTAGACATATATCTCAAATGGTAAAAACTAAAGTAACTTCTAATAAGTCACCTTGGCTTGCTGGAATAGAAACAGGTTCAGAGTTTGAAATAGCAGTGTCACATGGAGAGGGAAGATTCTTTGCTAGTGATGAGGTAATTAAAAAGCTATTTGAAAATGGACAAGTGGCAACTCAATATGTCAACTTAGAGGGAGAACCAACTAATGAGTTTAGATTTAACCCTAATGGTTCAAGCTTCGCTATTGAAGGAATTACTTCTCCAGATGGGAGAGTATTTGGTAAGATGGGACATACAGAAAGATATGGAAACAATGTATTTAAAAATATAATTGGAAATAAAGAGCAAAAAATATTTGAAAATGGAGTAAAATATTTCAAATAATTTAGGAGGACAAATGAAAGTAGCTATTATTTTCGGAAGTAAATCAGATACAGAGAAGATGAGAGGAGCAGCTAACTGCTTAAAAGAGTTTGGAATAGAGTATTCAGCTCATGTACTTTCAGCTCATAGAGTACCTGAAAAATTAGAAGAAACATTAGAAAAATTAGAGGTAGAAGGTTATGATGTAATTATAGCTGGAGCTGGGCTTGCAGCTCATTTACCTGGAGTTATAGCTTCAAAAACTACACTACCAGTAATAGGAGTACCTATTGAGGCAGCTTTTAACGGAATGGATGCATTATTATCAATAGTACAGATGCCTAAATCAATTCCAGTTGCAACTGTTGGAGTAAATAACTCATACAACGCAGGAATGTTAGCTGTACAAATGCTTTCATTAAAATCTCCAGAACTAAAAGAGAAATTAAGAAACTTCAGAAAAGATATGAAAGCTAAGTTTATAGCTGATAATGAATCAGGAGTAGAACTTTAAACTTCAATTTCTTGAAAACTAAGGGTTGTGTAAATTACATAGAGAAGTTACTACTATAAAATTCAAGAATAACTTTCGTTCAAAGAATAAAGAGCAAGTATGGCTCAGCTCATTAAAAACACAAGGGTTAAGCCTTTGGCTTATTGTGTTTTTGGGCATTCGCTTTCATTGACTTGCTCTAATATTCTCCTCAATCTTCGTTATTCTTGATTTTAATCAAGAAATTTTCTATAAAGTTACAGATAATAGAAGTTTTCAAATTTAAAATTTAAATTTCAATAAAAAATAAAAATAAGGTATAAAAATATTAAAAGTATCTCAGGAGGAATTAAAATGTCAGTAGAAAAAAAAGATTTTATTTATGAAGGAAAAGCTAAACAAGTATATTCAACAACAGATGAGAAATTAGTAATAATTCACTATAAAGATGATGCAACAGCAGGAAATGGAGCTAAAAAAGGAACAATAGTAAATAAAGGTGTAATGAACAACAAAATAACAGCTATGTTATTCAGAATGTTAGAGAAAAATGGAATAAAAACTCACTTAGTAGATGTATTAAATGATAGAGACCAACTTTGCCAAAGAGTAAAAATATTCCCATTAGAAGTAATAGTAAGAAACGTAATAGCTGGTTCAATGGCAGCAAGAGTTGGAATTCCAGAAGGAACTAAACCAACTAACACAATATTTGAAATCTGCTATAAAAATGATGCTTATGGAGATCCATTAATCAATGACCACCATGCAGTTGCTTTAGGACTTTGTACTTATGAAGAGTTAGCAGAGATATATAGAATTACTGGACAAATCAACAATCTATTAAAAGATGCTTTTGATAAAATTGGAATTACTTTAGTAGACTTCAAAATAGAATTTGGTAAAAATGCTGCAGGAGAAATCTTATTAGCTGATGAGATAACTCCAGATACTTGTAGATTATGGGATAAAGAAACAGGTAAAAAATTAGATAAGGATAGATTTAGAAGAGACCTTGGAGGAATAGAAGAGGCTTATATAGAAGTATTAAAGAGATTGGGGGCTTAATGATGAACTGCACAGAAATTCTAATGGCTAAAGATAAAATGGAAGAGGAGTGTGGAGTATTCGGAATATATTCAAAAGAGGTAAATGAAGTAGCACAAATAACTTACTACGGATTATATGCTCTTCAACATAGAGGTCAAGAGAGTGCGGGAATATCTGTTTCTAATTTTGGAGAGATAGTAACTTATAAAGGAATGGGACTTACTGCAGATGTATTTACACCAGAAACTTTAAATAATCTTGTTGGAAATGCTGCAATAGGACATGTGAGATACTCTACAACAGGGGCGAGCAAATTAGAAAATGCTCAGCCTCTTGAGAGTAGATATAAATTAGGGCAAATAGCAGTAGCTCACAATGGAAATTTAACTAATGCAAAGATAATAAGAGAGTTATTAGAAGATGCTGGTTCTACTTTTAATACTTCAATAGACTCAGAAGTTATCATCAAGATGATAGCTAGAAAAGCTAATGGGAATGTTGAGGATGCTATAAGAAGTACAGTAGGAGCTATAAAAGGAGCTTATGCATTAGTAATCTTAGCTGGAAATAAATTGGTAGGAGTAAGAGACCCATATGGAATAAGACCACTTTGCTTAGGTATAAATGAAAATGGAGATTATATTTTAGCTTCTGAATCTTGTGCCATTGATGCTGTGGGAGGAACTCTAATTAGAGATGTATTACCAGGAGAGATGGTAATAATAGATGAGAATGGAGTAAAATCTGTAAAATATTCAGAAAATAATAAAAAAGCACCTTGCTCATTTGAACACATATATTTTGCTAGACCTGATAGTGTAATAGATGGATTAAATGTATATGAGTCTAGGGTAGAAGCTGGAAGATTACTTGCTAAACAGATGAAAGTAGAGGCAGATGTAGTAATAGGTGTACCAGATTCTGGAATACCAGCAGCTATCGGTTTTGCTGAAGCTAGTGGAATACCTTATGCAATAGGGCTAGTAAAAAATAAATATATAGGAAGAACATTTATAAAACCTACTCAAGCTTTGAGAGAGCAAGCTGTAATGGTAAAATTAAATCCATTAAAAGTAAATCTTGAAGGAAAAAGAGTAGTAATAATTGATGACTCACTAGTAAGAGGAACAACAAGTAAGATTTTAATAGAGATAATCAGAAGAGCAGGAGCTAAGGAAGTGCACTTCCGTTCAGCTTCTCCAGCTGTAAAACACTCTTGTTATTTTGGAATAGATACAGCTCATAGAGAGGAGTTAATAGCAGCTAGATTATCAGTAGAAGAGATAAGAAAAGAGATAAATGCAGATACATTAGATTATCTATCAATGGAAAATATGTTAAAATCCCTAAAGGGTTGTGATTACTGTGTAGGATGTTTCAATGGAGAGTATCCAGTAGATACACCAACAGAAGAGTAAAAAATAATTAAAATTTTGGAGGAAAAAATGGCAATTTCATATAAAGAAGCTGGAGTAGATAAAGAGGAAGGATACAGAGCAGTAGAGCTTATGAAAAAAGCTGTTGCTAAGACAATGAATAGCAACGTATTAAATGGACTTGGAAGTTTTGGAGCTATGTATGAGTTAGGAAAATATGAAAATCCTGTATTAGTTTCTGGAACTGATGGAGTAGGAACAAAACTAGAGATAGCTCTTACTACAAAAAAATATGACACAGTAGGAATAGATGCTGTTGCTATGTGTGTAAATGATGTACTTTGCCACGGAGCAAAACCAATATTCTTTTTAGATTATCTAGCTTGTGGAAAATTAGAGGCTGAAGTAGCAGCTGAATTAGTTTCTGGAGTAGCTGAAGGTTGTTATCAAGCTGGAGCTGCCCTTATAGGTGGAGAAACAGCAGAAATGCCAGGATTCTACAAAGTAGGAGATTATGATATAGCTGGTTTCTGTGTAGGAGCAGTAGAAAAATCTAAAATAGTAAATGGAAGTACAACTTCTGAAGGAGATATCTTAATAGCTATACCATCTTCTGGAGTACATAGTAATGGATTCTCATTAGTAAGAAAAGTAATAACTGACTATAATAAAGAGTACAATGGAAAACCAATTAGTGAAACTCTTCTTACACCTACAAAAATATATGTAAAACCGGTTCTTGCTGTATTAGAAAAATATAATGTAAAAGGTATGGCTCATATAACTGGAGGAGGATTACCTGAGAACTTACCTAGAACAATAAGTGAAGGACATCAACCGGTTGTATTAAAAGAGAAATTAAGAGTATTAGATATATTTAAATATATTCAAAAAGAGGGGGATATCCCAGAAGATGAGATGTATGGAACATTCAATATGGGAGTAGGTTTTGTACTAGTAGTAGACCCTAAAGATAAAGGTGGAGTAATAGAAGAGCTTGCTAAATATGGAGAAGAAGCTTTTGAAATAGGATATGTTCAAAAGGGAGAAAAGGGACTATGTTTAAAATAGGAGTTTTAGTTTCTGGTGGAGGAAGCAATCTTCAATCTATAATAGATAAATCTCAAAGTGGAGAGTTACAATGTAAAGTTGAAGTTGTAATTGGAGATAGAGAATGCTATGGAGTAGAGAGAGCTAAGGAAGCTGGAATAGATGGATATACCTTAGATAGAAAAGTTTTAAAAAAAGAGCTATGTAGAGAGATAGATAAAATTGTTTCAGAAAGAGGAATTGATTTGATAGTTCTAGCTGGATTTTTATCTATCATTGATGAAGAATTTGTAAATAAATGGAAGGGGAGAATAATCAATATTCACCCTTCTCTTCTTCCAAAATTTGGTGGTCCAGGAATGTATGGTATAAGGGTACATGAAGCTGTACTAAAAGCTGGAGAGCAAGAGAGTGGTTGTACAGTACACTATGTAGATACAGGAGTGGACAGTGGAGAGATAATAGCTCAAAAGAGAGTAAAGGTCTTAGAAGGAGATACTCCAGAGATTTTACAAAAGAGAGTATTAGTAGAAGAGCATAAGCTTTTACCTGAATCTATTGCAAAAATTATATCAGAAAGAAGATAAAGGAGTCTATTATAATGAAAAGAGCATTAATATCAGTTTTTGATAAAAATGGAATATTAGAGTTTGCACAATTTTTAGTAAAACACAACGTGGAGATAATCTCAACAGGTGGAACATATAGATATTTAAAAGAGAATGGGGTACCAGTAATAGAGGTAGCTGAAGTAACAAAAGCTCCAGAGATGTTAGATGGAAGAGTAAAAACTCTACACCCTGTAATCCATGGAGGAATTTTAGCTATAAGAGATAATGAAGAGCATATGGCTACTATAAAAGCTAGAGGAATAGAAACTATTGATATGGTAGTTGTAAATCTATATCCATTCTTTAAGAAAGTAAATGAGGATTTGACTTTTGAAGAGAAAGTTGAATTTATAGATATTGGTGGACCTACAATGCTAAGATCAGCAGCGAAATCTTTTAAAGATGTTGTAGTAATTAGTGATACAGCTGACTATGAAACTGTTATGAAAGAGATGGAAGCTGGAGAGGTAACATTTGAAACAAGAAAAAGACTTGCTGGAAAAGTTTTCAACTTAACATCTGCTTATGATGCCGCTATATCTAGTTTCTTACTTGGAGATGAGATGCCTCACTATTTAAATGCTTCATATGAAAAAGTTATGGATTTAAGATATGGAGAGAACCCTCATCAAAAAGCTGCTTACTATGTATCAACTACTGATAGTGGAGCTATGAAAGATTTTGAACAATTAAATGGTAAAGAGCTTTCATTTAATAATATAAGAGATATGGACGTAGCTTGGAAAGTAGCTTGTGAATTTGAAGAGCCAGCTTGTTGTGGGGTAAAACACTCTACTCCATGTGGAGCAGCTATTGGAAAGGATATACATGAGGCTTATGTAAAAGCTTATGAGTGTGACCCTGTATCTATATTTGGAGGAATAGTAGCTCTTAATAAAGAGGTAGATAAGGCAACTGCTGAGGAATTAGTAAAAATATTCCTAGAGATAGTAATAGCTCCAAGTTTTACAGAGGAAGCTTTAGAAGTATTAAGAACTAAGAAAAATCTAAGAGTAATAAAATGCCATCATAAACCTATGGACAAAGTAAACCTTGTAAAAGTAGATGGAGGAATCCTAGTACAAGATGAAGATTTAAGTTTTTCTACTCACTATGAAACTGTTACAGAAAAAGCTCCTACTGAAAAAGAGATGAGTGACTTAGATTTTGGAATGAAGATAGTAAAACATGTAAAATCTAATGCTATTGTAGTAGCTAAAGATAAGATGGCTATTGGAATAGGAAATGGAGAAACAAATAGAATTTGGCCTACTGAACAAGCAATAGAAAGAGCTGGAGAGAGAATAGAGGGAGCTGTACTTGCTTCTGACGCTTTCTTCCCATTTAGAGATGTAGTAGACACTTGTGCAAAACATGGAATCAAAGCTATAATCCAACCTGGAGGTTCTATTAGAGATAAGGAATCTATCGAAGCTTGTAATGAGCATGGAATAGCTATGATATTCAGTGGAATGAGACATTTCAAACACTAATCGTATCTACTTAAGTTATTAAAAAATTAAAAGAAAACTAAGAATTGCTTCAGACTACAAAAAGTAGATTAACTATGGCTTCCAAAATTCTAAGAGCTTTAGCTCTCTAAGAATTTTGAGACACAGAAAGCAAAGCTTTCAGTGTTTCCTTAATGTAACACAGAAAATAAATTTCTGTGTCTCAATAGTAGTAGTCGTTAAAACTCCTCTACTATTGGAAAACTTGTTTCACTCAAACAGTTGTGTTTTTTAGCGTTCGATTTCGCTGAGTTAATCTAACTTTTCTCCGTAATTTACGCAATTCTTTGAGTTTTTTTGATTAAAGTTTGTAGTTGAAAGTAGCTACTATTAATTTTTTAAAGGAGAAGAAAGAATGAAAATATTAGTAGTTGGAAGCGGTGGAAGAGAGCATACTATCTGCTGGAAAGTAAGCCAAAATGAGAAGGTAGAAAAAGTATATTGTGCTCCAGGAAATGGTGGAACAGAGTTACTTGAAAAAGGAGAGAATGTAAATCTAAAAGGAGTAGATGAAATTCTTGCCTTTGCTAAAGAGAATAAAATAGATTTAACTATCGTTGGAAGTGAGGAACTTCTAGTAGATGGTATTGTAGATAAATTCCAAGCTGAAGGATTAAAAATCTTTGGACCAGATAAGAAAGCTGCTCTACTTGAAGGGTCAAAAGCTTTTGCTAAAGATTTTATGAAAAAGTATGGAGTAAAAACAGCTGCTTATGAAGTATTTAATGAAGCTGACAAGGCTAAGGAATATATAAAAACTTGTGAGTTTCCTCTAGTGGTAAAAGCTAGTGGACTTGCTGCTGGTAAAGGGGTACTTATCTGCCAAAATCTTGAAGAGGCTCTAAAAGCTGTAGATGAGATAATGATAGATAAAGTATTCAGCAGTGCTGGAGAGCAAATTGTAGTAGAGGAGTTCTTAGATGGAGTAGAGGCTTCAATCTTGTCAGTAACTGACTCAAAGATTATCATGCCTTTTATCTCTGCTAAAGACCATAAGAAAATTGGAGAGAAAGAAACAGGATTAAATACAGGAGGAATGGGAACAATAGCTCCTAACCCTTATGTAACTAAAGAGGTATATGATAAATTTATAACTGAGATAATGAATCCTACTCTTGAGGGAATAAAAGCAGAGGGAATGGATTTTGCTGGATTTATATTCTTTGGGCTAATGATAACTGCTAAGGGAGTTTATCTTCTTGAGTACAATATGAGATTGGGAGACCCAGAAACTCAAGTTGTATTACCACTACTTGAATCAGATTTTATAAACCTATTAGAGAGTGGAATAGATAGAAAACTTTCTGAGATAGATGTAAAATGGAGTAATAAATCAGCTTGTTGTGTAGTTCTTGCTTCTGGTGGATATCCAGAAAAATATAACAAAGGTTATGAGATAACAGGTATGGATAGTGTAGATAATATGGTATTCGTAGCTGGTGCTAAACTAGAAAATGGAAAACTTCTTACTAATGGTGGAAGGGTAATCAATGTAGTAGCTATTGGGGATAACCTTGAAGAAGCTAGAGCAAAAGCTTACTCTGATGCTGAGAAAGTAAACTTCGAAAAGAAATACTTTAGAAAAGATATTGGAGTATTATATAGATAGATTATAAAGGGGTTATTACAATTAAAAAATTTGTAAAGCCCCTTTATTTTTTTACCTGTCCCTTATACACATCTGACGCTGCCGACGACTTAATAGGTGTAGATCTCG
>OWIL01001218.1_pt1 | contig 13047 bp, 10 predicted proteins | sample 1732871 | NCBI WGS metagenome assembly OWIL01 (sample SAMN05065763, study PRJEB22554) | human gut metagenome | biome: ENVO:2100002; feature: ENVO:00000062; material: ENVO:00002003 | host: Homo sapiens | place: USA
TGTAGCTCCGTCTCGTGGGCTCGGAGATGTGTATAAGAGACAGATATTATACTTAACATCTTGATTCGTTAGTTTATGAAGAGAAACTTGTTAATCGTCGTTATCCTGGCTGTATGCTCCATTGGAATAGTAAAAGGGCAGACAGCAGCGGATTCATTGGCTATTGTATCTGCTTGTTGGAAGATAGACAATCCTCAAAAAGGAATTGTATATAAGTATGCTTCTATCCCTCAATTATATCAAGGTCCCCAATCTATCAGCCTGATAGAAATTGATCCTCTTGCAGGTTTGAAAGTCGGTGTTGCCGTCTCGGATAAAATGAAAGAAACAAGTAAGATTGCTTCTGAACATAACGCCATTGCAGCCATTAATGGCTCCTATTTTGACATGAAACGGGGAAACTCGGTCTGTTTCCTGAAGACGGATCGCCAAGTTGTTGATACAACGCTGCAGAGTGAGTTTAAACAGCGTGTCACAGGAGCCATTAGTGTGCGCAAAGGGGGAATGAAATTAATTCCTTGGAACAAACAGATAGAAAAGAATTATAAAGGCAAAGCAGGTACCATACTCGCCTCCGGTCCGTTAATGTTGAAAGACGGACAGGTTTGTGATTGGAACTCGTGTGAACCGAATTTTATCCGGACGAAGCACCCTCGTAGTGCTGTTGCTACTACTAAGGATGGAAAAATACTGTTGATAACGGTAGACGGGCGTTTTCCTGAACAAGCAGGAGGAGTGAATATCCCGGAATTGGCACATCTGATTCGTGTTTTAGGGGGTGAGGATGCATTAAATTTGGATGGAGGTGGATCTACTACTCTTTGGTTGTCCGGTGCATCGGATAATGGAGTCGTTAATTATCCTTGTGACAATGGGCGGTTTGACCATGCCGGAGAACGGAAAGTTCCTAATATTCTTTATATAACGCATCAATAACGTTTCTATTATTCTTCATTGTATTTAATATCTTTCAGTGCATAGATTAAGACTTTTCAGTGTAGAAACTAGTGACTTTTTATGCAGTCGGGTAGTCGTCCCGTTGTAACGGGACAATGGGCACTTTGTAAAAAGACAAATGTCACCTTATAGGGTGACATTTATCATTCTATAAGGTGACTAGCTATCCCAAAAGGATGAAAATTACTAAAGATACAAAATTAATTAGTGAAAAGCAATAGTAGGGCAGTCATTTTGCTTGTATTGCCAGACAATTTAGAATTCAAATCCGAATCTAGCTCCTACTCCGTGTAACTCCCATGTATCATCCCAGCTATCACGATAATAATGACCTCCATAACTGTAACTATAATCTGTTGTAGTGTCATAATCTTGGAAGTTATATATCAATGCTAAATTCAAGGCCTTTTTCCCTTTTAAAGAAAAACGTACACCTACACTGACCGAAGCATATACCCCTTCTATATCTCCTACAGCATATCCGCTTTTTACGTCGGCGAACGGAGTCACTTTTTTGTTGATGAAGTTGGCTCTGAAGTTAGCATAGATGGGGGCTGCATAAAGATCTGCATCGGTATAGTAGTTGAAAGCAACGCCACCACCTACAAAAAAATAATTGTTGAATTGATAACCATGTGTGGTTGATAATTCAATTTTAGAGGCATTGTAGTCGCTCACATCGCCAATATATGCAAAGTCTACGAAACCCTTATAGCCTTTTAATGTATTTCTTGCGGCTTTGCGGTCGTTGGTATCCTTACGATAATCTCTTGTGTACCGCTCTTCTTTTGTGATTTTAGTCACATCACTCATCTGACAGATGATGAGGCTGCCATCACCTGTTTTGATTTTTAAAGAGACATTGGGCACTTGTTCAATGATTACTCCTTTAATAATGCTGCCATTCTTTAAATACACTACTTCTGTGTAATTCTGTGCTGCGACATACGTACTGATACTTAATAATAAGGTCAGTACTAATAGTAGTTTTCTCATACTTGTATTTTTATTGTTTATAGTTTCTTGAGTGCGCTATAGATAGAGCCTGCCCAATAGTTGCGCAATCCGAAACCACGTGCCTTGCCGTCGGTGATCCATTCTTCAATGATTTCCTTTGTTTCGGTATTGAAGAATACGACTTCATACGTACCTCTATTGTTTGATTTGTCCAGGAACTGTGCGATAAACACCATACCTACTCCGGGTGTTTTCTGGATAGGCAATGCGTTGATGGCTGCTTTGATTTGCTCTTTACTAAGAGAATATTCTCTTTTAGCAGTCATTAGTTCGGCCAGGTCGATGTTTTCGTTCACCTGATTAACGGCATCCAGTGAAATCTCTGTCACTTCTTTTTTCAATTGTTTTCCTACGTTATACTTCTTAGCTTCTGTGATGAACAGTTCATTGATACGTCTGAAAGCATCTTTGAATTGTGCCGGTGATTCATCTGCACCGAAAACTTTTACTTGGGAGTAGTCTACCCCATAGAACTTAATAGACTGAATGTCTTTTAATGCACTCTTGCCTTGTCCGAAACAGAACAGGCTCGTGCTCAAGAATAAGAATAGAATAAGTTTTTTCATATACATTAATGTTAAAGTGATATAGTTGGTTACTAACTTCCAAAAGTAGAAAATAATTATCGTAAATCAATGAATTTTATCGTTTTTCGACTCATCGGAGGCATTTGTATCCTGTCTCTTATACACATCTGACGCTGCCGACGACTTATTAAGTCGTCGGCAGCGTCAGATGTGTATAAGAGACAGGGAGGCATTTGTATCTTGGCAATGTACTCTGCCGATTCAAAATTGATGCTTGGCGCCACTCTGACTTTCGAACGGAACAGATCTTTAATCTCTTTGGCAAAGGCTTCGCTACGGTTCTCGCTTCCGATACGAATCAGAATCTCATCCGTTCCCAATTCATTGGTATAAACTTCAATAATATAGTTTTTTACCGAAGGTATATTATCCAGAATGTCGAATAATGCAGGCGGATATAACGTTGTTCCTTTGTATTTAATCATTTGTCCTTTCCGGCCGAGGATGGAGCTTAGGCGGATGGTATTTCTCCCGCAACCACAGGGCTCGGTGTGGTGGTAGCAAATATCGCCTGTTTTGAAACGGAGCAACGGCATCCCTTTGACTCCGAGCGTCGTGATCGTTACTTCCCCTGCTTCTCCCTCTTCCACGGGACGATTGTTATCATCCAGAAACTCTACAATGATAAGTTCCGGTTGCAAATGTCCTCCGTGGAATTCATTACACTCGGTAAAGGACGACTGCATTTCGGTGGAGGCATAAGTGGAATACAACTGCAAGGCAGGCCATTTATCGTGTATCTTCTGTCCGAGCGTATTCAACTGGAATTCCTGATTGCGCAATGCTTCTCCGATACAGATACACTTCTGCATGGAACAGGTATTATGGTCGATATGATTCTTTTCGGCAAACTCTATCAGTTTGATAAGGAAAGAGGGGACCACCATTCCACAAGTCGGATGTATCCGTCGAATCGTGTCCCATTGCAGTTCCGGGATGCCGTTGCCTACACGGATCACTCCCATACCCAGTTCGCGGGCTCCCATATAATAAGCCAAGCCTGCCATGAAACGGCGGTCGATGGTAGTCATCAATTGAAGAATATCCTGCTTGGTGCATCCGGTGGTGGTGAAAGATAGGTATTCGTTGTAAGAGAGACGGTCCAGGTCTTCAGAGGTGAGAACGAAAGTGACCGGATCTCCCAATGTGCCCGAAGTCGTCACATAGTCGATAATTTCCTCTTTGTCTACGCAGATGAAATCATCGTTATGGAGTTGCAAGTCCGTCTTGGTAGTGACGGGGATCTGTTGCAAGTCTTCAATCGTCTTTATTTGATTGATATCAATGTGATGTTCGGCAAACATCTGTTGATAGAACTTGGAATGTGCTTGCAGGTAGGCTAACGCTTTGGCTAACTGTTCTTCCTGATAGCTTTTGATATCTTCCGGTGAGCGGAACTGAATTTCAGGATTCTTTTCCATCTTTGGATTGTTTTTGAATTTTCTGTTGGATACGTTCTTTCTCTTGCAGCTTGGGAATAGGTCTCTTCAATGCCTGTTGCCAGTATGCAATGGCTTGTTGAGGTTGCTGCATGGCCTCGTAGTAATCTCCTATTACTTCATATACATAGTATAAGGAAGGATTGGAGGCTTGGTATGTTTTTAAAACAGATTCCTCTATCTTTTCCTTTTTTCTGATTTTCTTCAATAAAAGCGGAGTCAGTTTCTTATAAGTGAGAAGATGCTGGAACTCCGGTGTGTCGATGAATTTATCTTCCGGAATGGTCAGAGCGGAACTGTATATTTCGTGTTGCCAATCAATCGTGTCCTTGAATATCTTATTCAGGTCATAGGCTACGTATTTTCCACATTGCCAGGGAGAGGTAGATACCCACATCAGCCGTTTCTCCGGCTGGAAGATGACGGAATGATGGGCAATAAACTGATTGATGGCCATTTCGTTAGCCAGTCCCAGGTCTGTGTTTTGCAAGCCTTTGTGGTCACGAAGGATAGAGGCGGCTTTGGAGACATCTATCGGAAGATCCTCATTAATGAGTTCCGTTAATCGTGCAAAACGGTATGGGCTGTCGGAAGTGCGGATATTTTCCATGTTTCGTTCGTCCTTGCTGAATTCTTCCGATTGGTAATGGTTGGTGCAGATGAGCCGATTGGCTTCTTTTCCGGTGAAAAGCACAGTTTTCTCCGGAGATTTCTCGATAATCGCGGCCTTGCCGTCTTTGGCAGAACCTATCAATATGGATTCGGAGACGAATGTTTCCCGTTTATGGGCGATGGCAAAGGCTTCATCAATAGTGGCTGCATATTGCAGAATCTCTCTGGTCAGGATGGAAATGGGGGTAGCGGAACCTGTCGGGACAGCAGATTTGGCAGCATTAATTGTCACGGTAAGTCCTGTCTCGTTCATGCCGGATAACACTCCTATCATACCCGGCCATCCCACGGAAGCAAACCTGTATCCTTGCTCCGGTACATAAAAAGCCACCTGCTTGTTCTCTGCGAAGGCATCTCCAACGTAGAAATCGAAGTTACGTCCAATCAGCAGGGATGAATCTGCACTTTGTGTTCCCCAAGTGGCGAACGAACTGCATCCCACTAACATATAATCCTGCATGGCGTGTCCCAGGTCGTGTGCCGAATGGTAATTCAACTGGCGTTCGTAAGGAGTGCCGATGAAGTCGTACTCATGTGTACATGATAGCGAGATTCCGTAGATCTCGTCGCGGTATTCTTCGAGGACGTTCTCACCCAGATTACGGTTGAATAATACAATGAAGAACCGGAGGAATTTCAGATAATTGTCTGAAGGAACAATCTCACGAATCTGATCCACGAACACTTTTTCTTGATGGTGGAGCAGGTCGGAAGACAGTTGCCCGATAGCTTCTCCTCTCTGGAAAGCATCCCCTTTCACAAACAATTCCCATAAGCCGCTGTCGCTGTGCCGGAGAAAGTTATCTCCATAATGCCGGAGGTGGAGACTGTCTATATCAATCACTTTGTCTGTGGTCATGCTTTGCTCATGTTTGGGCGTTTGCATATCCGCAGAAAAGTAGAGATAGCTGATTCCGGCTATCAATAGAACAATGAGCGACAGGAAAAGGAAGCCCGTGTATTGGATTGTCTTTTTGACTATTCTATGCATTTCCTACTTTTTTAGCCAGATATTCTTGTCCTACAAACTCCGCACAAGTCAGCATGGCAGTTAGTGTTACCCCTAATGCACCATGCACATTCAGGTTTTGCCCGGTGAGAAAGAGATTTCCCAAGCGGCTTCTTGTAGATACGAAACCAATTTGCGGACATTTATAATCTTTGATAATCCCATACGCGGAACCATCCACTGTTCCTGTATAGTCGCGATAGCTTAATGGAGTAGTGGTATACATCTCTTCTATGTTTTCTGAAAGGTCAATGCCATGTCCTCGGATGAAGCGGAGAATCTGCTCTGCTTTCTCCTTTTTGAAGGATTGGTAGTCTTCTCCCCGATGTTCGGGAGTCGTGTTCTTCCAGGCAGACAGTTCATCTATATACATCGGTGTCAGGATGGAAATGACACTGGCATATTGACTGTCCTCGGAAGACGCTTGCATGGAAATCATACAGTTGGTGGTCCGTCCCGGATAGAGCAGTTTATCATACCACACTTTATTGTTCGCATGCAGATACAGGTTGCGGTTCTGATAGGGAGTGCTTTTTTTCTTCATTACCAGGTAGAGCGTAAAGATGCCGTAGGTATTTTCCAACGAACGGATGCGGGAAATATAGGCATTCTTGATGCTACGGTTTTTATCCAGTATCTCCAATGTCCGTTGGGGATGCATATTGGAGATGACGAAGTCGCTTTCCAGTCGCTCTTCTCCGTTGATGATAACCCCTTGTACCTTTTCGTTTTCAACGATGATGCGGGTGGCTTCACTGTTATTGAGCACGGTCCCTCCGTTTGCCCGGATTACATTAATTAGCTCCAGACTGACTTGCATACTTCCGTCTACAAAACGGTAGGCGCCTTCAATATAGGAGTGGTTAATCATGGCATGCTGGTAGAAAGTGGAGACATCTTTCACCCCCCCGTAGAGTAAAGCTGAACCTGCCAGTACATTTCGTAAGGCAGGGTCCGGAGTGATATCCGCAATCAGGTGGGCGGCAGAGGTACAAAAGTATTTCATACCCTCTAAAGCGAGTGTGCCTTGTTTCAGGTGGTCTACGCTAATCAGGTTTCCGACAGCCTGAAGCTGTTCGGCATAGCATTTCAAGTTTTCTTTCTCATGCGGGAAGGAACGGCAGATGGTTTCAATAAACTGCGGGTACCCCATTGCATAATCGTATGTTTTTCCTTTATAGTAGATCGTATCAAAAGCAGCATCGTCCAAGCGTTTTGTTTTCAGCTTGTCCATGATACCGAAATAGCGGAAATACTGGTTCATCACTTGACCCTCATCCAGGCTTCCTACATAATGAATACCCGTATCCAACAGATGCCCTTTTCGTTGGTAAGTCTGGAAGCATCCGCCGAATTGCGCATTTTTTTCTACTACGCATACGTTGAATCCCTCTTTGCTAAGAATCGCTCCGCATTCCAGTCCGCCAAGGCCGCTGCCGATAATGATGATGTCATATTTGCTCATACTAATTCGGTTTTCTAAATATGTAAATGGTGTTTGATGTATATTTGTCATTAGGAATGATTTCGACAGCCATTCCACAGGCGACTGCTATTTCCCGTAATTGGGTTTCAGTGGTGAAATACAGCTCTCCGGTCGTCCGGTTGAAGTTGAAAATACGGGTGGATAGTAATTCCGTGAACCGGGTTAACCGGTGCTTGGAAGCGTTGGCTGAATTTCCGTCGCGTATGATAATCATTCCTTGTGAACGTAAGCGACCGGCACATTTCAACAATAGGGCTTGTTGATGTTCGTAGCTCATATAGTGAAGCATGTCGTTCAGGATAAAGACATCACTTTCCGGCAGGGGATATTCCAATGCATTGCCATGCTTGAACTGGAGATGCTCGTTGCGTAACCATCCGTGCTGCGCCAGCGCTATCTTGTCTTCATCGTAATCAATACCCAGGATTTCCCGGTCCTCGGAAAGCAGAGACAGCATATAGCATAACGGGCCGAAGCCGCAACCGATGTCTGTGATTTGCCCTTGGACGGGAATCAACCGGTTGAATAGCCGGTAATTCTTTTCCATTTTTACTTTGATACGGATATACCATTCTACGACGGGACCTTTATAGATATAGTTCTGGATAAGAGCTTCGTAGAATGCAGGATTGTCCGTCGTGTTCTGTTCACGGCAGATACGGGCATAAACCTCTTTCATGTAAGCGGATATGCGTTTGGTACGCTCCTGATAAGTACTTCCGAAAGACAGATCGTCTAATGGTATACGGGGAAGTATTTCCGTATAGATGATTCCTTTCCGGATATTGAAAGGTTGTGCTTTGGCAATGATTTTGTTATTACCGTAAAGCAGGATCGGGAGAATATCCAGTTTCAATGCTTCTGCCAGATAGAATGCTCCTTTGTGGAAACGTTTCATCTTTCCGTTATAGGTACGTGTGCCTTCCGGGAAAATGGCGATGGAGTAGCCCTCCTTCACTTTTTTCCGCATCCGTTCCATATATTGCTCGTATCCTTCGCCTATATAATAGAAGTCGACATAACGAATGATGGCTCCGAAGAAAGGAGAGTGCCATACCCAATGGTTGGTTACCATCAGGATTTTAGATGAAAGAGACAGCAATACCAGAATGTCGATGAACGACTGGTGGTTGGCAATGATAATTGCCGGATGCCGGAAGCGTTCGTTGGCTTTGTTGATATGCTCTTTTTTGACGGCGGTGGCCAGTAGCAAAATTCCTTTGCAGGTGACTTGTATCAGGCGACACACCAAACGCTGCTTGCTGCTTTTGCGCACAGGAACCGGATAAAGCAGAATAATCAATATACGAAGGACGATGCAGCCGATAAAGAAAAGCAGGAAGAGCAACACGGTACGTATCAATCCGATAAGCGTATAAGGCGGCAATCCTTTGGAAGCGGGGCCTGCGATGAAGAACCGGAAAATGAGTGGCTGAATGGTATAGGCCACCAGTACCACTGCTATCATACCCAGAATGGAAATCAGGGAAATGGATTGCAAAGCCGGATGTTTGGCAAACACAAGTGCTCCCATACCGACCACTGTGGTGAAGGCGGAGAAGAAGATGGCTGTTTTATGGGAATTCAACACCTTCTGACCTGTACGGTATTTGTTTTGTAGCCCGTCCATAATGAAGATACTGAAGTCATCTCCAATGCCAAAGATAAAGGTGGACAGGATGATGTTGATAATATTGAACTCAATTCCCAGAATTCCCATTAATCCTAAGATGATTACCCAGCTGATTAGCATCGGGAGAAAACTCATCAAGGTAAGCTCGATACGTCCGTAGGAGAACCATAGTGCAAAGAATATCAGGAAAGAAGAGATGTACAGAATCAGGTAAAAGTCGTCATTGATGGCCGATACCCATTTGTTGGCAAAGTAGGAACGGTCGAAGATGACTACATTCGGATCTTTATTAAAGTTTTGGTACACAGCTTCCTTATTCGATTCGCTGATCCGTATCTGGCTGATAAGCATGGTGATGGAATCGGCAGAGGTTTGCCATTCATTCAATAGCTTGCCGGATAAATCGTCTCCTTGCGCGGTGTAATGATATTCACCGAAAGGTTGGTTCATCCATTGATAAAAAGAATCAAAGCTTCCCGGACGGAAACGATATTCGGCAGCAGCTGTTTCCAGCTGTTCACGGACTTGTTGCTGTTTTTCATCCGTCCAGTAATCTTTCCATTTCTTCAGGCGTTTCTGCTGCTCTTGCGGAGAGATCAGAAACTGCGAGGCAGAGGCATACTCTTTGATGAGTCCCTGCTCTTTCAGTGCCGATAACTTCTGATTGGTCATTGCATAAGTTTCGGTAGCCTGATTCATGTCTTTGCCCACACTGACAAAAAGCACGGTCTTTTCATCGTTGTCGAAGAGTTGCAGTAATTTTTCTTCCGATTGTTGGAGATGGCGAGGCTCATAGTTGAGACTCATCATATCGTTGTTGAAGCCTACCTTTTGCGAAGTAAACAAACAGATCACTGTAATGAGGAGGATGCCGCCTACCAGCCATTTATTCTTTTCGTAAGAATAAGCATTTATTTTCTCGATGATGCGTAGTATACGTCCCTGTTTGACGTCTGCCTGTCCTTTCAGAAAATGAGGCAGGTAAATGAGACAGAAGAGGGTGGTGCCCACCAATGCCAGAGAGGCAAACAATCCGAAGTCGCGTAACAGATCGGAACTGGTGAATATCAATCCCAGAAATGCGCCGATGGTGGTGAAACTACCTACCGTAAGCGGATAGGCTATCTCTTTAATAAGTTGTTGTACGGTGGAAACGTGGTTCTGATGTGCCAGCATGTGAATGGAATAGCTTAGTGCAATACCCATCACTGCCGAACCGGCTCCCACTGCAATGGCGGAGATACTTCCTTTAATAAAGAAAATGAGAAACAGGGCAAATAATCCTCCGAACAGTACCGGAGTAATAATCAACGGTATCGATCTCTTTCGTTTAAAAACGAGTGAGATAAATACAATGATGATAAGCAATGCCAGGGAGGAGGTCAGGATGGTATCTTTCTTAATCTGACGGGCGTTGTAGACTCCCACGGAGGGACCGCCGAAATATTCAGCTCGAATGGTAGGAGATTCTCCCTGTACGTGCTTGAGCTCTTCTTCGAGTATCTTTATCAGTTCGTCGTTCTTTCCGGTGCTGCCTGTACTGAATACCGGGGTAATGAACATAAGTAAGGTGGAGCCGTCTTTGGAGAAGATATGTTCGTCATAAATCTCGTAGTTGGCTTCCAACTGGAAATCTTGCAAATGTTTCAGGGTTTCGCTTCCCAGTCCGAGCGGGTCCCGGAGAATATAACTTCTTAATGCAATTCCGGCAGGAGAGAGGAGGTTGGTGTAATTCTTCTGCATGACAGCCTGTATCCCTTTATCCGTCAGTAAGGAATCGAAGCGTTGATAGTCCGTATCGGTCAGGAAAAGCGGGAGATGTTCATAAACGAAGTCTGTGGCTCCTTGGATGAGGCTTTGGTCTACCTGTGCGAAAATTCCTTTAATCAGTTTTCCTCCGGCTTTTTCAGTCAGGGTTTGTTGCAGTTGTCCGGCTGCTTCTATCAGGGAGTCGGGTTCTACGCGGTGGCAGGTATCTGCCGAGGATAACATAATGATGATCTTATCCTTAATCTTGAGATTGTCGAACACTTTGATTGTGTTCTGGGAATCTTTAGTGTCGGGGAAAAATTGTGTGATGTTCTCTTCGAACCTTACTTGCAGGGCAAAGAATCCCATTAACAGGACACAACTGATGAGTGACAAATAGAACAGAATCTTGTGCCTCTCGAAATAATCATATAGTCCGATAAAAAACTGGGTCATATCTTTTTTTTCCTACACGCCGTGAGCAGAATGAACGCGATGGTTCCTGCCAGTATGCTGCATACGACTGCAAAGATAACACTTCCTATTAAATATTGCTCTATGACTGATTTTACATTTTCAAAAGAAAGTTCGTTTAAATGCAGATTGACAGGATCTCCCAGCACTTTGCAGCCGGTTACGTAACTGCCGTACAGCAAAAATGGAATCATCGGAGGGATACTGATATTGGCTGCTACAATAGCTATGACTTTATTCAGTCTGAACAAATGTGCCAGAAATAACGTGATTAGCATTTGATATCCCCATACCGGAACGATACCCATGAATACGCCGAGTGTGATGGCAGCCGTGATCCGCAGATTAGATTCGGGGGAGTGGGTGACATGATCCGAGAAAAACTGCTTACAGTTCTTCCAAGTCAGTTTACGGAAGAAGTTTCGGGGGATGATCCAAAAGAAAGTGACGAGCACCAGTACTGTATTCAGGATACTGATACGGGTGAAATCACGGAACGGTCGGAAATGAGAAACCCGCTCTTCCTGTGGCGGATAATAAACATGTACCGGAATGTTTTTAACGGTAATGCCTCCCCAGGCTGCAAAGACAAGTGCTTCCAACTCAAATTCGTATTTGGCGGTGTAATACCACTTGTCCACATTCATTCGTTGGATGGGGTACAGGCGGTAGCCGGATTGTGTATCTTGCAGTTTGATACCTGTTTCGAGGGTAAACCAGAAGTTGGAAAACTTATTGGCAAATGTATTCTTTCCCGGCATATTGTCCGAGGCGAGGTTACGGGCACCTACCAATAATGTGTCCGGTTCTTTTTCTATGGCTTCGATCAATGCGGGAATATCCGAAGCGAAATGCTGTCCGTCGGAATCAATGGTGATTGCATACCGAAATCCTTGCTTTTTGGCAGAGGATAGTCCATGTCTCAAAGCTACTCCTTTTCCTTGATTGGCAGGGTGGGTGATGGTATGTAAGTTAGATTCCCGGCTAAGTATTCCGGCAGTTTCATCTGTAGAACCGTCGTTGACAACAAGGATATCGGGGGCGTAGAAACGTACACTTTCTATGACGTCCGCCAGTGTCTTTCCATTGTTGTAACTTGGGATGATAACGATGATCCCTAATTGTTTCAACTTCTCGTGCCAATAGGCTGTACTTATTTGTTCCTTCATACTGTCGGGGTAAGTGCAGCTTTTAATTTAATGAAACATTCGTCCTTTACGGTATTTTCCTCTACAGTGCTCTCTTTCACTGTACTCTTTTTTACAGCTTCCTTCTTTACACTCCCTTCCGCTTGCAACTGAAGTGTACCTTCTTCTGTCTCTTTAAAAGTCAGTGCCACCGAAATGTGCGGTGTTTCTATCGGATTGATAGCCGAAAGAAACTTGCAGGAAGACACTTGTGTTACTTGCAATTTTTGCTGGCGAATGTCTTCTACACATTCCTTGATAAGTTGTAACAGGCAAACTCCCGGAACTACCGGATGTCCGGGGAAATGTCCCTGATAAACAGGATGCCCGGGATTCAACTTTATCTGGATAGTCCAGATCGTTGAGTCCGATGATTCGGAGGAAAGGATGGTATAGAAGTTATCAAGTAGCATATATTAAATCTCTTTAGATAGTTTGTCCAGACGGATCGTTAACCGAATCCACGGATGTTTGATTTTTATTTGTGCGGGATCGCCTGGAGTATTGCCAGTGATGTAGACCACTGACTTTCCAAAGCCTTTTCCACTGGTTCTTTTTTCAGTAGCACTGTCTTTGGTCGCTTTCACACGAATATCTTTCCCACTTAAGAACAGACGTCTGAAATCCATCTCCAGAAGTTTCAGCACCTTTTCCTTTTTCATGGGTTCAATGCAACTGTTGACAGTAAACTGATCGTTGCGAAGAGAAAAATCGAAAAGGCTTAGTCCGAAGTAGGTAGACGCTACGATCCGGATTTCGTTATCAGGCATACGGCGTACTATTAGCATACCTGTCTCTTATACACATCTGACGCTGCCGACGACTTAATAGGTGTAG
>OWIL01001224.1_pt1 | contig 12949 bp, 6 predicted proteins | sample 1732871 | NCBI WGS metagenome assembly OWIL01 (sample SAMN05065763, study PRJEB22554) | human gut metagenome | biome: ENVO:2100002; feature: ENVO:00000062; material: ENVO:00002003 | host: Homo sapiens | place: USA
ATGCTTATCAGAACGATTTCGACCAGGGAGTGGAGCGTGACTCCGGATATATTTACGGTCCGGCTGCTCCGCGAAGCTATTTCGCAGGAATAAAGATCAGCTATTAACTCCATTACATTTGAATGGAAACCGATCTGCTGTTCGGTCGAAATGAAAAAGAGCGTAATGAACGGCGTTTACGCCTGCTCATTACGCTCCGAAGTTATAAAATACTATTTACTGGTTTGAGGATATTGGTTGGGGAATGAATTTAGTTATGATTATTCATAGTTCCGTAACCATAGATATACCAATCGGCTATGCTTAACTTTCCGTCATTATCCAATGTTACGTAGATACGGGCATACCCACCCCAATAAGAGCTATATTCATCCATAAACTCTTCAGTTGTTGTGGTTTCAGATGTACTTTCATCCAAAACGATACTTATAGCACCTGTCGGTTCTGCATCAGGATCGAAATCTGTAAAGAAAGCAAGTTCTTTTACAAAATCCTCAATACCATTTGGCTGCGCTTCATCAGCCCATTTTACCATATATACCTTTTTAGTTCCGTTACCTTTCGTTACCTTCAAATCAGCAGTATACATTCCGGCATCAGTTGATCCGGTTCCTTCAACACTCAAAGTAAGTGCACCAGTACCTGTCCAGTCTGTTGTTGACGGAACTTCCTCTACTGCTTTAGTCTTGATACCGCTACTACCCTTACCTGCCTTGTCTACCAAGTCAATTATCTCACTCAACTTACCATCCTTATCAACAGTTACAGCACGTAAATAATAGGTAGAGCCCGGAGAAGTAATATACAGACCGCCATTATTGTCTTCAGTCTTCAGCTTAGGCAAATCTGCCGTAGCATACTCATACCAATGCACGTTTCTTGAATCTTCGTCTGCCATTATTGTATTAAGGTCCAGAGAACCCGGTCCTGTACCCATATCCCACAATACGCGGACAAACTCTACTTTGTCATTGACACTGATATCCACAAGCAGTTTTTCCGGTGTAACCTGGTCGGGGAAAGTTACAGATGTAATCTCTCCGGTTCCATCGTAAACGGGAGTTCCCGTTGTAACAGACTTATAAACAACCTTGCCGATTTTTCCTTCTTTATCGATAGGAATAGCATATACGATGTATGAAGTATTCGGCACCATATCCTTGCCGGCAAACTCTTTGGAGAACGCTCCGGTATAAGCCAAAGGAACTTCGGCACCCAAGCGGACGATGCTGGCGCAGATTTCCTCCTCAGTCATGTTATCAAAGGATTTACCGCCACTTGCAATCAAGCCTGCACTCGATTGTCCCACATGTATCCTGCTACAATTGGCATCTGCCGTAAAGGTAGCCTCAAAGCTTCTCATCTTTATCTTGTCTTTAGGAACATCGATGGATACCGCTACCTGTCCGGTTATTTCCGGTTCGGGAATGGTAATCTCCTGTGTATAGACTTTGGAATTGCCTTCGGCATCCAGCGCATACACGGCGATAATCATTTTGATTTCGTCCACTTCCAGCGATCTCAGGATGATACCCTTGCTCTCGCTGATGTCTTTATCCTTCAAGGCATATCTTGACAAAGTCCTCTCTGTGAAAGTGGCGCTGACATCCGACCAGTTATAAGGCTGCATCGGATAGCTTTCGTCAGGATTCAAGGAAGTCTCGGCATTTTCAATAAAGGTAGCCTCCTTATAAATCTCTACGTATTCCTCTTCTCCGGTTGTGGTGTTTGTCCCCATATAGCCTTTCGGAGTCGCCCCGATTACATACTTGGCACATTTGGCGCTCTTCTTCACCACTACATCCATAGAGAAAGCGGAAAGGTTCTTGACTTCAAACTCCACCAGCTCGGTCATGACGTCCTCGCTCTTGAATGTGAATTCCTTTGAAACCTCCTTGCTCTTGCCCGTTTCATTCTCGGCATAAGCAGTCAGCGTATAAGTCACATCCATATCAATGGGAATTTCCAGCTTAGCTTCTTCCTTACCGGTAACAGCTGTATACGCGGCAGCGCTCTGCCCCTTGGGTTCGCATTTCCAATACCACTTTTCCGTTTCTTCGGAAGGTGTAACGGTTACTACAGCCTTGGCGTTGTCGGCGCTAAGGGCGGGTTCACTCACTGCGATGGTCGGTAAAGCAGGTTTGCCGGGTGTCGGATCGTCTTTGTCGTCCGAGCAACTTGCCCATACGCAAGCAGCCATTGCCAGTATGGGAAGCATCGTCTTAAAAATGTTTTTCATACATCATTAAATAATTAATTAATAAATAAAGAGAAATAATACAGTCGAAAACAGGGGGATAATAAGGGAAAAAAACAAAAGAGAGAAAGGGGTTATCACACTGTTATCTTTTTGCAAAATTATAAATAATTTATAAAAACAACATAGAATATATATTTTTTTTCAGAACTTTCTTTATATTTGTTGCAAATTTATCCAAAGAAAGTTTTAAACAGAGGGCTTTTTGTAAATAAAAAATTAACATTATTACAGCATCATTAAAAACAGAAAAGCTACAAGGAACCCCGATGTTATCCTTTAATTGGACTAATATTACAGAAAAACGAAAGCAAACAAAACTGTAAAAAAAATAAAAGGACGGCAATATACACCTGGAAAATGTCTCTTTCCGCTCCAAACTAAAAAACAGAAACATTAAGTATTAATCAAACCATTAAAAGAACAAAAATGAGAAAAGCAATTCTCTTGTTTGTGCTTTTAACACTGTTCGGAATCCCGTACCTGCTGGCACAGGGAGGATTCCGGATAACAGGACAAATCTTATCGGCGGAAGACAACCTCCCGGTAATCGGAGTATCTGTAGTTGAAAAAGGCACAGCAAACGGTGTAATTACCGATATTGACGGTAATTACAGTATCACGGTAAGCAAGTCTCCCGCCACCTTGCAGTATTCGTACGTAGGTATGAAAACAGTGGAAAAACTGTTTACGGCGGCAACCCGTTACAATGTAATTATGGAACCGAATACCGAAATGGTAGACGAAGTGGTAGTGGTAGCCTACGGCGTACGCAAGAAAGGAACCATAGCAGGTTCCGTATCTACCGTAAAAGCGGAAAAGATGGAAAATGTACCGGCAGCCGGGTTCGACCAGGCTTTGCAGGGACAGACTCCGGGCCTGTCGGTCATCTCCAACTCTGGAGAACCCAGCAAGGCAGCCGTATTCCAAATCCGTGGTACAAACTCCATCAATTCGGGCACATCACCGCTGTTTATCCTGGACGGCGTGCCCATTGCCAGCTCGGACTTCAACGCCATCAGCCCGGGCGACATCGAATCGATTTCCGTACTGAAAGATGCTTCCTCAACCTCCATCTACGGCGCACGCGCCGCCAACGGCGTAGTGGTAATCACCACCAAACGCGGCCTCTCCATAGACAAGGCCAAGGTTACGCTACGCGCGCAATACGGCTTCTCCCAACTGGCATCCGACGGCAAATGGACCATGATGAACACCCCCGAACGCATACAGTTCGAGAAAGAAATAGGCCTGGACACCGGACAGGACTACGAACTGCTCTCACGCACCAACGTCAACTGGCTGAAAGAGATTTTCAACGACCGCGCACCGTTGCAGAACTACGAACTCTCCGTGAACCGCGCCACCGAACGACTGAACTACTACGTTTCGGGCGGATTCTACGACCAGGACGGTATTGCCCAGAACTCTTCCTTCCGCCGTTACAACATGCGTGCCAATGCCGAAGTGAAAGCCAGCAACTGGCTGAAGATAGGCACAAGCACGATGTCTGCCTACGAGGAAGTGCAACAGGCGGAAGAGGGAGACATGGCGATTTATACGCCGATAGCCGGCTCGCGCTTCATGCTCCCCTACTGGAGCCCGTACAACAAAGACGGTTCGCTGGCATCCGAGAACAACGGCACATGGACGGGCACGGGACAGAACCCCATCGAATGGATGGCAAACAACCCGGTAAGCTACAAGAAATACAAAGTACTCTCCACCGTATTCGCAGACATCACCCCGATACAGAACCTGACCGTACGCATACAGTTCGGCGCGGACTACTCGCACTCCACCACTTTCATGCAGTCGTTCCCAAGCTACGTCATCAACAACGAGCAGGGTACCGCCGGACGCAACTCGGCGGATGTGCTGAAACTGAGCGAGACGGCCACCGCCAACTATCGCTGGGCACTGAACGAAGACCACTCTTTCAACTTCATGCTGGGGCAAGAGGCCATGGACTACCAGTCCAGCGGTTTCCAAGTGGTAACGAAAGGACAGTCCAACGACTTCCTTACGAACATCAGCTCCGGTACGCGCGCCTCTTCCTGGGACGACACCACCAGTGCATACTCCTACCTCTCGTTCTTCCTTCGCGGCGAATATAACTACAAGGACTTGTATTACGGCGAAATGGCCGTACGTACCGACGCCTCCTCGCGTTTCGGCAAAGACCACCGCTGGGGTATGTTCTGGTCGCTCGGCCTTATGTGGAACATCAAGAACGAACCCTTCCTGAAAGACATCGAATGGCTGACGGGAGCACAAATCGCACTCAGCACCGGTACATCGGGCAACTCGGAAATACCCTACTACGACCACCTGGCACTCGTTTCCGGCGGTCCGAAGTATAACGACGAAGCCGGTATCTACCCCAAACAGAGCGGCAACGAAGAGCTGAGCTGGGAACAGACCTGGTCCAACAACATCGGGCTGCGCCTGGGCTTCTTCAACCGCGTCAACCTCGACATCGACTTCTATCACAAGAAAACCACCGACATGCTGATGTCCGTACCCGAAAGCTATGCCATCACCGGCGAGGGCTATCGCTGGGACAATATCGGAGCGATGGTGAACCGGGGCGTGGAAGTGTCGGTCAACAGCGACATCATACGCACCAAAGATTTCACCTGGAACCTCAACGCCAACGTGTCCTACAACAAGAACAAGCTGGTGGAACTGTACAACGGCGTGCAGGAGTACGTAAACTCCACCACCGGACTGAAATTCGTTGTGGGACATCCCGTACACGAATATTTCCTGAACCGCTACGCCGGCGTGAACCCCGCCAACGGCGATGCCCTGTGGTACACCAAGGACGGCGAACTGACCACCGAATTTAACGAAGGCGACAAGGTTATGACCGGAAAGACGTTCGACGCCCCGTGGGCAGGCGGCTTCGGCACGACTTTCGCATGGAAGGGGCTTTCGCTGTCGGCACAGTTCAGTTGGATGGCCGACCGCTGGGTGATGAACAACGACCGCTTCTTTGAAGAGAGCAACGGACTGTACAGCACCTATAACCAGTCGCGCCGCCTGCTGTACGACCGCTGGAAGAAACCGGGCGACATCACCGACATCCCCCGCTACGGCGTGACGGCGCAACTGGACGACCGCTTCCTGGAGAACTCCTCGTTCCTGCGCCTCAAGAACCTGACACTGGCATACGCACTGCCGCAACCGCTGCTGAAGAAGACCAATTTCTTCACCTCGGCACGCGTGTACCTGCAAGGACAGAACCTGCTGACCTTTACAGGATTCACCGGACTCGACCCCGAAATGTCGAGCAACATCTACCGGGCACAGTACCCGGCTTCGCGCCAGTTTACGCTGGGCATCGAAGTTTCATTCTAAACCTATCAAGCAAAAGAAAAATGATTAAGAAATTCAAACTATACATCATACTGATTGCCATGGCAGTGTCGTCCGCTTCCTGTCTGGACAAGATGCCGGAGGACGGGATTCCTTTCGACAAGTCACTGCAAACGGTATCCGACATAAACCTCGCGGTTATCGGTATCTATGATGCTTTCAGGAGCAATTACCTCTACTCGGGCAACCTGACACTGCTGCCCGACATACAGACCGACCTGGTGTACGGAGTGAACGGCAACACCAACATCTACGGCGACATCTGGCGCTGGAAAGAAATCAAACCCACCAATACCGACATCGAAGCCGTGTACGGTGCGTTGTACGAAGTGATCAACCGCTGCAACTTCATGCTCGACCGCGCGGACGCCGTACGGAAAAAGACCACCGACGACAAGGACCTCGACAAGCTGGACCAATGTTGCGGAGAAGCTTACTTTGCCCGCGCACTTGCTTACTCGGAACTGGTGAAACTCTTCTGCAAGGCATACGAAAGCGACGAGGATGCCGCCGGCCAGTTGGGAGTTATCCTGAGCCAACACTATCTGGGCGACGAAACCATGAGGCGCGCTTCGCTGAAAGACTCCTACCAATTTATCCTCGACGACCTCGACCGTGCGGCAGAGCTGCTGGAACTTGAGGAAGACTTCAATACCGATACGCAGGGAACACTGTACGACAGCATCTACTTCAACGAATATACGGTGCATGCCCTCCGCGCCCGCGTACTTCTCTATATGAAGCGGTGGGACGAGGCCATCAAGTATGCCACCAAAGTCATAGACAGCGGTTACTACTACCTGTCGAGCTGCACACAGGCAGCCACTTCGAGCGCAAGCTACTACAAATACATGTGGACCAACGACTTCTCCACCGAAGCCATCTGGAAAGTGGGCTTTACCATCAATTCCTACGGCGGCGCGCTGGGACAGGTATTCGCCAACTACGACTACAGCAGCGTACGTCCCGACTATGTACCGGCAGAATGGGTCATCAACCTGTACGACCTGAACGACCTGCGTGTCTCCACTTACTTCCAGAGCTTCACCACCGGATACAGCCACGGACTTACCTGGCCGCTGCTGATTAAATATTTCGGCAACGAATCGTTCGTCAATTACAACATCCTCCACGTCAGCATGCCGAAAGTGCTCCGCCTGTCGGAACAGTACCTTATCCGTGCAGAGGCGTATGTACAGCAGGAACATCCCGACTACGGCAAGGCGGGAAGCGACATATCCGTGCTCCGTACGGCACGCTATGCCTCGTACGGAGGTTCCACCGCCATGAACAAGGAAAATGCAATGGATGTCATCGAACAGGAACGCGTAAAGGAACTCTACATGGAAGGCTTCCGCCTGCACGACCTGAAACGCTGGCACAAAGGATTTGAACGTAAGTCCCAAGACCAGTCGCTGTCCAACGGCAGCAGCCTGAAAGTGGAAAAAGACGACCCGCTGTTCGTATGGCCCATACCCCAGCACGAACTGGACGCGCCCGGCTCGGAAATAGAACCTAATGAAAGTAACAAATAAGCCCAAAGATTTATGATAATGAAGAAACTATTAACCGGATGTATGGTAGCCCTCGCCATCCTGGTGGCTCTGACAGGACTTGCCGGATGCGACCAGGACAAGGTGCTGTACAACGGACGCAACTACCTGATGTTCTCTGACACGCTTTACCACTATGCCGTACAGGAGAGCAACGAGAAGTTAGAAGTCCCCGTATCCGCTACCCGGCGGGCCGACTATGACCGCACGTTCGCCGTAGAAGTGGTGGACAAGGAAAGCAATGCCGTGGAAGGAAAACACTACAGACTTCTTTCCAACACCGTAACCATCAAAGCGGGTGAAGTGGCCGCCAATGTCGAAATAGAAGGTGTATATGAGAACATCGGAATCAACGATTCGCTCGGATTCGCCCTGCGGCTGATTATCCCCGATGTGGAGCAATGGCACAAATACGGCACGGAAACCAAAGTGGTGATGCAGAAGGCATGCCCGTTCGACATCCATGCCTTTACCGGATACTGCAAGGTTACCTCGACATTTTTCAACACCTATATGGAGAATACGACCCTGCGCCTGATTACTTCCGAAATCGTGGAAGGAGAAGAGAACACGATTGTGCTGCACGGACTGTACTTCGACGGATACGACACCAAGCTGAAATTCAACAACGAGGATATACTTGACCCAAGCATCGAAATGGAAGAGCATGTCTGCGGCAACACCGCCGAACTGTTCAATACCATACACGGCAACGGCAAGCTGGTCATGACACAACCCTCAAACGCCCCCGCCTACTTCAACACCTGCGAGAAGTTTATCTTCCACTACGTCAGCATCCGTGTAGATAACAAGGACGGTTCGCTGGTGGGCGTGGTGGATACCCCCGCCAACATTATCGAGTGGATTAGCGAAGCGGAAGCCGAGAAACTGAAAGAACAAGGATATTAACCCCATAACCATCATACAATTATGAAAATAACAGAACTGAAAAGTATGAGCCGTATCATGGCATTGGCCATGATGATTATCGCAACATTCACCGCATGCTCGGATGACGACGGCGAAGGAAACAAGCCCATTGTATTCCCCGAACTGAAAAACATAAACTGTGCCGCCGGTGAAACAGCCGAAATATCTTTTGAGACAACCGCCGACTGGGAGCTGTCCAGCAGTGCCGGATGGTGCAAGTTTCAGAACGGCGAATTCCTGGAAAGCCTCATCTATGGAAAGGCAGGAAAGCAGACCGTGACCATCGCAACATCAGCCGACGGACAGAGCCACAACGAAGACGCCGTGGCTGAAATCACCCTGAAGATTGGCAACGAATCGCAAATCATCTATAAGGTGACACGTGCCAGAAAAGAGTATGCCGACCTCATCGTCAGCGACGAAGCCGGTAATGTATACGACAAGACCCATCCGCTGACAATCAAGGGCAACACAGCCTCCTCGCCCGTTTATACCGTTATCAAGGCAGAGGCGGAAAGCGGTGTAAAGATAGGCTTCACCAATCCGGAATGGCTGAGCTATACCATCGATGAAAAGGCGGGAACCTACCAGTTCACCTTCAATACCGAGAACACAAGCGGACTGAATCCCAAGTATCCGATTGCCGCAGGTACTTATACCCTGACTTTCGTTACAGAAGATGCCGCCACAGCCCAAACGGACAAGGTGCGCAAGGTGGAGATACCCGTCGTGTACGAAGGATTGCAACGGGATGCCATCGCCATCAGCCCCACCTATCTCAATGCAGTAGCGAGCGTATCCGGCGAGGAATTATCAGACGACAACGGAATCGTAGAGAATATGCAATCGACCATTACAGCGTACAATGATGAATTCCAACCTGTAATATTCGCTGCTACGAAAAGCATCAATGAAGACGGGGAGGTAGAGTTTGCCTATGATTTCGGCAGTACGGTAAGCTGGCTGCACGCCGTTACAGGAACAGGCGACAATAAGGACAAGGTAACGGTTACTGTCGACCCCAACAGTAATACCGAAGAAAGAACTGCCACCGTCATGGTATTCCCCAAAGCCGTTTATGATGAAATAAAAAGCAACTGGGCAGGCCACCTCATCGACGAAAACTCGGGAGACATCAAGGTAAGCTATGCAAACAACATCATGACCAGTATAACACAGGAAGCCTGGCAGGAACAGGGTGAAAGAATCAAATTCCAGGCACTGTTTATGTATGCGTACGATTACGACCAGACCGGCTTCAGAAACATAAAGGATTTCTTTGAAGGTGCTTTCGTCAGATTCGAAGACTTAAAGAATTCGACCGATGTCAGTTCATATAATGTAACCGACAACAATGTATGGAAAGCCTCAGTTCCCAAAAGCCTGCTCAAAAAGTTCGATGAAATGGGAGAACCGGGATACGGTCCGGGCAAACTGATATTCGAAGCCGTTGATGCCGCCACCAACCAGGAAATAACGGAGAAAACCTCTTATGAGAATATTTCGTCCGAGAAAATGGCAGGACAGGCCTGGTCTCAGGATGCGCTCAAATTAGTACGTATCAACGGAATAGGTATCTCCTTTGACAATACCTGCTACGAAACGTACGACAACGGCTACCAACTGGTGGTTAAAGGCGAAGAAGGTACAACCCTTGCGCTCTGTATCGTAGAAGTGTACGACGATACGCAAGAGTAAACAAACTTCTAACGGAATACGTACAGGCAATCACTGTAACTCAAACTACAGAAAAGAAAAAATAAATGAATTCACAGAAAATTATAAAAGGAAAACTGTTTCTTGCAGTACTTGTCACCATGCTATGCGGCATGGTGGCAGGCGGATGCTCCGACGACAAGGATGAACTGGAAGGCAAGCAATACGGCTACGTACAGTTCAAGCTCTACAAGTCATCGTCCTATACACAAGAAGAGAAAACCCGGACGGATGCGGTGTCTACCCGCGCCTCCGGGCTGGACAAGCTGATTGATGCCCAAAAGGTGGAAATCGAAATGCAGCACAACGGCATGAGCATCACCCAGACGCTCGTTCTGAACGCCTATAACGAAAACAATGCCGAATACGGCATGCGAAGTGAAAAGCTGAAACTGCTGACAGGAAGTTACAAAATCATAGGGTATAAGCTGTTCGACAAACTGGATGAAGTCATTACCGGCATATCAACCGGCGAGGACGAGACCTTCGAAGTCGTTTCACGCGGGCTGACCACCAAAGACCTCGTTACAGACTCGCAGACACGCGGAACGGTAACTTTCAAGTTGGTAAAGGACGGACTTTCCACACGTGCCGCCGGAGACCCGGACATAGATTACCTGTTCAGCGACATAAAGATTATCGATGTAACGGTGACCAATACATTTACACGCGTACCCGTCACCATCAAAAATCTGAAGGTTTCTTATAAGGAAGAATACGAGGAACACCCGAATCCGGACTACACCGATGACAGCAACCAACACAAGGACAAATATAAAGATATAGGAACCGCCAAATGCGATTCTGTCGTATGGCTGCCTGCCGGAACTTACCAGGTGACCTCTTATACTATCTATAAGAAGAGCGGCATTGCAGTTACCACCCTCGATTCCAGAAGCCAGCTTGCAGGAGAGATGTTCAGCATCGAGGACAACAAGCAAACGGACGATGCTATCGTTCCCATCCAGTTGTCGCCGACAGCAGCTTACATCAAAGATTACATTGCACTGAAAGCCATCTGGGAAGCGCTCGACGGAAAAAACTGGAGTTATAACGGCGAAACAAATCCCGCCGGGACAACCTGGAATTTCAACAAAGAAATAGATATGTGGGGCAACCAGCCGGGTGTATCGCTGGATAACAAAGGACGCGTCATCAGCCTCTCGCTCGAAGGGTTCGGAGCCAAAGGCAGAGTACCGGACGCCATCGGCCAGTTGACGGAACTAAGGGTACTGTCTCTCGGTTCGCACAACGAAAAGCTGGGCGGCAGACTGTTCGGTACCGGTGGAATAACTCCGGATATGAGCGACGCGCAAAAACAGAAGATGCGTATGCACTACAAGGAACTGTTCCTTGACTATGACCCCAGAGAGAACCTGTCGGAACTCCTGCAGGACGGCATCAACCGCGACCCGCAACTGCCCGATATAAAGAAGAGCAGCCGCATTGATATGAAAGATGTACAGATAGGGCAAACGACCAATAAAATTACTTTCATTTCAAAAGCCGTCATGCGGTTGAAGAACCTGCAACAGTTCTACATAGCCAATTCGCCTATCAAGGCAGAGGATATTTGCAAGGAGTGGGAAAATGCCAATTCCGAATATGCCCGGTCGTACGAAGCAGAAAGCGGTTCATGGCTCTGGAGAAATCTTACGGAACTGACGGACATGGAGCTTTACAACTGTCCAAACCTCACGAGGCTGCCCGACTTCCTGTTCGAGCTGCCCGAAATTCAGTTGCTGAATATTGCCAATAACAAAGGTATCGACGGGCTGAACGGAGCAAAAGACGGAACGGGTGAGCAACTGACCGCCGACTGGAAAAAATTGGCAGATGCTCCCGTAGGCGCCAAACTCCAGATTCTCTATCTCAGCTACAACAACCTGACGAAATTCCCACCGCACGCATCGCTGAACAAGATGAGGAAGCTGGGACTGCTCGACTGTATCAATAACAACCTGACAGGGAAACTGGAAGCCTTCGGCAAGGAGGTAGAACTCACCACCCTGACTTTGAACAACAACCGGATTACCGAAATCCCGGAAAACTTCTGCGGGTTCACCGACCAGGCGGAGGATTTGAGTTTTGCACACAACCTGATAGAATACATCCCCAATATTTTCGATGCGGAATCTATCTACACAATGGGTTCTGTGGATTTCTCATACAACCGGATAGGAAAGAATGACGGGAAAAACATCAAGTGTGATTTGGATGACTTCAAGGGGATTAATGCCGCTACGATAAGTCTATCGAACAACCTGATAAAGAACTTCCCTACGGAATTGTTTGCCAAAGGGTCGCCTATCTCTACCATCGACCTGAGCAACAACCTGATGACAGAGATACCGGAGAACTCTCTGAAATCTCCTGAAGGCAACTATAAGAACACGCATCTGCTGACCGTTATCGACCTGCGCTTCAACAAGCTGACAAAACTCTCGGACGACTTCAGGGCAACCACGTTGCCTTACCTGAAAAATATGGATATCAGCTACAACTGCTTCTCGAAATTTCCGACAGCCCCGCTGAACAGCAGCCAGTTGCAAGCCATCGGCATCCGTCACCAGCGCGATGCCAACGGCAACCGCATCCTGCGCGAATGGCCGACCGGAATTACGACCTGTCCGAGCCTGATTCAGTTACAGATAGGTGCAAACGACATCCGTAAAGTCAATGAGACATTAACCTCGCAACTGTATATCCTGGATATCAAAGACAATCCGAACATCAGCATCGATGTAACAAGCGTATGCTCGCAAATCAGGGCAGGCAGGTATAAACTGATATATGACAAGACTCAGGATATACGCGGCTGTGATGCATTAGACATTAAACGATAAACCCAATAAAGATTCTATCAATGAAATATGTATATAAAATAATACCGGGAGTGATTCTTTTCATGGGACTGGCAGGTGCATGTAAAGACGATGATAGCACAAGTATCCCCGGTGGCATTGCAGTGGATAAGGAAGAAATAACAATCGGTCCGGAAGGTGGAACCGAGCAGATTGCCGTTACCTCTTACAGCAACTGGGTTGCCGGAGCATCCAAACCATGGACTGTCTCTTATACACATCTGACGCTGCCGACGACTTAATAGGTG
>OWIL01001227.1_pt1 | contig 12909 bp, 10 predicted proteins | sample 1732871 | NCBI WGS metagenome assembly OWIL01 (sample SAMN05065763, study PRJEB22554) | human gut metagenome | biome: ENVO:2100002; feature: ENVO:00000062; material: ENVO:00002003 | host: Homo sapiens | place: USA
GATCTACACCTATTAAGTCGTCGGCAGCGTCAGATGTGTATAAGAGACAGGTCGACAAACACAATGTCGCCCAGTTGCTCTTGTGCATAATCGGTAATACCTACATAGGCTACATCACCTTCCAGGCGAATCCATTCGTGTTCTTTGGTGTACTTTACATTAGTCGGGAAATTCATGATCATTAGTTTTTAAGGGTTGATACTATGTAAATTAAAAGTTGAAAATTAAAAATTAAACAAGGCTCTTAAAAGAGGAAGATTCGGAACAGTATGTTGCTCAGCGGGTGGAGTACCAGCAACGAGCAGATAAGCCCTACGGCAAAGCCTCCCATAACTTCGCCCAGTGTGTGGTGTCGCAGGATGATGCGGGCGGTGCCCAGCACGCCAGCCACCAGTATAAAGAGGCATAGCCACCATACGGGATTGTAGCTGAACAAGGCGCTGAAAGCTACCAGTCCACCAATTACGGCTCCGGCGCCTGCCATGTGTTCGCTCAGTTTCCATTTTAAGTTGACAATGACGCAGATTATCATCACTACCAGGGCGGAGAGTATGATACCGGTCATGTACCACGGGATATTGAGCCGGTGCATCATGAGCAGGCAGAATACATAAGAAGTGATGGTCAGAATAAAGGGAATGTATCTCCTTTTTCGTTCCACCAGTTCTTCCGGACTGAAACCGTTGATTTTGCGGAAGATGAAGATAGTCAGTGTAGGCATCAGGATGGTGAAGCAATACACCACGCCCAATACTATCAACTTGTACTGCAACGGCATGATGCGCAGGTACGAGAATATAAACAGAACCAGAAATGCCAGGAAAGGGATGGAGAACGGTGTGAATACCGCCGAAATCACTTTCGCTGTTCTGATTAAAGTTTTATCTGCTATAATATGCTCTTCCACAACCTAATTTTATTTACGATTTGACTATTTACAATTTACTATTTGAATGCACTAATCTTTAAACCTTAATCCCTAATCGCTCATCCTTTTCTCTCATCTTCTCAGTCTTGCCACGGGGATATTCATCTGTTGGCGATACTTTGCCACCGTGCGGCGGGCTATGGGATAGCCTTTCTCCTTCAGCAGCTCGGTCAGTTCGTCATCGGTCAGAGGCTTTTTCTTGTCCTCGTTGTCAATGCACTCTTTGAGTATCTTGCGTATTTCGCGTACAGACATCTCTTCGCCGTCTTCGGTTGTGTAGCCGTCGTTGAAGAAGAATTTCAGCGGGTAGATGCCGTAGTTGGTCTGTACATACTTGCTGTTGCTCACACGGGAGATGGTCGAGATGTCCAACCCGGTACGTTCGGCAACATCTTTCAGAATCATGGGGCGGAGCAATGACTCGTCTCCTTCGAGGAAGAAAGGACGTTGCAGGTCTATGATGGCCTGCATGGTGGTCATCAGCGTATTCTGGCGTTGCTTCACGGCATCGATGAAACCTTGTGCGGCATCCATTTTTTGTTTGAGGAACATCATGGCTTCGCGGGATTCCTTAGACTGGTTGGCCCGGTTCTTGGTGTGTTCTTCCACCATCTCGGTGAAGTCGCGGCTCATGCGCAGTTCCGGCACGTTGCGGTTGTTCAGTGTCAGGTTGATGGTACCGTCGTCATAAGTGTCTACCAGGAAGTCGGGCACAATCTGCTGCATGTTCTTGCCGATGGCTTCGCCGAGCGAGGCACCGGGACGGGGATTCAGCTTGCAGATTTCCTTAACGGCTTGTTGCAGGGTATCTTCGCTGATACCTAATTTCTGCATAATCTTGTCCCAATGCTTGCGGGTGAACTCTTCGTAGCACTGGGTAAGAATATCTTCTTCTATATAGTATTGTGGAGGCGAGGGCATGGGCCGTTGCGCTTCCTTACGTCGAATCTGGATGAGCAGGCACTCTTGTAGGGTACGGGCGCCCAGACCGGCGGGGTCGAAGTCTTGTATAATCTTCAATACTTCTTCCAGCTCTTCGGGAGAAGCGTCGATACCGGCGTAGATGGCGAGTTCGTCGCTGATACTGTCCAGCGATTTGCGCAGCAGGCCATCGTCGTCCAGCGAGCCGATGAGATATTCGGCCAGTTCGCGCTGGTGCGGAGTCAAGTCCTGCTCGCCGAGCTGCTGGCGCAAGGTTTCATAGAAGGAGGTGGCGTCGGAGAAAGGAATTTCTTCTGCCTGCTCCCCTTTGCTGCGGTTGTTCTCCTGCAGCTTGTAGTCGGGGATATCGTCTTCGTTCAGATAATCGCTTAAAGAATCATAGCTAGTGTCTCCACCATCTTCTGAGCCGGTTTCCGCATCGGGTGTGTCGGGGTATTCGTCGCCGGGAGTATCCTCCTTACCCTCTTCCAGTGCCGGATTTTCCAGAAGTTCGGCACGTACGCGGTCCTCTAGTTCCACGGCGGGAAGTTCCAGCAGCTTTACCACCAGAATTTGTTGCGGCGACAGCGTTTGTATCTGCTGTTGCGCTTGGGTCTGTACTTGTCGGGAGCCTTGTGCCATATTTTTATAAATTATTCAATGCACTCATTGTGCATCTTCTTTCAGATATTTACCGCAAAAATAGTGAATAGTTCGATAACACGAAACCTCTCTGATGATATTTAACAAGAAAAGAGAAAACAAGCTTTTGCCAATAGCTTGGCAAGCTTTTGCCATGCCTATGGCAAGACTTTGCCAACGCGGTGGCAAAACTTTGCCAAAGGCTTGAAAAACGTTGGCAAAATAGTCTTCTGATTATGAACTATATAGATTAATCTCCTTTTTGTATTATCTTCTTTCAAAGATTATCTATATCTTTGTCCTATAACTACTAAAACAAGGAATGTTATGTTTGCTAAAGAAACGTATGTGCAGCGCAGGGCCCAGCTGAAAAAAACGATAGGCTCCGGAGTGTTACTGTTTTTGGGTAACGATGAACAAGGTTTGAACTATGAGGACAATACTTTCCGTTACCGCCAGGATTCCACTTTTCTCTACTATTTTGGCTTGTCGTTTGCCGGGCTGTCAGCTCTCATCGACATAGATGAAGATAAAGAAATCATTTTTGGCGATGAGCTGACCATCGACCATATTGTCTGGATGGGTACCCAGCCCACCCTTCACGAAAAGGCTTCTGCTGTGGGAATTTCCGAAACCCGTCCTTTTGCCGACATCGTCGGTTATCTGCACAAGGCTGTACAGAAGGGACAGACCATCCATTATTTGCCCCCTTATCGTGCCGAGCATAAGTTGAAACTGATGGACTGGCTGGGTGTTCCTCCGGCACGTCAGGAAGGGTCTGTGCCGTTTATCCGTGCGGTGGTGGCACAGCGCAACTACAAGTCGGCAGAAGAAATAGCGGAAATAGAAAAGGCATGCGACGTGACTGCTGACATGCACATCACCGCAATGAAGGTGCTTCGTCCGGGCATGTACGAATACGAGGTTGTGGCCGAAATGAACCGTATCGCCGAGATGAACAACTGCGAGCTGTCTTTTGCCACGATTGCTACTGTCAACGGCCAGACCCTGCATAACCACTATCACGGCAACCGGGTGCAACCGGGAGACCTTTTCTTGATTGATGCCGGCGCCGAGCTGCCTTCGGGTTACTGTGGTGACATGTCGTCTACCGTGCCGGCGGACAAGACTTTTACTCCACGCCAGCGTGCCGTTTACGAAATCCAGAACGCCATGCATCTGGAGTCTGTTAAAGCGCTTCGCCCGGGCATTCCCTATATGAAGGTGTACGAGCTTTCCGCCCAAGTGATGGTGGAGGGGCTGAAAGAGCTGGGGTTGATGAAGGGCAATGCCGAAGATGCCGTGCGCGAAGGGGCGCATGCCTTGTTTTATCCCCATGGACTGGGTCATATGATGGGGTTGGATGTGCACGATATGGAGAACCTGGGTGAGCTCTGGGTAGGCTATGACGGTCAGCCCAAGAGTACGCAGTTCGGCCGCAAGAGCCAGCGTCTTGCCATCCCTCTGGAACCGGGCTTTGTGCATACGGTTGAGCCGGGCATCTACTTCATCCCCGAGCTGATTGACTTATGGAAAGGAGAGAAGAAGTTCATGGACTTCATCAACTACGATAAGGTGGAAGAATACCGCAATTTCGGCGGCATCCGTAATGAGGAGGATTATCTGATTACCGAAACGGGAGCACGTCGCTTGGGCAAGAAAATTCCGTTGACACCGGAAGAGGTGGAAGCGTTGCGTTGACAACCACATCCTTAATATACACAGAGAGCCGTTTGTCCCGATAATGCCGGTGGCAAGCGGCTCTCAAATTTAGGGGTCATACAGATTGTATTATGTATGGTTTATGCGTGCAGTTCCAGTACGAACCGTGCTCCCTTGTTGTAGCTGCTGTCTAGTGTCAAGCTGCCGTTCATCTTGGTGGCAATCAGTGAGCAGATGGGGAGTCCCAGGCCGTCGCCTTGCGTCAGGTCTTTCACTTCGGTGAAAGGCTTGAAGATGTTTTCGCGTTGCTCCTCGGGGATACCGCAACCGGTGTCGCTGATGATGAACTGGTGGGTGTGCGCACCGCGTTTCTTGAAGTCCAGCCATATTTTTCCTCCGGCAGGGGTGTACTCGGCGGCGTTTTCCAACAAATGCAGCAAGACGCGTTCCAGTTGCTCAGGGTTGATTTTCACATTCAATTTGGGGGCATTCACGGTCAGGGTGACATCTTCTTGTGTCATTCCTTTGATTTTGTCCATGATGCCTTCACAGAAAGTGGAGATATTCTTCTCCTGCACTTCGTAGGGTTCGGACAAGGTGGTTTCCAATTCGGACAGTTCCTGGATATGGTTGGAGAATGCATGCAGGGCTTTTACGCCCGGCAGTGAGGCGTCGAGCGTGTCCAGTGTCGGTTCCATTTGGGCGGAAATGTTCTGGATAAATTTGGTTTTCAGCTCATTGTGCTCATTAGCAATGCTGATGGCCTTCTTCTGTTTACGGGTGAGGATGATGAAACGCAGCAATACGATGGCGCCGAATACCAGTGCGGCGGCAAGGATGGCGGCGAGTATGCAAAGCCCGATGATGATGTACTGCTTGGCGCTTAGGGAATCATCTTTCTCCTGGATAGTGGCCAGGCTTTCATCGTATTTCTTCTTCAGGGCGTTCAGTTCCTCTTGGGCGGTAAGCGCCTTTACGGAGTCGGTCCATAGGATGTACTTGTCGTAGGTGCGTGCCACCAGTCCGGCATTGTTTGCTTTGCGGGCGATACTGATAAGAGTCTTGTAGCATTCGTCTACTTTGGCGTAGTTCTTCTGTTCCTTATATTGCCCTATCAGGCGGTTGGTAGCCGCATCACCTTGTGTGTTCATGCCGAAGGTGTAGTAATAGTTGGCCTGCGTATAAAGCAGGTCGTTGCTCAGAGAGTCGTTGTGAGAGGCTTTGGCGGTCTCTTCCAGTTTGGTCAGCTGTTCCTTGGCACGTGCGGGATTTTTCAGGTTGATGTACATCTGCAGGCGTTCCTTGTTGATGCGGAAACGTAGGTTGGGCATGGCCTTGCCCGTTTTCTGTTCGCCGGTTGCCACCACTTGCTCGGCACCGCGCAGCAGTTCAAAAGCTTCTTTATAGTAATTCTCCCGATGGTAGAGGGCGCTGGCATTGACGCCGCATTCCACTGCCTGGGCATACTTGTCTTGCGTGGCAAAGGCATTGTAGGCTTGCAGGAATAGATAGCGGGCTTTGATATATTCTTTTTTCGTAAGATTTTCTTGTGCTTGTTTCATCAATTCGTCTGCACGGTTTTGCGCATGGAGTTGAGTAAAGATGCAGAAAGTCGCTAAGAGAAGTATCGAAATAATTTTTTTCATGTGTACGTTTGTTTTATTTGCTCACAAAGTTAGAATAAAAACTTAGTATTTGAAGCTACTGCCTCCTAAAAATTCTCTCAATAAGGATGTCGGTGGAATTTCTTTGTCCTGCACGGGGGTGAAATATTTGATGAATTTCAGCAACCGGTAGGCTTCTGCGTATTCCGGACAGTTCCGTGGAACACTGGTAAGGATGGGCTCTGCGTGGCAGCGGAGCACGGCAAATTCGAACAAGAGGGCGGAGTTGAACATGACATCGGCATTTTCCTGGTAGGGGAATATCCATTTGTCCTCGCCGGCACGTACACTGGGCCAGCGTGAAATGGTCTCTTGTGCCGAGTAGCCGCGGTAGTTGAAGTCGCGGATGATGCGGCGCAGCAGGCGGTTGTCCGTGGTGGGAATCCAGTTGTGGTCGTCCAGCGAGATGGTGGTCAGGGCGGATACATAAATCTTGTATTTGCTGGCGGCGGGAATCTGTGGTGTCAGTTCAGGGTTCAGGGCATGGATTCCTTCCAGGATGAGGATGGTATGCTCGTCGATGCGAAGTTTGTCGCCCTTGTACTCTTTCTTCCCGAGGTTGAAGTTGAAGCGGGGCAGCTCCACTTCTTCGCCACGGAGCAATGCCTGCAGCTGGGTGTTGAAGAGTTCGAGGTCGAGGGCGTAGAGTGATTCGTAGTCGTAGTTTCCGTTTTCGTCGCGTGGGGTGTCTTCACGGTCTACGAAGTAGTTGTCCAGCGAGATGGGATAGGGACGCAGGCCGTTGGTCATCAACTGCACGCTGAGCCGCTTGCTGAAAGTCGTCTTTCCGGAGGACGATGGACCGGAGATGAGTACGAGCTTCACCCGGTTTCCGTTTTCGCCGCGGTGGTAGATGTCGTCAGCTATTTGGGCTATCTTTTTCTCCTGCAGGGCTTCGGCTACGTTGATGAGGTCGGTGGCATGGCCTGTCTCGCAAGCCAGGTTGAAGTCGCCCACGTTACTCAGCCCCATGATGTAGTTCCAGCGCAGGTGTTCCTTGAATACGTCGAGCATCTTCTCCTGTTTCACCACTTCTTCCAGTACATTCGGGTTCTCCTTGTTGGGGATACGCAGCAGCAGGCCGTCGTAATACTTCACGATGTCGAACAGCCAGATGAACCCGGTACTGGGCAGCAGGTTGCCGTAGTAGTAGTCTACGGTGTCGCCCAATGTGTAATAATAGGTATATAGCGAGCCGGAGGTTTCCAGCAGCTTAACCTTGTCGTTCATGCCCCGTTCGCTAAAGATACGCACAGCCTCGGTGGTGTGGCATTCTACACGATGGTAGGGGATGTTTTCGGCGATGATTTCCTGCATCCGTTTCTTGATGGCGGTCACATCTTCCAGCTCTATGGAACGGCCGATGCGCAAGTTACAGAAGTAACCTTTGGATACCGGATGCTCTACGAACAGTTTTCCTTCCGGAAACAGCTCGCTGACAGCTTTGTAAAGAATGAAGCAGAGGGAACGGACATAAGTGCGCATGCCTGAGGAGTCACGTATGTCGAGAAACTCTACATCCTTATTGTTGTATACACGGAAATTCAGTCCTTCGGAACGGTTGTTGACTTTTGCACTGACTACCTGATAGGGGAAATTTAGATTAAAACCGTAATAAATATCCAAAAGTGAGCTCCCTATAGGGAATTCTTTAGAAATATTATTATTTTTGCAACAAATTTGTAACATGTGTTTCATGATGTCTCGTTTTTAGTGGGTTGACACGTTAAATATAGGACATTATAACACGTGAAGGAATGAAACACCTTAAATAATTAAAGATGGAATATTCTTTTTATGATTTTTTAAAGCTACTCGGCTCATTGGCACTGTTTCTTTACGGAATGAAGATTATGAGTGAGGGGCTTCAAAAATTTGCCGGTGACAGACTGCGGAAAATATTGACCGCAATGACAACCAACAGAGTGACCGGTGTGTTGACGGGCGTGCTGATTACAGCACTTGTACAATCTTCCTCTGCAACCACGGTGATGGTTGTAAGTTTTGTCAATGCGGGGTTGTTAACGCTTTCACAGTCCATAGGTGTCATAATGGGTGCTAATATCGGTACGACTGTTACGGCATGGATTATTTCAGCTTTAGGTTTCAAGGTGGACATTGCCGCCTTTGCTCTTCCTCTTCTTGCTTTCGGCATTCCTCTCCTCTTCTCTCAAAAAAGTAACCGCAAGTCTGTCGGTGAATTTATTTTCGGTTTCTCATTCTTGTTCATGGGGCTTTCCTATTTGAAAAACAATGCTCCTGACTTGAGCCAAAATCCTGATATGCTGTCATTTGTGCAGGACTATACCGACATGGGCTTTATCTCCATACTCCTTTTTGTGGGTATCGGTACGGTGTTGACCATGATTGTGCAGGCATCTGCGGCAACTATGGCCATTACGCTTATTATGTGCGCCAACGGCTGGATTAGTTTCGAATTGGGGGCAGCACTGGTTTTGGGAGAGAATATCGGTACAACCATCACGGCAAACCTTGCGGCGCTGACCGGTAATACGCAGGCGAGGAGGGCTGCTTTGGCTCATTTGGTATTCAATGTGTTTGGTGTGATATGGGTGTTGTGTCTTTTCACCCCCTTTACCGAGGCTGTGTCATGGTTCGTAGAGAACGTGATGGGTACTAAAGATCCGGCTGTGGCCGTATCCTTCAAGCTTTCGGCATTCCATACTTGCTTCAATATCTGCAACGTGCTGATATTGATATGGTTCGTGAAGTTTATCGAACGTACGGTCTGTGCCATTATTCCAATGAAGGAGCAGGACGAGGAATATCGCTTGCGTTTTATCTCGGGCGGTATGCTTTCTACGGCAGAGCTGTCCATCCTGCAGGCAAGCAAGGAAATACATCTCTTTGCCGAACGTACCCGCCGTATGTTCGGAATGGTGCAGGACTTGCTGCATACGGAGAAGGATGATGATTTCAACAAAGTGTTCAGCCGTGTGGAGAAGTACGAGAATATCAGTGACAGCATGGAGCTGGAGATTGCCAATTATCTGAATCAAGTGTCCGAAGGGCGCCTGAGTTCGGAGAGTAAGTTGCAGATACGTGCCATGCTGCGTGAAGTGACGGAGATAGAGAGCATCGGCGACAGCTGCTATAACCTGGCACGTACCATCAACCGCAAGCGCCAGACCAATCAGGATTTCACCGAGAAGCAGTACGAGCATATTCATTTCATGATGAAGCTGACGGATGATGCCTTGGAGCAGATGATTGTCGTGGTGGAACATCCGGAGCATGCAGGCGCGGATGTGAATAAGTCCTTTAATTTGGAGAACGAAATCAATAATTACCGCAATCAGCTGAAGAACCAGAATATCTTGGATGTGAACAACAAGGAATATGATTACCAGATGGGTGTTTACTATATGGACATCATTGCGGAATGTGAAAAGCTGGGCGACTATGTGGTGAATGTAGTGGAAGCCAGCAGCGATATAAAAGAAAAGAAAGCGTCTTAGGACGCTTTCTCAAATTCTTCTTTGCCTACTCCACACAAAGGGCAAACCCAATCTTCGGGAAGGTCTTCGAAAGAGGTTCCCGGTTCTATTCCATTTTCAGGGTCGCCCAATTCAGGGTCATAGACATAATCGCATACAGTGCAAATGTACTTTTCCATAAATTTCTTTTTTTAGGTTTATTCTCTTATAATAACGTTTAAAAGCCCTTTTTGTTCTATTGTTGAACAAAAATAGTTTATTTTTGTTCTCTATTAAAACAACATTTTATGAAAATGACCGACAAGCTGTTCAGGGCGATTATGCGGAATCTGCACGCCTATGTACTGCTGATAAACCGCGACTTCACTGTATTCTACACCAATTACTACGATATTACCGGAGCTGTAAAGCCTGCCGAAACCGGACGGGTAGGAGATATTCTGCGCTGTAACAATGCCTTGTCGGCAGCAGGAGGTTGCGGCACTCACGATTTGTGTGAGCACTGCCCCGTGCGGAATGCCATAGAGAATGCCTTTGTGGTGCAGAAGAACTTCACGGATTTGGCAGCTATTCTGAATCTTAGGGATAGCGAAGGCAGAACTACGGAATGCAATGCTTATGTTTCCGGCGAGTATATGGAGATTGAGGACCGCGACTGCATGGTGATTACCGTGCATGACATTACCCGACTGAAACAAGTGGAAGCTGAATTGAAACTGGCACGTGAGAAGGCAGAGAATGCCGACCGCTCCAAATCGGTGTTCCTGGCGAATATGAGCCATGAAATCCGTACCCCGCTGAACGCAATTGTCGGATTCTCGGAATTGCTGGCCTCTGCATCGACAGACGAGGAGAAGATACAGTTCCTGGAAATTGTGCAAAGTAACAATGAAATGCTGCAACAGCTGATTGCTGATATTCTGGACCTCTCGAAGATAGAAGCCGGAACATTGGAATTTGTGTTCTCGGATGTAGACATCAACCAGATGATGTTCGATTTGGAACAACAGTTCCGTATGCGGGTGGCCGAGTTGGGTAGTGGAGTGCAGATTGTCCGGGAAGCTTCTGAGAAGGAATATACCATGCATACAGACAGAAACCGGCTTGCACAAGTGGTATCCAATTTTATGACGAATGCCCTGAAGTTCACCCAGGAAGGCAGTATTACCCTCGGATTCAGACCCTATGAGGAAGGTCTCTATTTCTACGTAAAAGACACGGGAACCGGTATTCCCCAGGAAAAGTTGCCACATGTTTTTGAACGTTTCGTCAAGCTGAAGCAGGAAAAGAACGGTACCGGACTGGGACTCTCCATTTGCCAGACCATTGTCCGCAAATTGGGGGGCGAAATAGGCGTGGAATCGGAAGAAGGGGCAGGTTCGACTTTCTGGTTCACATTGCCGTGGGAGCCTGCAACCAGACCGAAACTGGTGAGGGAAAAAGAGAATCAATGACAGTCAATTAATCACTAATCATTATATAGGTATTGTTTTCCCGGATTATTATTGTATTTTTGCGTTCCAAAATTAAACCTAAAGACTTGCATGACTGCAATAAAGGATGATTATTATCATGTCGGACTGACCGACGAACAAGTGCGGAAGAGCCGCGACGAACATGGAGTAAATTTATTGACGCCTCCTAAACGGCCTTCCTTATGGAAATTGTATCTGGAGAAGTTTGAGGACCCCGTAGTAAGGGTATTGCTGGTTGCCGCTCTGTTTTCTTTGATTATTTCCATTGTAGAGAATGAATATGCCGAGACTATCGGCATTATAGTAGCCATTCTGCTGGCTACCGGTATCGGTTTCTTCTTTGAGTATGATGCCGGAAAGAAGTTTGACCTGCTGAATGCAGTGAACGAAGAAACTTTGGTGAAAGTAATTCGTAACGGACATGTGCAGGAGATTCCCCGTAAAGATGTAGTGGTGGGTGATATAGTGGTGCTGGAAACCGGTGAAGAGGTTCCGGCGGACGGTGAATTGCTGGAAGCCATTTCCCTGCAAGTGAACGAATCGAATCTGACCGGTGAGCCGGTAGTGACGAAAACTACCGTAGAAGCTGACTTTGACGAAGAGGCTACGTATGCTTCCAACCGCATTTTGCGCGGTACAACGGTGGTGGACGGACATGGCACCATGCGTGTGGAGGCTGTGGGCGATGCTACGGAAATCGGTAAAGTGGCACGTCAAAGTACCGAACAGAATACGGAACCTACTCCGCTGAATATTCAGTTGACCAAATTGGCCAATCTGATTGGAAAGATTGGCTTTTCCGTAGCGGGTCTGGCTTTTCTCATTTTCTTTGTAAAGGATGTGGTACTGGTTTATGACTTTTCTTCATTTCATACCTTCCGTGATTGGCTGCCGGCCTTGCAGGCTACTTTGCAATACTTTATGATGGCAGTTACCCTGATTGTGGTGGCTGTGCCCGAAGGCTTGCCGATGAGCGTGACACTCAGTCTGGCGTTGAATATGCGCCGCATGCTCTCCACCAACAACCTGGTGCGCAAGATGCATGCATGCGAGACGATGGGAGCCATTACAGTGATTTGTACCGACAAGACCGGTACATTGACCCAAAATCTGATGCAGGTGCATGAACCCAATTTCTATGGTTTGAAGAATAACGGGCAGCTGGGGAATGATGACCTCAGCAAGCTGGTAATGGAAGGTATCAGTGCTAACTCCACTGCTTTCCTGGAAGAAGAGGTGACTGGCGAGAAGCCGAAAGGGGTGGGTAACCCCACGGAGGTGGCACTGCTGCTTTGGCTGAACAGCCAAGGATGCGACTATCTGGCGCTGCGTGAGAAAGCTACGGTTATCGACCAGCTGACTTTCTCTACGGAAAGGAAATTCATGGCTACCCTGGTGCAATCCCCCCTGATTGGGAAGAAGGTGCTGTATGTGAAGGGAGCTCCCGAGATTGTTTTGGGTAAATGCAAGGATGTCATGTTGGACGGCAAGCGTGTGGATGCGGTGGAATACCGTTCTACAGTGGAGGCTCAGTTGCTCAACTACCAGAATATGGCTATGCGTACACTTGGCTTTGCATTCAAGATTGTGGATGATGCGGAAGCGTCTGATTGTGTGTCATTGGTTGCTGAAAATGACTTGTCGTTCCTCGGTGTGGTTGCCATCAGTGACCCTATCCGTCCGGATGTGCCTGCGGCCGTTGCCAAATGCCAGTCGGCAGGTATCGGAGTGAAGATTGTGACGGGAGATACACCGGGTACAGCTACCGAGATAGCACGTCAGATTGGTCTGTGGAAACCGGAGGATACGGAAAAGAACCGCATTACGGGAGCTGCATTTGCCGAATTGACGGATGAGGAGGCATTGGACCGTGTGATGGACTTGAAGATAATGTCGCGTGCACGCCCCACAGACAAACAGCGTCTGGTGCAACTGTTGCAGCAGAAAGGTGCGGTAGTGGCTGTGACGGGTGACGGCACGAATGATGCTCCTGCGTTGAACCATGCGCAAGTGGGACTTTCGATGGGTACCGGGACTTCCGTTGCCAAGGAGGCCAGCGACATCACGTTGCTGGATGACTCCTTCAACAGTATAGGTACGGCCGTGATGCTGTCTCTTATACACATCTGACGCTGCCGACGACTTAATAGGTGTAGATC
>OWIL01001234.1_pt1 | contig 12849 bp, 7 predicted proteins | sample 1732871 | NCBI WGS metagenome assembly OWIL01 (sample SAMN05065763, study PRJEB22554) | human gut metagenome | biome: ENVO:2100002; feature: ENVO:00000062; material: ENVO:00002003 | host: Homo sapiens | place: USA
CGAGATGTAGCTCCGTCTCGTGGGCTCGGAGATGTGTATAAGAGACAGGGCAATTAAAGCTGAGACAAAATTAATTTATTCTGAAGTATTTGCAAACCCTACATTAAATATTGCAGATATCCCAACTTTAGCTGATATTGCACATAAAAATGGAGCATTGTTAATGATAGACAATACATTTTCAACACCAATCGCAATAAAACCCATTAAGTTTGGAGCAGATATTGTAATTAATAGTTTAACTAAATTTATGAATGGACATAGTGATGCTATTGCTGGTTCTATTACTTCAACTACTGAAATTATAGATGCTATACACCCTGTAAGAATGTTATATGGTACTCCAGGAGATCCACATGCAGCTCATGCCATGATGAAAAGTTTTGCAAAGATCCTGGGAGTGCCTCAGGAGATCTTAAGGGCTAAATATTTTGGTTTAAACCATTTTGGATGGTTTACAGACCTGTATGGAACAGACGGAAAGAATTATTTTGACCAGTTAAGGACCTATCTGCGCGATCATGAATTTAAGCCTTATAATGCAGAGCAGAGATCCAAATCCTGGCTGGAGACCTATGTCCGTGTAAATAAATATATGCAGTATCTGGATGAGTACGTTCCAACTACCTATCTTCAGTATTACATGTTCCCGGATGAGATCGTAAAAGAAAGTGATCCTAACTATACCCGTGCAGATGAAGCAAAAGACTCCAGGGAAAAGGATGTATTTGAAACCTGCGCAAAGGCAGTAGGCAGAGATACCATGGATCCGTCAGAAATGCTTACAAACAGTGTGTTTGGAAATCTGATGGTGGAAGTGGCAGAGTCCATTGCCTATGACCTGAACAATGAATTTGTAGTCCTGGTGCGCAATGAAGGGATCATCCCCAACTTTGAAAGCAGGGCGATCATAGAAGTAGCGGGAACTATTGGAAAAGATGGTGCAAAGGGCTATCCTTATGGTGACATCGATCCTTATTATAAGGGACTGATGGAAGGACAGTATGCTTATGAACAGCTGACAGTAGAAGCATTCCGGGAAAAGAGTTATACGAAAGCCCTGAAAGCCCTGATCTTAAATCGATCTGTGATCGATCCTTCCAAGGCAGGAGCAGTTTTGGATGACCTGATGGAAGCCAACAAAGATTACTGGTATCTTACCTGATACAGAATGGAGTGACATGGTTCTTTATTCAAACTATATTGTACTGGAACACGGGATCTTTGAGGGTTTTTTGGAACTGGAAAATGGAAAGATAAAAGGGCTTTATGAAAAATGGCAGGGAGAATATAAAGATTATTCCGACAAGATCATTTTCCCCGGATTTATTGATATCCATGTTCACGGCTGGGCTACCGGTTCTTTCTGGTTTGAGAAAACATCCCAGTCTCTTCGGGAGATGTGCCGTACCCTGCCTTTTGCAGGTGTTACTTCTTATCTGGGAACCACAGGGGCAGATCCCATTGAGGAGATCAAGACCTGTATCCGGGCTGCTGATCAGGTCAGCGAAGAAGATCCTGAGGGAGCGCAGCTTTTAGGGGTTCATCTGGAAGGACCATTTATCAATCCTGTATACAAGGGAATGCAGAAAGAAGAATGTTGTCTGCTTCCGGATGTGACAGTGATGGAGGACCTTTATAATACCTTTAAAAATAAAAAACTGTGCCGCCATATGACCATAGCGCCGGAACGGCCGGGAGCAGATGCTGTTCTTAGATTTTGCCAGGAACACCAGATCCAGACAGCTGTGGGACACAGTGCAGCTACTTTTGAAGAGATCAAGAAAATGCGGGCCTATGGTCTTGGGGGATTTACCCACACATTCAGCGGAATGAAGGGATTTCACCACAGGGAACTTGGAACTGCAGGAGCAGCTTTGTATTTTGATGATATGATCTGTGAGTTTGCAAAGCAGACAGGAATGACGGTGTCCCATGAAGCTTTTGAGCTGGCTTACAGGATCAAGGGAAGCAGCCGTATTGTGCTGACAACAGACTGCTGTGGTCTTGCCCAGACCCAAAGCTGTTTTGATCATTACGTAAGAAAGATCCGGTTTGTAAAAGACAGGGATCAGGTGTGCTTAGAGCACTATGACGGAAAGAAAGAATGGATCGATCCAAGGGATTATCAGGCAGTAAAACAGGTGGAGATGAGTTATGCCCAGTCGGTGAAAAATATGGCAGATCACACAAAAGTGGGGCTTTACGATATCATGTTGATGACCAGCTTCAATCCGGCTCATTATATCCATGCAGATGACTGCAAAGGCAGCATCCGGCCTGGAATGGACGCAGATCTGACTATCATGGATCAGAACCTGGATCTGATCTGCGTTTACTGTCGAGGAAAGGAAATACGGGAATGAAATGTGCAGTCAGTGATTTTGACAGAACCTTATATGTGGAACGGATGATCGGTGAAGAGGATAAGAATGCGGTTTTAAACTGGCAGAAGTCCGGAAATCTCTTTGTGATCGCCACAGGAAGGAATTTAGGGACCATAAAGCCTATTTTTGAGTCTTATGGCTTTTCGCCGGATTTTTGGATCTTAAATAATGGTGCCATGATCGCAGACAGGGATGGAAAGACTCTGTTTACAAAGCTGATCCCAAGGGAAACGGCATTAGCAGTATTGCGCTATCTGCAAAGTATAAATGATGATGGAAGCGGTGTATCCCTTACAGACCGGAAAGTATGCCTCCTTTCTGAAAAAGGGACCAGTACCCAGAAAGCTTGTGATGGCGGAACGATCACAGCCGATCAGTTGGAAAGTCTGGATAATATTGTACAGATCCACAGAAGAAATCTGGACCTGAAGCATATAAAAGATCTTTGTAAAGACATTGAAGAGCGTTTTCCGGAAGTTTCTGCCTATGCAAATCTGTGGAATGGTGATATTGTAGCCAGAGGCGTAGATAAGGCAGTTGCTGTAAAATGGCTGAAAGAACATTTTCCGCAGATCGAAAAGATCCGTTGTATTGGAGACAGTGTCAATGATCTGGGAATGGTACGGGCCTACCAGGGAGCAGTTCCGGATGTAGCAGATCCCGAAATCAAAAAAGAGGCAACGCAGATCGTAAAGAGTGTAGCAGAGTTTCTTGAGAATTTTTAAATAAAGATCCTGATCAGAATTTCAGATCAAAGTTTAAACTAAAAAGCCGTTTCCGGGTTTGAAAGTAAAACCAGGGAAACGGCTTTTTGCTATGTTGTTTGTTATATTAGGAATACGTCACCGCCAGGTGACAGCTCCGTTGGAAACAGATCTTTATTTCGCTAACAGATTTTCTGCAACGACTTCCAGGTTCTTTCTGATGGCAATGTGCTGCGGGCATACAGACTCACATTTACCACACTTAATACACTGGTCAGCAGCTTTGCGTCCATGACCGCCTACCAGCCACTGTTCCTGATGAGCTGCCATTCCCTTATCTTTGTACAGGGTCAGGTAGTTCATAGCAGTGAAGGAGCCGGAGATACCGATATCCATTGGACAGACTTTTGCGCAGTAGTTACAGGTAGTACATGGGATCAGAGGGATGCGGGCTAATTCTTCCTGAGCCTTTTTAAGTGTATCCTTCTGAGCGTCAGTTAAGCCGGTGAAACTCTTCATATAAGAAAGGTTGTCAGCCATCTGTTCTACATTGCTCATACCGGAAAGGACAGTGATCACACCTTCCAGGTTGGCAGCAAAACGTACAGCCCAGGATGCTACGGAAGAGTCAGGTTCAGCAGCCTTTAAGATATCTGCAACAGACTCCGGAGGATTTGCCAACATTCCGCCTTTTACAGGTTCCATGATGATCACAGGTTTTCCGTGTTTTCTTGCTACTTCATAACATCTTCCGGACTGAACAGCCGGATTATCCCAGTCAGCGTAGTTGATCTGCAGCTGTACAAATTCCATTTCAGGATGTTCTGTTAAGTTTCCGGTTTCTTTATGATATTTTTACCGTCCGGTCACTGCATCCAGGGAATTATCTGTATTAGAAGAGATAAAACGGATGCTCAGTTTATGAGGCAGGCATACGATGGGTTCCGGTCCATGGGAGTGGATCCCCTGTTTGACGCAGATCTGGTCTCTGCAGTCTGCTTCGATCACACCGATCCCTTTTGGGGAGATCTGGATGGTATTCTGTTCTCCAGGTTCTCCAAGGGTAAAGGTTTCCGTTTCCTTTACTGTACTTAAATCTACGGTGCGGATGTCTTTACCCTGATAGGTGATGACTGCAACTGCAGCGTCATTTTGCCGGTTTTGCCGGGCTGTCCAAAAACTGGCAAAAGCGGCACAAAGCAAAAGGACAATGATCAGAATAAGAGTCTTTTTACGGGATGGGTTCATTTCATTCCTGTATCACCTCAACATTTCCGCCAGTAGTAACGCTGCAGTGGTCTGCAAGACCGGCGGTTACCATAACAGTACCATCATCTTTCATCATGATCGCATCAAAGGTGTCTCTGTGTTTTTTCCAGAAACTGGAAGCCTCTTCCGGACCCATGATAAAAAGAGAGGTGGAAAGGGCATCTGCCAGAGTTCCGTCAGCGCTGATAATGGTAACGGAGATCAGTCCGTTTTCAGCAGGATATCCGGTCCGTGGGTCAATGATATGGTGGTAGGTCTGTCCATTTTCCTCAAAATAGCGCTGATAGCCGCCTGAGGTGATCACTGCCTGGTCAGCTACTTCTACTACAGCAAAGGTAGAGTTCAGATCATGTGGATCCTGAATGCCTACGCGCCACATATTTCCGTCCGGTTTGTGTCCTAAAGCTTGTACGTTTCCACCAAGGGAGATAATGCCGCTGGTAACACCATTTTCACGGAAAATATCCATTACACGGGAAGAAGTAAAACCTTTGGCAATACCTCCAAGATCCAGGCGGACATCTTCGGGAATGGTTACCGTAGAATTTTCCAGATTTACCTGTTTATAATCCACGTGGGATAAAAGTTCCTCCAGTTCTTCTTCAGAAGGGATACGGAAATTCTGGGTGGTAAAGCCCCAGGCTTCCATAACCGGTTCAATGGTACAGTCAAACAATCCGTCTGTCATCTGGGAAAGTTCCAGGGAACGACTAAGAAGAGCATTTACATCTTCTGAAACAGTTCCTTCTTTATCTGCATTGATCCGGTAGATCTCTCCCTTTTCACTTGAAATGGATAACAGACTGTCCAGGCGGTTGATCTCAGAGACAGAAGCCTCTAAGGCAGCAGAGGCGTTGGGACCATAGGCAGTCAGGTTCATAACGGTATCCATAGCATAAAGCTCGCGGGAAAGGCTTTCGTCTGCTGCCAGATCTTTGCTTTCCTCCTGTTTTGAAGCGGAAGCTTCAGAAACAGAAGTTCCGGAGCCGGAAGAGGGAGCAGAAGCAGGATGGCAGGCCGATAAAGCCAGGCAGACAGTTGTAAGCAGAATCAGATTTCGTTTTTTCACAGGTTGCACCTCATATCAGTATGTTAATTACATCTAAATCATAGATTTAACAAAGGTTAGAAAATGCTAATCTTTCTGTGTCACATCTTAACATTGAGCAAAATGGTTGTCAATTCATTACTTTGCAGGGACAGATACTTTTGGAGTCTTTAAAAACGGGAAAATCTGACTTTTTTTTTTCAACAACTTTCTAATGAGAAAAAAATAACAATAAAGAGGGGCTGAAACGGGGACGAAAGATTGACTTGTATTAATAAAAAGTTTATTTTTTTGTAAGAAAGTTAGTGATAGCTAACTAAAACAGGCATGTTTTTATGCCGGGGAATGGAGGAACCTATGAAAAAGAACATTACGAAAAACGCAGCCGTATTTCTGCTGTCTACCATCGTAGCAGCTCAGTCAGGACTGTCTGTACAGGCTGCAGCTTTAACAGAAGGAAGCTGGGAACAGACCAGTTCCGGATGGAAGTTTTTAAATCGTGACCGTCAGCCATATACAGGCTGGATCCACACAGCATCAGGCTGGTATTATCTGAATATGGAAGACGGAAGTCTGGTAACAGGCTGGAAGAATATCAATGGTCTGGATTATTATTTTACTCCGGCAAATGAGGGGATCGAAGGCCAGATGAAGGTAGGCTGGTATCAGTCACCACAGGGAGACTGGTATTTCTTCGATAATACCACAGATACTCATGAAGAAGGAAGCGCTGTCACAGGATGGAATTGGATCGACAGCTATTGCTATTATTTTGCCCGTACAGAAGCTGGAAAAGGAGCAAAAATGGCAGCCAACACTACTACACCAGACGGCTACAAAGTAAATGCAGATGGTCAGTGGGTAAATGAAGACGGCGTTGCACAGTACCGTCAGTCTGGCGGATACCGCACGAAAGCAAACAGTACAACCACGGTTACTTCCAAGAGTTCCGGATCAGGTTCCGGCTCCAGTTCAGGTTCCGACAGTGACTCCGGTTCTACTACGCCTGCTACACCGTCCACTCCGGATACCCCATCTACTCCAGACACCCCATCAACCCCGGATACTCCAGATGTAACAGAAGAATATCAGTATCTGTTGATGAACATTCCTTATGCAGACTTTTATGACAGTGAAGTAAAAGGAAACGATGAGGATGTAGATGCCGTTTCTTCTGCAACTTTAAATAAAACAAGAACAGGAAGCCTGGTTGGTGGTTCCTATCATGAAGACCCAGAAGGAAGCGAGATTCGCGGCGTTACATTCCCTGTAAGAGTAAAGAAAGGAACCGATCTTTCAAGTTTTAAGAAAGTAACGGATGAAGACTCTGTAGATATTACTGTTACAAACCGTGGACAGACAAACACTACAACTTACAAAGGAAAAGATGCTTTATTTGAAAACGAGGATTTTGCTTACTATGAATTAAGTGAGGTTCCTTCCTATTACAAAGAGCTGACAGTTTCCGGTGATGTACTGACATTCAGCGAAGTAAAGGGTATGGCTAAAAATGTAAGCGGTGTAAGTGCAACTGTATCAGCCAGCAGCTCTTATGGCGATTATCAGCTGTATATGACCGGACTTCCGGAGTCTCTGTCTAATGACAGCACAACTGTATATGGCGTAGTGATCCATACAAAAGAAGGTACTGATTATGGTATGCGTCATCTGGAAAATATCTGGCGTAAGACCAATATTGCCTGGGCAAGCGGTTTTACAGAGACAACTCATGGCAATGAACTGTCACCATATCACTATGAGTCTATGATGGGACAGAACATTACAGGTGTTACATATTATACCAGTGAAGGAACAATGGAGATCACATTTACAGATGCTGTGTATGTACCTGTAAAATTTGAACAGGAAATCTCTGTAGCAGAAGGCGCAAAAACAGATGATATTGATGTAGCTGTAAATGGACTGGATGCCCTTCCTGTGGACTATGACGCAAGATATACTGTTTCCGGACAGGACAATGATGACAGTGTCATGTTTACAGTAGTAAATGGAAAGATGACATGGACCGGCAGCCCGGTTGCAGGAAAGTATACTTTGAAGATTGAAGATCAGTCCGGAAAATATGCATCTGTAGAAGTTTCTTTTGTTTTAAGCACAAGCAATGTTCCGGTTCAGGTTCAGGCAAATGAAGATGGAAGCTATCAGCTGGCTGCAACAGAAAATGTAAGTGAAAATCAGGTTAAAGCATATGTAAAATCGATTACAGCCGTGAAGGTAGGAGATACTACCTATGCAGCGACCGGAAGAGGAGCTGTTAAGATCATCAAAGATGACGGTACCATTGATCTGTCTGCAAAAGCAAATGGTAAATATATCTTTGAAAGTGAAAAAAATACCAACATTTCCATTACAGCAACAGGTTATCCACAGGTTGACGGAACGGTAACAGCGCCGATCCGTTATCAGTATGTACTGATGAACATTCCATATGCTGAGTTCTATGCAAATGAGTCAGAGAACAATACTATTGAGGCAGATGCAGTATCTTCTGCAACAAAGAAAAAGCCTTTAAATAAGAGTATGACAGCAGGAACCTACCATACAGAACTGGATGGAAGCGTTATAAGCGGCGTTACCTATCCTGTAAAGATCAATGAGAAAGCACTTGAGTCCTTTACAAAGGCTAACAACGAAGATGACTTGTATGGAAATGCAGATCATGCATATTATGTACTGGACCAGGAGCCATCTTATTATAAAGAAGCAACAGTTGAAAATGGTAATGTTTCCTTTGGAAAGAATGTAAATGAAAAAGAAGTAAAAGAATATACTTCTGATGCAAATGTAAGCATGACACTGTTAGAAGGTAATCACAATATGCATGGAGATTACGAAATGCGTTTCAGTGATCTGCCAGATGACTGCATTTTAAGAGATACCAATACAGTTGTATATGGTGCTGTTCTCCATACTTCTTTAAATGGTACAAGTAAAGATTATGGCCTGCGTTATCAGGAGAATATTTTCCATCATAAGAAAAATAATTTTGAGATCGCTTGGGCAACAGGAAGCGGTGATGGTTTCCAGACAACTGTTAAAGGGGCAGAACTTTCTTATGAGCCTTATGCAGATATGATGGGACGCAGCTTAACCGGTCTTACTGTATATACCGATCAGGGAATTATTGAGATCACTCTTCAGAATGAGAAATATGTACCGATTAAACAGAATTACGATATTACAGTAACTGCTCCGGAAGTGAATGCAACAGAAACCACATATGCAGGAACAGAGCCGTTTGCAAATGCACAGATTACAGTAACGGATGCTGATGATCAGGAAGTAGAAGGAATTACAGTAGATACAGTTAATAAAAAGATCAGTTGGACAGAAGATCTGGCAGCAGGAACTTATAAGCTGGTATTTACAGATCCAAGTGGAAAATATGCGTCTATCTCTGTTCCGTTTACCGTTAAGTTCAGCACTGTATATGTACTGATGAACATTCCTTATGCAGACTTTTATGATAGTGAGATAAATGGAAATGATGAAGATGTAGATGCCGTTTCTTCTGCAACTCATGCTAAACCTAGAACGGGAAGCCTGGTTGGCGGTTCTTATCATGTAAATTCAGATGGAAGTGATATAAGCGGTATTACATTCCCTGTAAAAGTATCAGATGCTGCAGAACTTGCAGGTCTTAAGAAAGTAACAGATGAGGACTCTGTAACGATCACTGTAACAAATCGTGGACAGACCAATACTACAACTTATACAGGAAAAGATGCTTTATTTGAGAATGAAAACTTTGCTTATTATGAATTAAGTGAAACTCCTTCCTATTATAAAGAACTGACAGTTTCCGATGGTGAACTGACTTTCAGCGAAGTAAAGGGTGCAAAAGAAGATGCGGATAATGTAACTGCCCGCTTATTAACAGACAGCTCATATGGTGATTATCAGTTATCTATGTCAGGACTTCCGGATTCTTTATCTGAGGATAGTACAACCGTATATGGAGTAGTACTGCATACAGAAGAAGGCAGTGACTATGGTATGCGTCATCTGGAAAATATCTGGCGCAAGACAAATATTGCCTGGGCAAGTGGATTTACAGAAACCGTTCACGGCTGCCCGTTAGCACCGGATCATTATAAGTCCATGATGGGCAAGCATCTTACGGGTGCTACTTATTATACCAACGAAGGTATGATAGAGATTTCATTTGAAGAAAAGGTATATGTACCGGTAAAATTTGAACCGGTTATTGAAGTGCCTGAGGTTAAGGCAAGCAGCAAGGAAGCAAAGATCAATGGACTGGAAACTCTTCCTGAGGGTTATGTTCCGGAATATGTTGTAACAGATGCTAATGGTGAAGAGGTCTCTGAATTTAAGGTAGATAATGATACGATCACCTGGACAGACGGCATAGCAGCAGGAAGCTATACTTTAAATGTAAGCGACCAAAGCGGTAAGTATGCATCCTTTGAGAAAGATTTTGTATTATCCAGTTCCGTTGAGAGCGTTACGATCAAAGGAAATAAGATCGTAATAGACGAAGATGAATTAGATGCTTACCGTAATGCTGTTTCCACTGTTATTGTGGATGGAAATACAGTAGCAGGAGTCAAGGGAACAGAGCTTATCAATGAAGATGGATCTATCAATTTTGATGTAAAGGCAGGTACTCATGGAAAACCTTCAGCAGTATTTGCAGAGGGAGCAGAGGACAATTACAAACTGGAGATCAAGGCTAATGGATATCCGGATGTAGAAGCAACAGATGTTGGCAAAGATTATGGACCAGATGTGGAAATTGAAGCCAGCGCAGAAGTAGAAGACTTTGAGTATACTGCAAAAGTAAAAGTAACTGTAAATTCCAGAGGCGAAGTTGTATCTGTAGAAGATAATGATACAGACACAGATGGAAATGATTCATTCTGGAAGAGAGCAAAGAAAAAATTTGATATCTTTAAGGGTGCAACCAAGGATACGATCAGTGATGTGGATGTAGATATCAAGAGTGGTGCTACATATTCACTTACAGCAGTAAAGAAGGCAGTAGCAAATGCTCTGGGTGCAGATATTGATACACAGCTGGCAGCAATCAATATTTCCGCTGCTCCTGCAGAAGTTAAGTTCTACAAGAACGAAGAAGTTGTAAAGACCGTAGAAGTAGATGCAGATGAGTTAGATGCACTGGGAAGCCTTGAGATCCTGGATGTAGCTCTGGATCCTAAGTACGAGAAAGACTGGAATGAATTTACAGTAGTTGTTGTAGATGAAGAAGGCAACGAACTGGAGAACGAAGCAACTGTTGTAGATGATACATTTACAGTAATCTTTGCAGATGGAAGAGAGATCGTCATCAGCTTTAACTTCGACACAGAAGAAAAGGAAGCAGAAGAAGTTCCTGCAGCTGACAAGGCAGAAGAAGTTTCTGACTCAGAGGTTTCTGATCCGAAAGATCCTGAAAATGAAGTAAAAGAGGAAGAAAAGGCAGATGATCCTTCTTCTGATGAAGAAAATGAGGATGCTGACGCAGCAGATGATCAGGATACCGAAGAGAAGGAAGATACTGAGGAAGCAGAAGACAAGTCCGAGGAAACTGAGGATCCTGCAGAGGATGTAGCAGAAGAGGATAAGTCTGAAGAAACTGAGGATTCTACAGAAGATGCAGCTTCTGATGATAAGGAAGATGCACCTGAGGTTCCGGAAGTAGGAGAGTCCACAGAAGGCACCGCTGTAGAAGAGACAGAAACTCTTTCTAAAGATGGCGAATAATCAAACTGCGATAAAAGAATAGTAATTTTATACAGGGCTTTTGGAAAAAAATTCCGGAAGCCCTGTATTTGCAGGAGGAATCATATGAGGAAAAATCTGAAAAAACAGACAGCTGTACTGATCGTATCCGCGGCATTGGCAGCTCAGACAAGCCTGGCAGGTTATGGCGCACCCCTGACACCAGGAGACTGGAAACAGGAAGATGGAGCGTGGAGATTCTGTGATCCTGAGCAGAACGCATATGCAGGCTGGGTCCTTACATCTTCTGGATGGTACTATATGGATCCATCAGACGGGAAAATGGTCACTGGCTGGAAACAGATCAACGGATCCCGGTATTATTTTGAGACCCAGCAGGGAAAAACAGAAGGAAAGATGCATACCGGCTGGTATCAGGATGAGCAGGGAAAATGGTATTTCTTCAATAACAAGTCAGGTGAAAAGACAGAAGGAACCATGGTCACCGGCTGGAAGTGGATCGATGGCAAATGTTATTACTTCTCAGAAAATGAAGATGCAGGAGTTCTGTATGTAAACACAGTTACACCGGATGGATTTTCTGTAAATGATCAGGGACAGTGGGTAGATGAAAATGGAAATGTTAAGACCCGCAGCGAGTCTGACTTTACTACGATCCAGAAATCAACCACGACGGTAACCAGATCTTCAGGATCAGGCGGCGGAAGTAGCCATAGTAGTTCCAGCAGTTCAGGAAACTCTGGCAGCTCAGATAACTCAGGCAATAGCAGTAATTCCGGTAAGGATGACACTGGCAAGGATGACACCGGCAAGGATGACACTGGCAAGGATGACACCGGCAAGGATGACACTGGCAAAGATGATTCTGGCAAGGATGATTCTGGAAAAGATGACACCGGCAAGGATGATTCTGGAAAAGATGATACCGGCAAGGATGACTCTGGAAAAGATGATACTGGAAATGGCGGAGACTCCGGAAAAGATGACTCCGGTAACACAGACAAACCAGATGATAAGCCAGAAGAAACAAAGATCCTGACAGGAGAAGCAGAGGTAGCAAGCAATGAATATGGAAGTGTAAGCGGCACTTATCAGGTTAAGGTTAAAGTAACTGTAGATAAAGATGGAAATATCATTTCCGTAGAAGATGACGGAACTGAGCCGGGAAAAAGAAATTCATCATTCTGGGAAGATGCTCTGGAGTTATTTGAAGAATTTGGCGGTGAAGAGGGAGCAAAGACAATAGAAGAAGTAGATCAGGTCGAAGCTGTATCAGGAGCAACGATCTCTTCCAACGCTATTAAGGCAGCTGTAAAGAAAGCGCTTCAAAGTGAAGATCCAACAGAAAAGCCAGATGCACCTGCTATAAAAACTGCAGATCAGAGGACCCGTTTTGTTTTCAGCGCAGCAGAGCCGGCAGACCTGCTGATCACAGCACCGGAAGGCACACAGATCCGTTATACAACAGATGGAAGTGATCCGGCAGGAAACTCCCAGGCATTTGTTGCAGAAGGAACCGGAGCAGAAACAGCTGTTTCCGTTTCAGCAGCGGAAAATGCAACGGGCACTATGATATTAAAGGCAGTGGCAGTAAAAGATGGTCAGGCATCTGATGTGACAGAAAAAGAACTTTCCTTTATCCAGATTCCGGAAGTACAGGAAAAAGGTATAAAAGTCTATGAAGCAAGCTTCCTGTATAATTCAAAGTGTAGAGAGT
>OWIL01001257.1_pt1 | contig 12706 bp, 8 predicted proteins | sample 1732871 | NCBI WGS metagenome assembly OWIL01 (sample SAMN05065763, study PRJEB22554) | human gut metagenome | biome: ENVO:2100002; feature: ENVO:00000062; material: ENVO:00002003 | host: Homo sapiens | place: USA
CCAAAAAGGAGTTGTGTTACTTGAATTTATCACAAATCGCACGTTTACAAGCTTTAAAAAAACATCTGGAAACTTTTCGTAAAAATCACCCGAAATTTCCTTCTTTTTTGAACGCGGTGTCTCATAACGCTTTGGAAGAAGGCACAGTGATCGAAATCAGCGTCACATCGCCTTCCGATAAAAATTATGTTACAAACATAAAATTGAGGCAAGATGATCTGGACTTTCTTCGCGAACTGCAGTCTCTGAATTCCAAATCATAATTTCCCGGCGAAGGGCCGCACATCAGCAAAAACCGGAAGCGCCAAAAGGCACATTCCGGTTTTTTGTTTTATCTGTTTTATTTATTTCGCTATTTTCAGATTTTCATACCGTTTCTCGATAAACTGATCCGGGAAATACTCATCTAACTTTTCAGCGATAATCCCGTTTCCTTCTTTTCCTTCCTGACGTTCTCCGTAACGCGCCAAAGCGGCAAATGACAGCGCCATATCCGCCGTCAGAACAACAAGCAGCAAGGAGCAGATGATACGTCCCGCCTTTTTCGGCAATCGTTCGATCTGTCTTGACAAAAACGGGTAAACCGCTTTCATCCAGATAACGGCGGCAAATCCCCAGAAGAAACAATACAACAGGTTAATTCTTCCTCCCAGATTAAACGGGATCTTACTATAATCCCAGAACACTGTTCCAAAGGCAATCTCCGTAAAAACACTGCATATGTATTCATATGCGCCCCCGAGTATTGTTCCGAAAAGGAATATAAACCAATTACTCTTATCACGGTATCTATATAAAATCCATGTCAGAAGCGCACATGCAATTCCCCACACGATACTGAACTGACCAAACACAAGACTGCTGCGGCTCATCAGACGCCCGGTTGTAATAAGGCAGAATATCGTCTCTACTATATCCCCGATAAATGCTCCGATGATAAACAGACTCGCCAGTTTAAAAAATCCGCATCCTTCCGCAAATTTTTCTTCCTGTTCAGCATCTTTTTCAGTCTCAATATTCGGAAATGCCTTTACCAGTCTTTTCTGGATCCGTTTTGTCAGAGCGTTTTCAAGAAATTTAGACGTTTTCTGCAGCTCTTCCGTAATCTGCTCGATCCGACCTTTCTTTCTTTTCAATTCAAGAACCGCAATTCCCGAACCGAGACCATCCGCAATAAGCAGGCCTAAAAGCACCCATAAGATCACTTCTCCGATCAAACGGGGTATCATATTGACAAGACCGCAAAAAAACGGATTCAGGAAGTAGATCATCAGTACACTGCACACGCCCCATAAAGCAGATACCCGCAGACAAATGTAACCGTCCAGATGAAATTTCTGATCTGAATAATCCCACCACTTTTTATGCAGTATCTTTTCCATCAGCCTTCCCGTAATATATTCTACGAACGAAGTAACGATCATTCCGCCGATAAAAAGAAAGATCAGATTTTCTTTTAATTCCGGCAAAAACACCGCCACCGCCACCGCTCCCGTTCCGTAGATCGGGCAGAGCGGTCCCGCGATAAATCCCCTGTTGACAAACTTGTGCCTGTTAACCGCCGCAACGATGACCTCGCCGCACCATCCGATAAATGAATAAATAAAAAAGATCCATGCCAGTTCATATATTGTGTTTACCATATTTTCTCTTTTGAATTCCTTTCCCGCACATCTTTTTTGCAAAGACGCAGTTTCAGATGCACCTTCGATAAAAATAATCCCCCCGGACACGGTTTTATACGAGACACTCACTCCTGCCCGGGAGGCGCCGCTTTATGTGATGCGTTCTTTTCTATCCGAGCACATCTTTATACAGGGCATGTTTTTCCAATGCCTCCGTGATTTTGACCATATCGGACAGATCTCCGATCATGATAACGCCTGCAAGGCGGTTGTTTAAAAAGTAATATTTACTGTATCTTCCTTTTCCCATATCTTTAAATTCTGCCGTCTTATAAAGCAGATTCGGATTTTTCCCGTTATCTCCGGCTGCGAAAAGAGCCGTGTTCATCCCATGGAATGTCAATGTCGGAGCTGTCGCCGCATACTCAATCTGATCCCCTGCCGCATTTGCGCCCGCGATACGTCCCTGTTCGGAAGCCTCCGGCCAAACAGCATAGTTTGCCCCGTTAAATTCCGCACAGTCACCGCATGCATATACGTTCGGAACACTCGTTTCCATCCGTTCGTTCACTTTAACGGCACGGTCCGCATCAAGTCCGATCTCCTTAGCCAATGCTGTATTTGCACGCACTCCCGCCGATACAACGACAACTTCCGCAGGAATCACCTGACCGTCAGACAAGCGGACTCCCGATACATGTCCGTCTCCTTCCACTGCTTCCACGGAAACGCCCGTACTGATCTTCACACCGCTCTTTTCGGCGAACATCCTCAAAATGTCCGAAGCGTTCTCGTCAAGCTGACGTCCCATAAGAATCGGAGCAGCTTCTAACACTTGTACATCAATCCCCGCTTTTTTCAGTTCCCAGGCAGCTTCCAGACCAAGCACACCGCCTCCGATCACAACCGCTTTCGCCGCATGTTCCATCATTTTTTCCAGTTTTTCCACATCTGCAAGGCGGCGGATCGCAACTACTTCCGGCAAAGAACTTCCTTCGATCGGAGGTATAAAGCACTCGCTTCCAAGTGCATAGATCAGTCTCGTGAAATGCACTTTCTCTCCGCTTTCAAGAATCACTTCTTTTTCATTTACATCGACAGACGCCACTTTCTTTCCTAACATTTGGAACACTTTGTTTTCTTCATACCATGACGGATCTACGATCGCGATCTGATCCGCGCTCAATCCTGCCACGATCGACTTTGTCAGCATCGGACGGTTGTATGCCGGATACTCTTCATCAGAAATGATCGTAACAGCTCCCGTTTTATCACGTTCCCTTATCGCCTTGGCAGCGTTAAATCCTGCCGTTCCGTTTCCGAGGATAACATAATATTCTTCTGTATTATTCAAAACGGCGCTTTCTTCTGCTTCAACTTCTATAAAATTCTCTTTTCCGACTCCGCACACCGGACATATCTCGATCGAAGAATCGAAAATTTCTCCGCAGACAAGACATTTCACAAGCGTTCTGGCGCCTTTTTTCTTCGGCTTTACAGGTTCTTTGTTCTGCACGATGCACCCGAACTGATATCCGTACTCATAAGCGCTCACAAGATCCGCTTCCGATGGTTTAAACCGAACGCGGAATCCTTCCGATACTTTCATTTTCAGTTGTTTCAGACGCTGCGTAATATTCGGCACTCCTTCTCCGCTCCAACCGTAGCTTCCGAATGCGCCGGCATATTTTCCTCCGTGAGTAGCCGGAAACATTGCAAGTGTAAGATCCCATATCGGCTTGAGCGCTTCTCCGACAATCGTAGGAGTTCCAAGCAATATTCCGTCCGCAAACAAAAGTTCTTCGTTCACTTTCTCTGCGTCTGCCTCAACCATGTCATAAGACCTGACGTCGATATCGCCGCTGTCTTTGACTCCTTCCGCGATTTTTTCCGCAAGCATCTTCGTGTAGCCATATGCGCTCACATACGGGATAATAACTGTTTTTTTCTCATTCGGATTGACCACTGTCGACCATTCTCTGTATTGCTTCATAACCTGTCTGATCCGATCTCCTACGAGAACCGGTCCATGCCCCGTACAGATCATGGAAATATCCATTGTTTCAACACGGTCGAGAGCTTTAAGCATAAAAGGTTTGAACGGTCCGATAATGCAGTCATAATAATATTTCAAAGCACTTTGATAATCCGCCTCATTTTTAATCTCACTTGATACGACTTCCGGGAGACAGTAATGTGCACCGAAAGAATCACATGTTACAAGAATCTGTTCTTCCTCAATAAAAGTGTACATCGTATCCGGCCAATGAAGATTCGGAACAAACAAAAACTCAAGCGTCTTATTTCCGATCGTCATCTTCTCTTTATCCCTTGCCGGAATGCCGACAAAATCCCGGTTTACGATCTCTTTCAGGAAACCGAGCGCACATCCCGTAGCGATCACCTTCATCTGCGGACTATAATCGAGAAGGCGTTCTACGCTTCCGGCATGATCCGGCTCTGTATGACTTACAACAAGATAATCGATTTTCCGAATGTCGATCACTTCTTGAAGATGTTCCAAATATTCGTCAAAAAACTTCGCTTTTGCAGTCTCGAAAAGAACTGTTTTGTCCCCCGCCTTCATCACATAAGAATTATAAGTTGTACCGAATTCCGTATACATGATAATATCAAATACTCTGAGTTGATCGTCAATAATACCTGTCCAATAAAAATCATCTCTTAATTTCAAACTTTTCATTTTCTGCCTCCTCTTTTTCTTTTTTATGAAACTCCGTTTTTCTTGCAAATATCCGCCAGACAGCACTTCTCGCAGTACGGCTTTGTCCTTGCCGTACACACATCCCGCCCGTGGAAGACAAGCCTGTGACAGAAATCGCTTCCCTCCTGAGGAGGAATGATCTTCCACAATGCCATCTCGACCTTTTTCGGTTCTTTTATCCCATCTACGAGTCCGATCCGGTTTACAAGCCGGATACAATGCGTATCTGTCACAATCGCAGGTTTCCCGAACACATCACCCATGATAAGGTTTGCGCTTTTTCTTCCGACTCCCGGAAGTTTCATCAGCGCGTCAAAATCATCCGGCACTTTCCCTTCATACTCATCCCGGATCATCTTCATACAGCCGCTGATATCGCGCGCCTTGCTTCTGCCAAGACCGCACGGACGCACAATTTTCTCAATCTCATCTACATCCGCTTCCGCCAAAGCTTCCACTGTCGGATATTTTTCATATAACCCTTCCACCACTACATTGACACGGGCATCTGTACACTGTGCCGCAAGCCGCACACTGACAAGCAGTTTCCATGCCTGATCATAATCAAGCGTACAGCCGGCGGACGGATATTCTTTTTTCAGCCGCTCGATCACCTGTAACGCACGCTGCTTTTTTGTCATCTTTGGTATCCCTCCGCTATCACTTCTCATCCATATGTTTTCTCAGTTCGGCAAGAGCTTCTGAAAATCTTTTTGACACAGCCGTCGGATTGCCTTTCAAATGTCTTGCTGCACGGATATAGCTTCTGTCTGTTCTGTCGTGCATCTTCGTCATCTCCCGGGAAATATTTTTCTTGATCTTCGCATATTCTTCCCGTTTATCTTCGCCGATCAATTCGTCAACCTTTGATGTAAATTCTTCCTTCATCAACAGTTCCGCCCTCTCCGACAGTCTTGCAAGAAGACGCTGTCTCTCTTCGCGCCTTGCATGAACACGCGCCAGATATTCTTCTTTGCGTGAATTGATTTGTTCGCGGCGTTTCTTCTTTTGAACTTTGATCTCTTCTTTGTATCCCTCTACCATCTCTTCTGCGCGCTGACGGTAACTGTCCATATGCTCTTCTGCCAGTTTTTTGTAATCTTCCGCCATTTCTTCCGCACGTCCGCGGTAATCCTCTACATGTTCTTCTACACGCCTGCGATAATCTTCTACAAACTCACCTGCGCGCTGTCGATAATCTTCCACAAACTCACCTGCGCGCTGTCGATAATCTTCCACAAATTCTTCAGAAGCGACTTTTAATTTCTCCTGTATCTTCCTGATCTGTTTTTTGCTTTCTTCAAGCTGTGCAAGAATCCGCTTCAGATCCATCGCATCATTAAACGACTGCGTCACATCGACCGCCGCCGCAACAGTCAGCACAAATGCGATACCCTCCGCAATAATCGTCGGAATCTTCAGCACCGCTCCCTCGATCGGTACATGAACAAACTTAACAAGTAAAACGGAAAACAATCCCCACCCCAAAGACGAGGTAAGACAAATATATCCGTTCAGATTAAATTTCTGATTGCTGTAATCCCAGTATTTCACATTGAAAAGTCTCTCCATAACCGCCCCTGTAACGTATTCCAACAGCGTTGCTCCAACCATGCCGAATAAAAAGATCAACGGAATACTGTCTCTGACTCTGATCGTACTGATCAAGACCGCAAGCGCTCCGAATCCATAGATCGGCAGCATCGGCCCGTACATAAATCCGCGGTTTACCCAGCGGCGTTTCCGCACAGAAACAAAGCAGCATTCCCATACCCAGCCGATAAAACTGTAAATGAAAAAGAACAATACCCATTGTGTCAGATGATATGACTGCATGTTTATTTCTCCTCAATCGCTGTAATCAGGTCAACTCTTCTTTGATGACGTCCTCCTTCAAACTCAGCGTCAAGCCATGTCTCTACGATCATTTTCGCAAGCTCCGCTCCTACCACACGAGCTCCGAACGCCAGGATATTACAGTTATTGTGCACTCTTGCCATCTTTGCCGTAAACGGCTCGCTGCAAACCGCGGCGCGGATTCCTTTTACTTTATTTGCCGCAAGAGAAATTCCAAGACCTGTTCCGCAGATCAGGATTCCCTGTTCAACCTCGCCTGCTGCCACTGCTCTTGCCACGATTTCCCCGTAGACCGGATAATCACAGCTCTCGCTTGAATTTGTTCCGTAATCTACTACTTCATGTCCTTTTTCTTTCAGGAAACTAATGATTTCCGCCTTTAATTCTAATGCTGAATGGTCATTTCCGATTCCGATCTTCATATTCTTCTCCTTTTCTTTTCCACTTTATTTTATTTACATGCTTCTTTACAATAAAATTGATTTCTCTATCATCATAACAAATCCGGCGCTGTGATTCAATAAACCTAATTTACAAAACGCTCTTTAGAAAGCCGGTTCTGTCAAACAATTTTTATAAAAATATTTCCTCAAGTTGTTCCGGTTTCCCGGCGCGATAAGTCGCATCCGCTTCTGTTTCCGGTTCGCCCCATACCGCATGAACACAATCCACTCCCGCATTGAGGGCGCATGCCATATCTGAAGCGCTGTCTCCGATATAGACGGTTTCTTCTTTCCGCGCTCCTGACAGTTCCATATATTTCAGCAGCGGCTGTGCCGACGGTTTATGCTCTTTCGTGTCATCGGCACATATGCATATCGAAAAATATTTTCGTATCGGAAGCTGATCAAGAACAAGCTCCAGTTCCTCGCGTGTTCTTGATGTTACGACACCAAGCGTACTTCCTTTTTTCTCCAGTTTTTCCAGAAGTTCTTCTATTCCGTCAAAAATGCGGATCATATCGATGTTCTTCTCTTCATTTGCCACCCACATTTCGACTGCGCCCGGGATTTTTTCTTCTTCCACCCCGAGAAGATGCATATTTTTCACAGATGTATTAGCCAGCACAAACTTCAGATCTTCTATCTCGTACCGCTCTCCTTTTACCGTCATGAGCATCTCCTGCAATGAATATAATATGCAGTCTCTCGTATCGATCAGTGTTCCGTCCACGTCAAAGACAATATGTCTGTATTTTGCCATTCCTATACCTCCCGCTGTCTTCTCAAATCTTTTTTCTTCTTTCTTTTTTCGTTTTTCAGGAAATTCCTCTCATCGTAAGCTGTATCCTCTTCTTTTTCATATCCACGCTCATCACCTTTACATCCACAACGTCTCCGACGCTCACTGCCTCAAGGGGATGTTTGATATAACGGTCTGTAATCTGGGAAATATGTACGAGACCGTCCTGATGAACTCCGATATCCACAAACACGCCGAAATCAATGACGTTTCGCACCGTTCCTTTCAATATCATTCCTTCTTTTAAATCTTTCATTTCCAGTACGTCCGTTCTAAGAATCGGTTTTGGCATCTCGTCACGCGGGTCGCGCGCAGGCTTTTCCAACTCTTTTACGATATCGCGCAGGGTGATCTCGCCGATTCCTAATTCTTCTGCCGTCGCTTTATAGTCTTTTATCGTAAGAGATAATCCCGCCAGATTATGAGCCGCCACATCTTCCGGTGAATACCCCTGCTTTTGCAAAAGGCCTTTTGCCGCTTCATATGATTCAGGGTGGACGCCCGTACCGTCAAGCGGATTCTCTCCGTCGCGGATTCTCATAAATCCCGCACATTGTTCAAACGCTTTCGGCCCAAGTTTCGGCACTTTCAGAAGTTCTCTTCTGCTCGTAAACTTTCCGTGCTCCTCTCTGTAGGCTACAATATTTTTAGAAATCGCCGAACTGATTCCCGAAATGTACGATAAAAGCGGCGCAGACGCCGTATTCAAATCAACGCCGACTTTATTAACGCAGTCCTCTACGACTCCCCCAAGCTTTTCTCCCAGTTTCTTCTGATTCATATCATGCTGATATTGTCCGACGCCTATCGACTTCGGATCGATCTTCACAAGTTCGGCCAATGGATCTTGAAGTCTTCTCGCGATGGATGCCGCGCTTCTTTGACCTACATCAAACTTCGGAAATTCCTCACTTGCAAGCTTACTTGCCGAGTAGACAGAAGCTCCCGCTTCATTGACGATCACATACTGAACCTGCTCAGGTATCTCTTTCAAAAGTTCCACGATAAACTGTTCTGATTCACGGGAAGCAGTTCCGTTTCCAAGCGAAATAAGTGAAATATGATATTTCGGAATGATCTTCTTTAGCAAGTCCTTACTTGCCTTGATCTTCTGCGGAGTCGTCGGAGCCGTCGGATAAATGACCGTAGTTCCGATCACCTTTCCCGTCGGATCGACAACTGCCAGTTTACATCCCGTACGAAACGCCGGATCCCATCCAAGCACTACTTTCCCCGCGATCGGCGGCTGCATGAGAAGCTGATGCAGATTTTTCCCGAATACGTCGATTGCTCCGTCTTCCGCTTTCTCCGTCAGTTCATTTCTTATCTCCCTTTCGATCGCAGGCTCGATCAGACGTTTATAACTGTCCTCGACAACTTCTTTTAAGACCGAAGTCGTATACGGATTATCATTTACAATCGTCTTTTTCTCTAAATATCTCAGAATATCTTCCTCCGGAGCCTCTACTTTGACCGTCAGTATTTTTTCTTTCTCACCGCGGTTCAGCGCAAGAATCCGATGTCCGGCAAGCTTTTCAACCGATTCTTCAAATTCGTAATACATCTCGTAAACAGATTCTGTCTCCGGATCTTTTGCTGTAGAAACGACTTTTCCTTTTTTCATCGTCGTTTTTCTGATCCATGTACGATAATCCGCATTATCGGAAATGATTTCCGCAATAATGTCTTTTGCTCCGGCGATTGCTTCTTCCTCTGTCTTTACTTCTTTTTCTTCCGAAATATATTGCTTTGCGGTTTCTTCCAAAGGTTCTTTTGCCTGCTGCCGCATCATATACGCTGCCAAAGGCTCTAATCCTTTTTCTTTCGCGATCGTCGCCCTCGTCCGCCGCTTCGGACGATATGGCCGATACAGATCTTCCACTGTCACGAGCGTCTCAGCTAAAAGGATCTTCTCTTTGAGTTCTTCTGTCATCTTTCCCTGCTCTTCAATGCTCGAGATCACCTGCTCTTTCTTCTCTTCCAGATTTCTCAGATAGAGAAGTCTTTCATGAAGCTTCCTAAGCTGCTCGTCGTTGAGTGACCCGGTCGCTTCTTTTCTATATCTCGATATAAACGGGATCGTATTCCCTTCATCGATCAAAGTTACCGCCGCGTCAATCTGCCAGCGGTTCACATCAAGTTCTTCTGTCAGTTTTTGATTGATATCCATTTATAAAAATCCTCTCTCTAAATTAATTCACAAACAGCATTATACATAGTTTACCACACACGTACATTCCATTCCACCTTTTCCCGCGAACTTTACACGACTGCTTTACATTATTGACCGGTCTTGTCTGTCTTTGTTATAATATATGACTGAACTGACGCAATACAAAAACAGACATGCGAAACCCGGCATATAAAAATTGCCGCCTCGTTTTGCGCGCCGAAACGAAATGGAGAAGTTATGGAACGTACGATCACATATAAAATAACCGACAGCGGACAAAACATCCGTATTGACAGTTTTCTCCGAAAGCACGGATATTCCATGCAAAATCTGACACTTCTTAAAAAAATGCCCGAAAGCATTTTAAAAAACGGAGAATGGTCTTATATGCAAACAACACTTCAGGCAGGAGATATTCTGACTGTCCGCATTCAGGAAGAAACTTCCTCTCCGAATATTCCCGCTGTCAATCTGCCGATCGATATTGTCTATGAAGATGAAGATATCATAGTGATAAACAAAGCTGCCGGAATGCCGATCCACCCTTCTCTTAACAACTATCGAAACTCTCTTGCAAACGCGCTGATGTGGTATTATGAACAACAAAACAAACCTTTTATTTTCCGCTGTACAAACCGTCTTGACCGGGACACTTCCGGTCTGACTGTCGTTGCGAAGCATATGGTCAGCTCTAATATCTTATCCTCCATGACCGCCCGGCATCAGATCGAACGGGAATATCTCGCCATTGTACGCGGACACGTCACTCCTTTTAAAGGAACGATAAATGCTCCGATCGGACGAACCGGAAGTTCTCTCATCGAACGGAAGATCGATTTTGAAAACGGCGAACATGCAATTACCCATTACCACACAGTTTTTGAAAAAAACGGGCTTTCACTCGTTTCTCTTATTTTAGAAACAGGCCGCACACATCAGATCCGAGTCCATATGAAACACCTCGGATTTCCTTTGATCGGAGATTATCTGTACAATCCGGATATGGAACTGATCGACCGGCAGGCGCTTCACTCTCACTGTCTTCGCTTTCTCCATCCGATAACCGGAAGACAAATGACATTTACCGCCGATCTGCCCGAAGACATGGCAAGATTGTTTGCCTGAGAACCCCTTGAAAATCATTCTTTAAAATTATTCATTTTTTATTCCAAAAAGGGTTGACATATTTCAAAACCTATAATATAATAAATTTCGCTGTGAACGAAACAGCAAATGTGCGATTAGCTCAGCTGGATAGAGCGTCTGGCTACGGACCAGAAGGTCGGGAGTTCGAATCTTCTATCGCACGTACGAAAAGAGATGTTGCTTATGCAGCATCTTTTTTATTGTAAAATAATTCTTGATCAGGCTCGGATTTTCCCCGTCGCCGACAAAAAAACTCAGAAGAACTTTCTCCTGAGTTTTTTGATATCATTTCTTATTCTGCAAACTGTTCTGACTGCGCTTTAATCAGTTCTGTATCGTCAAAGTAATTGATCTTCATTGCAGCTTTTACTTCTGCAAGTGTCTGTGCCGCAACCGCTTCCGCTTTCTCGCTTCCCTTTTTAAGCATCTCATAAACCGCCGGAATATCTTTACTGAATTCTTTTCTGCGGTTCCTGATCGGCTCTAACTCGGCCTGAAGCACATTATTCAGAAAACGTTTCACTTTCATATCTCCGAGTCCGCCGCGCTGATAATGTGCTTTCAGCTCGTCCAGATCCGAATATTCCGGCAAAAACTCTGCAAAATATTCCGGTCTGCAAAATGCATCAAGATAAGTAAATACTGTGTTTCCTTCCAGTTTTCCCGGATCTTCCACCCGGATATGAGTCGGATCGGTAAACATACTGAACACTTTCTTCTTAATCTCCTCCGGCTCTTCCGACAGATAGATACAGTTCCCGAGCGATTTGCTCATTTTCGCTTTTCCGTCAATTCCCGGAAGCCGCAGACAAGCCTGATTTTCAGGGAGAAGGATCTTCGGATCTATAAGTGTATCCCCATATACGGAATTAAACTTATGAACGATCTCTTTTGTCTGTTCGATCATCGGCATCTGATCTTCGCCGACCGGAACAGTCGTCGCCTTAAACGCCGTAATATCCGCCGCCTGACTGATCGGATATGTGAAAAATCCTACCGGAATACTCGTCTCGAAATTACGCATTTTAATCTCTGTTTTTACAGTAGGGTTTCTCTGAAGTCTTGACACCGTCACAAGATTCATATAATAAAACGACAGTTCACATAACTGCGGAATCTGCGACTGGATAAAAAGCGTCGATTTTTCCGGATCAAGTCCGCACGCAAGATAATCCAAAGCGACTTCAATAATATTGCTGCGCACCTTTTCCGGATTGTCCGCATTATCCGTCAGCGCCTGAGCATCTGCGATCATAATGAAAATATCGTCGAACTCTCCCGTATTCTGAAGCTCCACACGTCTTCTTAACGATCCTACATAGTGTCCCACATGAAGTCTTCCTGTCGGACGATCACCTGTAAGCATAACTTTTCTCATAATGTTCATTCCCTCTCATTTCCCATTTTCGCTCCTGTCGAAAATGTTCCTGTTAAAATTAATCTATCTTTATCCTGTTTATCTTTACCGCTGCTCTTTTATTTATTATGAGCGGCAATCCGCTTCTGCTTTGAAAATTTTTGTTTTGAGAGCTGAGGTATCATCTTCTTTTCCGGCTCATAGACGACTTTATAAAGTACATACGCCATAATCACCGCTCCGAATACGTCCAGAACAGAATGTTGTTTCAAAAACATCGTTGCAAGAATGATCAGCGCCGCCAATATGTACGCCGCATTGCAGACAGCTTTGTGTTTTTTCAGTTTTTCACTCTCATGGACAGCGATACACACGCTCAGCGTATTAAATACATGCAGACTCGGAAATACATTCGTACATGTATCCGCACGATACAGCATCCGCACCATATCCACAAATACATTATCTCTCTCAAATACGACCGGACGAAGATCCTGCCCATTCGGAAATATCGTCGATATGATCAAGAATATTGTCTGTCTCTTATACACATCTCCGAGCCCACGAGACGGAGCTACATC
>OWIL01001264.1_pt1 | contig 12641 bp, 9 predicted proteins | sample 1732871 | NCBI WGS metagenome assembly OWIL01 (sample SAMN05065763, study PRJEB22554) | human gut metagenome | biome: ENVO:2100002; feature: ENVO:00000062; material: ENVO:00002003 | host: Homo sapiens | place: USA
AGATGTAGCTCCGTCTCGTGGGCTCGGAGATGTGTATAAGAGACAGGCCGATCGATGTGCTGAAAACGGTTACCATGCTTCTGATTCACGATCTGGTCGAGATCGACGCCGGCGACACGTATGCCTATGATGAGGAGGCGAAGAAAACCCAGCGGGAGAGAGAATTAAAGGGTGCAGAGCGCATTTTTGGAATACTGCCGCCGGATCAGGGCGAAAAACTGCGCGCTCTCTGGGATGAATTTGAAGCCGGGGAGACGCCGGAAGCGCGGTTTGCACATACGATGGACAACATCCAGCCGACGATGCTCAATGATGCTTCCAAGGGAAAGGCGTGGGCGACGCGCGGCGTGCACCTGAGCCAGATTCTTGGAAGAAATAAGAATACCGCCAAGGGCTCGGAGACGCTGTGGAACTATTCTTATGAGAATTTCATCACTCCGAGCCTCCGGGAAGGAAAGATAAAAAACGACACGTTACCCGAAGAGTAATCGAATTGTCGGAGGAAGCATGAGCTTTATCCGGCAGACTGCTGTCAGCGGAAACGGTGTGCGTGGCTGTTATTTTTGAGTTCGAAGAGGATTCTGTCGGTTCGGTGGTTGTTTTGGAAGCTGAAGCTGTTCCAGAACGTTCCGGGTGATTGGAGCAAGTCATCGGGTCAGCTTTAGAGGAAATCAGAGCAGCAGCTTTCTTGTTTACATCAAAAATGATATGCTTCTTTTGCGACAGCCAGTTCATATCGTTATCAGAAATCAGAGCGTCAGAGACGGAATCGGCGCTCTGATTTTTTGAGTTTTCTTCTGGCATGACACCTCCGGACAGGGCGGGCGGCGGATAGAGAACACCCCACCAGTTGTCGATCACATGAGTCTGCAGGATCGGCGGGGCGATCGCGTACGCCAGGACTTTCTGCTGAATCTGGTTTCTGGTAAAAGTAAGAAGAGGCAGGCAGAAAAGCAGAAATAAGAGCATGGAACATAATGCGAGAAGCGGAAGTATTCCATCGTAGATATGGGAAAGCTTGCAGGAACCGGTGGAAAAATGGCGGCATTTATTGGTAACAGGTGGATGAATCCTGGATGCGGATGACAGAGAATTTTCAGACTGGAACGAAATCACTTGATTTAACATAATGGCTCTCCTTTTACTGAAAGAAATCGAATCTTCTTGTCGCAAGTATTGACAGTTATGGTATAATCTAAACTATATTTTGGAATAGCATTCCGGCGTGTGATGAAGCTTCCCACACCCGGCAGAAAGGCGGATATTATGAAAAAGAGTGTACTTGTGGTATTTGGCGGACAGTCTTCGGAACATATTGTTTCATGTATGTCGGCAATCAATGTCATTAAAAATATAGATACAGAGCGCTATGATGTAACCCTGATCGGCATTACCGAAGAGGGAAAATGGCTGCTGGTTGACTCGGTCGAGCAGATCGAGGATGAGAGCTGGAGAAAGAACACGACGACCGCGATCCTTTCCCCGGATGCAACGGAGAAATCCGTGATCGTCCTGAAAGATGGTAAGGCGGAAATGATCCGTATTGATGTGGTATTCCCGGTTCTGCATGGACTCTGGGGCGAGGACGGCACCATTCAGGGCATCTTTGAGCTGGCAAAAATCCCGTATGTCGGATGCGGTGTGCTGGCGTCCAGCGTTTCGATGGATAAAGTGTATACAAAACAGATTGTTGACCACACAGGCGTGCGCCAGGCGGCATATGAGCTGGTCATCCGCAAAGAACTTGAAAAGATGGATGAGGTTGTGGCACGCATCGAGAACCGGTTCGCATATCCGGTATTTATCAAGCCGTCCAATGCAGGTTCTTCCAGAGGTGTCAGCAAGGCGTCGGATCGCGAAGAGCTGATTGCAGGCTTAAAGGAGGCGGCGCACCATGACCGCAAGATTCTGGTTGAGGAGACGATCGTCGGCCGTGAGATCGAATGTGCGGTTTTTGGAAATGGCACAGAACCGGTCATCGCTTCCGGTGTTGGCGAGATTCTGGCAGCAGCCGATTTCTATGATTTTGATGCGAAATATTACAACGCAGAGTCCAGAACCGTGGTAAATCCAGAGCTTCCGGGCGATGCGACCGAGCGTGTGCGTCAGGCGGCGAGACGTATTTTCAAGGCGGTAGATGGCTATGGTCTGTCGCGTGTCGATTTCTTTGTGACGAAGGACGGCGAGGTTATCTTCAATGAGATCAATACCATGCCGGGCTTTACCGCGATCAGTATGTACCCGATGCTCTTTGAGGCGGCCGGAATCCCGAAGCCGGAGATGGTGACAAAGCTGATTGAACACGGACTGAAACGCTACGAAGCCTAGAAATAAATAAAAATGTTTCAGAATCCTGAAACAGTGTGAGAGAATCTACTTTTGGACGTTATATGATTCGATATACACAGATGTTCGGGAAAGAATGGAAACATGACCATAAGAATTTTGCCGAAAGGAAGGTAAACATGGATAGAAATGCCCCGATCGGAGTTTTTGATTCAGGCATCGGCGGTCTGACGGTAGCCCGTGAGATCATGCGTCAGATGCCGCAGGAGCGCATCGTATACTTTGGAGATACGGCGCGCGTTCCGTATGGAAGCAAATCGCAGGAGACGGTACTGCGCTATTCCCGCCAGATCATCCGTTTTCTGAAAACACAGGGAGTCAAGGCGATCGTGATTGCCTGCAACACGGCCTCGGCGTGTGCACTGGAGACGGTCAGACAGGAATTGGATATCCCGATCATCGGGGTTATCTACGCGGGCGCGCGCACGGCTGCCGAGGCAACCCATAATGGAAAGATTGGCGTGATTGGAACCGAGGCGACCATCCGGAGCGGTATTTATACCAGAGAAATGCAGAAGCTGCGCCCGGATATTGAGGTCATTGGAAAACCGTGTCCGCTCTTTGTGCCGCTGGTGGAGGAAGGACTCTTTCATGATTCGGTAACAGACGAGATTGCCTCCCGGTATCTTTCTTCGCTGAAAGAAAAATACATTGATACGCTGGTTATGGGATGTACGCATTATCCGCTGCTGCGTTCGACGCTGCACCGGCTGATGGGCGACGAGGTGATTTTGGTAAATCCGGCATATGAGACGGCGGTTGAACTTAAAACTCTGCTGCGGGACATGGATCTGACACGCAGTTCGGAGGATCTGGAACGTTTTTCGGAGGAAAACAGCCGCCGCGCTGCTGCCGGGGAGCCGATTCTTGACCCGTATCAGTTCTTTGTCAGCGACCGGGCGGAGAATTTCACGCGTTTTGCCAAGGCGATTCTGCCAAAAGAGGTAAAAGACACGAAACAGATTAACATTGAGGAGTATTAAAATATGACGAAAGATGTGCTTGTATCCGTGCGCGGTGCCCATATTGCGGACGGGGAGACGAATAACCTGGAGGTTATCACGGCAGGCAGCTATTATTTCAAAAATGGCAAGCATTATATCATCTATGATGAGATCCTGGAGGGCGAGGAAGGAAGCATCCGCAATACCATCAAAGCCAATGCGGACAGCGTCGATATGATCAAGGGAGGCGATGCGCGGGCGCATATGATTTTTCAGGAGAACCGTCCGAATGTCAGCTGTTATGTGACTCCATACGGTCAGATGATCGTGGGCGTTACGACCGACCGCATCAAGATCAATGAAGGTCCGGATCATCTGAAAATCCAGATTGATTATACGCTGGAACTCAACTATGAGCAGACCAGCCAGAGCCATATTGAAATTGATGTGAAATCGAAGGCGACGGCGAAATTGAACCTGAAAGAGCAGTAAATATAAAAGAATATAGAAACAAAGAAATAAAATCGATGAATCAAAAATCCCGGAAACGTGCAATCAGTTACATTTCCGGGATTTTAAGATCCATTATTTATTTTTCTTGGACTTGGAAGCTTCTTTCTTTGCTGCCTCTTCTGTATTTTTCTTGAAACGGTCAAAGAATTTTTTCTTCTTCGGCAGCGGCGGGATGCCTCCGCGCACGCTCTTGATCTCTGTGATATAAAGACCGCTGATGACAACCTTTGCCTCGGTGCGAAGTGGTAACTGAAGGAATACCTTCTCATCCGCGATCATGGTCACAACCTTCGGTCCGATCTTAGCCTTTACGATCGGAAGCTTCGCCCACTTCATATACCATGGAGTCTGGTCAATAACCATCTTCGGGAGACCGGAATCTCCGATCTTCAGTTTCTTTTTGTCAATCGCCAGAATCGAAACTGTCTGTTTCGAAGCGTCGATCATAGTCTGCTGCTCTGCCTGACGTTTCTGCATCCGGGAACCCAGAATATACAGTACGACAAGAAGGATAGCCAGAATGACGATAATAACTAGCAGTACATTCCAAAATGACATATATATACCTCCGTTGTAGATAGCGGCGGGACGAAAATCCAATCCCATTTCGCATGGAACACGAAAATAACCGCACAATTACTGTATATTATAGCATTGGAGAGAGGAAATGGCAAGAAAAATAGACGGGTAACTATGGCGATGGGGACTTAAAAAAATAGAAAAAACCAAAATCATGTTATCGAGCGCTTTTACTGAGATGATTTCGGATGTGTTAGTGCATTGGTCCGCATAAGCGATTCTTTCAAATCCACTTAACTCTGGCATCGGTTTCCTCCATATGTTGTAGTGAATATTCTTAAATTATACCATGATTTGCCGCATGATACAATGAAATGAGAAGAGGGAAGGCTATATTTTCCAAATCCATCAAAAAACCACTTGACACCCATCAAATCCCATGCTAAGATGGAGAATGCACTATTGTGGAAAACTGTGTTTTCCGGGTATTCGTATGCCCAAATGACAGTGCGGCTCCGGCGGCATGAAACAAGGCTGGTTCGGAGATGGAAAAATGCAAACCATAGAGATAGAAAGAAAACAGGGGTGAAACATCGAATGGAGAAAAGCAGGATGCGTCCGGTAAAAACCGGTAAAGGTGTAAGGATGACCTTCTCAAGACAAAAAGAAGTTCTGGAAATGCCGAATTTGATTGAGATTCAGAAAAACTCGTATCAGTGGTTCCTGGATGAGGGACTGAAAGAAGTGTTTGCTGATATCTCCCCGATCACGGATTTCGCAGGTCACTTGAGTCTGGAATTTGTGGATTTTACACTGTGTAAAAACGATATCAAATATACGATCGAAGAGTGCAAAGAGCGCGATGCGACCTATGCAGCTCCTCTGAAGGTAAAGGTAAGACTTTGCAATAAAGATAAAGATGAGATCAATGAACATGAGATTTTCATGGGTGATCTTCCACTTATGACCGACACCGGCTCCTTCGTTATCAACGGAGCGGAGCGAGTTATCGTCAGCCAGCTTGTTCGTTCCCCTGGTATTTATTATGGAATCGCGCACGATAAGATCGGTACAGAGTTATACAGCTGCACCGTTATCCCGAACCGGGGTGCCTGGCTGGAGTATGAGACAGATTCCAACGACATTTTCTACGTGCGTGTAGACCGGACCAGAAAAGTTCCTGTTACTGTTCTGATCCGTGCTCTTGGTTACGGTACTAACGCCGAGATCATTGACCTGTTCGGCGATGAGCTGAAACTGGAGAAGAGCTTCGAGAAGGATCCGTCCAACAACTACCAGGATGGTCTTCTGGAATTATATAAGAAGATTCGTCCAGGTGAGCCGCTTTCCGTAGACAGCGCAGAGAGCCTGTTAAACAGCATGTTCTTCGATCCGCGCCGCTACGATCTGGCAAAGGTAGGTCGTTATAAATTCAATAAAAAGCTTCACTTTAAGAACCGTATCGTAGGTCACGTTCTGGCTGAGGATGTGGTTGATACAACTACCGGAGAGATTCTGGCGGAGCAGGGAACAAAGGTTACCAAGGAACTTGCTACTGACATCCAGAACGCAGGCGTTCCGTTTGTATGGATTCAGGGTGAGAAGAAGAATCACAAGGTTCTTTCTAACATGATGGTAGATCTGGGCGCTTATGTGAATTTCGATCCGGAAGAAGTAGGCGTCACAGAGTTAGTATTCTATCCGGTTCTCCAGGGTATTCTGGAAGAAAATGCCGGCGCTTCTGATGAGGAGTTAAAAGAGATTATCCGCCGAGATATCCATGACCTGATTCCGAAGCACATTACGAAGGAAGATATCATCGCTTCCATCAACTACAACATGCATCTGGAAGGCGGCATCGGCAATCCAGATGATATCGACCATCTGGGCAACCGTCGTATCCGTGCGGTCGGCGAGCTGCTTCAGAACCAGTACCGTATCGGTCTGTCCCGTATGGAGCGTGTGGTACGTGAGCGTATGACAACACAGGACATGGAAGGTGTTTCTGCCCAGTCCCTGATCAATATCAAGCCGGTTACAGCAGCAGTCAAGGAGTTCTTCGGAAGTTCCCAGCTGTCCCAGTTCATGGATCAGAACAACCCGCTGTCCGAGCTGACCCATAAGAGACGTCTTTCCGCCCTGGGTCCTGGCGGTCTGTCAAGGGACCGTGCCGGATTCGAGGTACGAGATGTACACTACACACACTATGGCCGTATGTGCCCGATCGAGACACCTGAGGGACCGAACATCGGTCTGATCAACTCCCTGGCATCTTACGCACGTGTCAATGAGTACGGTTTCATCGAAGCTCCGTACCGTGTAGTAGATAAAACCGATCCGTCCAACCCGGTTGTTACGGATGAGGTTGTATACCTGACAGCAGACGAGGAAGATAACTTCGTTGTTGCACAGGCAAACGAGCAGTTAGACGAAGAAGGACACTTCGTCCACAATAACGTATCTGGTCGTTTCCGTGAGGAGACTTCCGAGTTCCAGAAGAAGAAAATCGACCTGATGGACGTATCCCCGAAGATGGTATTCTCCGTAGCTACTTCTATGATTCCGTTCCTGCAGAACGACGATGCGAACCGTGCTCTGATGGGATCGAACATGCAGCGTCAGGCGGTACCGCTTCTGACCACCGAGAGAGCCGTTGTCGATACCGGTATTTCCGCGAAGGCAGCTGTTGACTCCGGTGTGTGTGTCGTTGCAAAGAATGCCGGTGTGGTTGAGCGCTCCGCTTCCAACGAGATCATCATCAAGAGAGATTCCGATGGAAACCGCGATGTATACCATCTGACAAAATTCAAGAGAAGTAACCAGTCCAACTGCTACAATCAGAAACCGATTGTATACAAGAATGACCATGTCGAAGCTGGCGAGGTTATCGCAGATGGTCCGTCCACCTGCAACGGTGAGATCGGTCTGGGCAAAAACCCGCTGATCGGCTTCATGACCTGGGAAGGCTACAACTACGAGGATGCCGTTCTTCTGTCTGAGCGTCTGGTTCAGGAGGATGTATATACCTCCGTCCATATCGAGGAATACGAGGCAGAAGCACGTGATACCAAGCTGGGACCGGAAGAGATCACAAGAGATGTTCCGGGTGTCGGCGAGGATGCACTGAAAGATCTGGACGAGCGCGGTATCATCCGCATCGGTGCAGAGGTTCGTGCCGGTGATATCCTGGTAGGTAAGGTTACTCCGAAGGGAGAGACCGAGCTGACCGCAGAAGAGCGCCTGTTACGTGCGATCTTCGGTGAGAAGGCAAGAGAGGTTCGTGATACCTCCCTGAAAGTACCGCATGGTGCATACGGTATCATCATTGATGCGAAGGTATTTACAAGAGAGAACGGCGACGAGCTGGCTCCGGGTGTAAATAAGACCGTTCGTATCTATATTGCACAGAAGAGAAAGATTTCCGTCGGCGATAAGATGGCTGGCCGTCATGGTAACAAGGGTGTCGTTTCCCGTGTACTTCCGGTTGAGGATATGCCGTTCCTTCCGAATGGCCGTCCGCTCGACATCGTACTGAACCCACTGGGCGTACCGTCCCGTATGAATATCGGACAGGTTCTGGAGATTCATTTAAGCCTTGCTGCCAAAGCACTTGGTTTTGATGTATCCACCCCGATTTTCGACGGTGCAGACGAGAAAGATATTCAGAACACTCTGGAGATGGCAAATGACTATGTCAACACCTCCTGGGAAGAGTTCGAAGCAAAATATAAAGATATTGTAGATCCGGAAGTTATGGAGTATCTGGGTACCCATCTGGAGCACAGAAAACTCTGGAAGGGCGTTCCGATCGGACGCGACGGTAAAGTCCGCCTGAGAGATGGACGTACCGGCGAGTACTTCGACAGCCCGGTTACAATCGGACACATGCATTACCTGAAACTTCATCATCTGGTTGATGATAAGATTCATGCACGTTCCACAGGTCCTTACTCCCTCGTTACACAGCAGCCGCTGGGTGGTAAAGCTCAGTTCGGTGGCCAGCGTTTCGGAGAGATGGAGGTTTGGGCTCTGGAGGCGTATGGCGCATCCTACACGCTGCAGGAGATCCTGACCGTGAAGTCCGATGATGTGGTAGGTCGTGTGAAGACATACGAGGCAATCATCAAGGGCGAGAATATTCCGGAGCCGGGTATTCCGGAGTCCTTCAAGGTACTCTTAAAAGAGCTTCAGTCCCTGGGTCTGGATGTCAGAGTTCTGGCAGAAGACGGTTCCGAGATCGAGCTCAAGGAGAACATCGACGAAGGCGATACCGATCTTCGTTCCGTCATCGAGGGTGACAGCAAGCGTTACTCTCAGAATGAGTCCTTCGGCAACTACGGTTACCAGGAGCAGGAATTTAAAGATGGTGAGCTGACCGATGTAGAGCACGATGAGTATACAGCAGAGGCAGACGGCTATACGGACGATGACTATGCAGACGTTTCCGATGATAATGGATCTGACGACGAAGAATAATCGATAGGAGGGAGTACCGCTCATGCCAGAGACAAATGAAACATATCAACCATTGACATTTGACGCAATCAAGATCGGTTTGGCATCCCCTGAAAAGATTCTGGAGTGGTCTCACGGCGAGGTTAAAAAGCCGGAGACCATCAACTACAGAACATTAAAGCCGGAGAAAGACGGCCTGTTCTGTGAGAGAATCTTTGGACCGAGCAAGGACTGGGAGTGCCACTGTGGTAAATATAAAAAAATCAGATATAAAGGTGTTATCTGTGACCGCTGCGGCGTTGAGGTTACAAAAGCCAGCGTCCGCCGTGAGCGCATGGGTCATATCGAGCTTGCAGCTCCGGTTTCCCACATCTGGTATTTCAAGGGAATTCCGAGCCGCATGGGTCTGATTCTGGACATTTCTCCGAGAACTCTGGAGAAGGTTCTGTACTTCGCTTCCTATATCGTGCTGGATCCGGGACAGACCGGACTGCAGATGAAGCAGGTTCTGTCTGAGAAGGAGTACCGTGACGAGATCGAGAAATACGGTTACGGTTCTTTCCGTGTCGGCATGGGTGCCGAGGCGATTCAGGAGCTTTTAAAGGCGATCGACCTGGAGAAGGATTCTGAGGATCTGAGAAACCAGTTACAGGATGCAACCGGACAGAAGCGTGCCCGCATCATCAAGCGTCTAGAAGTCGTAGAGGCATTCAGAAATTCCGGCAACAAACCGGAGTGGATGATCATGACCGTTGTCCCGGTTATCCCGCCGGATATCCGTCCGATGGTACAGCTGGATGGCGGACGTTTCGCAACTTCCGACTTAAACGATCTGTATCGTCGTATTATCAACCGTAACAACCGTCTTGCAAGACTTCTGGAGCTCGGCGCACCGGATATCATCGTGCGCAACGAGAAACGTATGCTTCAGGAGGCAGTTGACGCATTAATTGATAATGGCCGCCGTGGCCGTCCGGTTACCGGTCCTGGCAACCGTGCCCTCAAGTCCCTTTCCGATATGTTAAAGGGTAAACAGGGACGTTTCCGTCAGAACCTTCTGGGTAAGCGAGTTGACTATTCCGGACGTTCCGTTATCGTCGTAGGACCGGAGTTAAAGATTTACCAGTGCGGTTTGCCGAAAGAGATGGCGATCGAGCTGTTTAAACCGTTCGTTATGAAAGAGCTGGTTTCCAACGGAACCGCTCATAACATTAAAAATGCAAAGAAGATGGTAGAGCGCCTTCAGCCGGAGGTTTGGGACGTTCTCGAGGATGTAATCAAAGAGCATCCGGTTATGTTAAACCGTGCTCCTACACTGCATCGTCTGGGTATCCAGGCATTCGAGCCGATTCTGGTAGAAGGTAAGGCAATCAAGCTGCATCCGCTTGTTTGTACCGCATTCAATGCCGATTTCGATGGCGACCAGATGGCGGTACATCTTCCGCTTTCCGTGGAAGCACAGGCAGAGTGCCGTTTCCTGCTGCTTTCCCCGAACAACCTGTTAAAACCGTCCGATGGTGGTCCGGTAGCCGTTCCTTCCCAGGATATGGTACTTGGTATTTACTATCTGACCCAGGAACGTCCGGGCGCCAAGGGCGAGGGCATGGCATTCAAGAGCATCAACGAGGCGATTCTTGCATACGAGAACAAGGTTGTTACCCTGCATTCCCGTGTCAAAGTAAGAGTAACCCGCACGATGCCGGATGGCACAACGAAGACTGGTATCATCGAGTCTACCGTTGGACGTTTCATCTTCAACGAGATCATCCCGCAGGATCTGGGCTTTGTAGACCGTTCCCAGAAAGAGAACGAGCTGAAACTGGAAGTTGACTTCCATGTAGGCAAGAAGCAGTTAAAGCAGATTCTGGAGAAGGTTATCAATGTCCATGGTGCAACCCAGACAGCGATCACCCTGGATGATATCAAGGCGATTGGATACAAGTTCTCTACACGTGCAGCCATGACCGTATCGATTTCCGATATGACCGTACCGGCAAGCAAGCCGAAGCTGATTGCTGACGCGCAGGCAACGGTTGACCATATCGCAAAGAACTTCCGCCGTGGTCTTATCACAGAGGAAGAGCGTTACAAAGAAGTTATCGAGACCTGGAAGGCAACCGATGATCAGCTAACTCACGACCTGCTGACAGGACTTGACAAATATAACAACATCTTCATGATGGCTGACTCCGGTGCGCGAGGATCGGATAAGCAGATTAAACAGCTTGCTGGTATGCGAGGACTGATGGCAGATACGACCGGTCATACGATTGAACTTCCTATCAAGTCCAACTTCCGTGAGGGTCTGGACGTACTGGAGTACTTCATCTCCGCACACGGAGCTCGAAAAGGTATGTCCGATACGGCTCTGCGTACTGCCGACTCTGGTTACCTGACCAGACGTCTGGTAGACGTATCCCAGGATCTGATCGTCCGCGAGGAGGACTGCTGCTGGGATAAGCCGGAGATTCCGTATATGGAGATCAAGGCATTCATGGATGGTCAGGAGACCATCGAGACATTGCAGGAGCGTATCACAGGACGTTTCATCGCTGAGACAATCACAGACCCGGATACAGGTGAAGTGGTGATTGAGAAGAACCATATGTGTACGCCGAAGCGTGCAGCGGCTGTTATGGCAGCATTGAAGAAACAGGGCAGAGATTCCATCAAGATCCGTACCGTCCTGACCTGTAAATCCCACATCGGTGTGTGTGCGAAGTGCTACGGTGCCAACATGGCAACCGGTCAGCCGGTTCAGGTCGGTGAGGCAGTCGGCATCATCGCGGCACAGTCCATCGGTGAGCCTGGTACACAGCTGACCATGCGTACGTTCCACTCGGGCGGCGTTGCCGGCGGCGATATCACACAGGGTCTTCCGCGTGTCGAGGAGCTTTTCGAGGCACGTAAGCCGAAGGGACTTGCTATCATCGCTGAGTTCGGCGGTGTGGCAACCATCAAAGATACCAAGAAGAAACGTGAGATCATTATCACGGATAATGAGACGGGCAATTCCAAGACATACCTGATTCCTTACGGCTCCCGTATCAAGATTCAGGACGGCGCGGTTCTGGAGGCTGGTGACGAGCTGACCGAAGGTAGCGTGAACCCGCACGATATTCTGAAGATCAAGGGCGTCCGCGCCGTACAGGATTACATGATCCAGGAAGTACAGCGTGTATACCGCTTACAGGGTGTAGAAATCAACGATAAGCATATCGAGATGATCGTACACCAGATGTTAAAGAAGATTAAGATTGAGGAAAGTGGAGATTCCGACGTACTGCCGGGCGTATCCATGGATGTACTCGATTTCAACGAGATGAACGAGGCGCTGGAAGCCGAGGGCAAAGAGCCGGCGATCGGACGTCAGGTTATGCTGGGTATCACCAAGGCATCTCTGGCAACCGACTCCTTCTTATCCGCTGCATCCTTCCAGGAGACAACCAAGGTTCTGACCGAGGCTGCCATCAACGGAAAGGTAGATAAGCTGATTGGTCTGAAGGAGAACGTTCTGATTGGTAAGCTGATTCCGGCTGGTACCGGTATGAAGCGTTACCGCTCCATCAAGCTGAACACTGATGTTGAGGAAGAGGATGATATCGATCTGGCAGAGGACGACTTCAACGAGCCGGCTGAACTGGACGAGGCAGACAAGATTGTACTCAACGAGGATGAGCTGAGTGAAGAATAATTAAAAATGAAAAACGGAATCGTTTTTTGGAGATCGCCGCAGAGATGCGGCGGTCTTTTTTTGTTTCATAAAACCGTAAGAAATAGAAGCACAGGATTGGTTGAATCGAAGGGGAAAATCCGTTATACTTATAAAAGAAATGTTTAAAATCCAAAGTAATGTGATTGAAT
>OWIL01001292.1_pt1 | contig 12359 bp, 9 predicted proteins | sample 1732871 | NCBI WGS metagenome assembly OWIL01 (sample SAMN05065763, study PRJEB22554) | human gut metagenome | biome: ENVO:2100002; feature: ENVO:00000062; material: ENVO:00002003 | host: Homo sapiens | place: USA
TCTACACCTATTAAGTCGTCGGCAGCGTCAGATGTGTATAAGAGACAGGAACAAGACTCACACTCTTCTACTTCCAGCGATTTTGACCTTACATAGTATACTGTTTTTACGCCGCATTCCCATGCCTTTAAATACAGGTTAAGCACTTGGCGCATTGTATAATCGTTTGTTATATAAAAATTCATCGACTGAGCCTGATCCACATGTCTTTGTCTGACTCCGCATGCGCGTACAGACCAATTCTGATCAATATGATGTGCGTTTATGTAATACCAATACGTCTCCGGGCTAAGATCAGGCGCAACTCTGGGAAGCATAGATCCCTTTTTCTCTTCCAGGAAATACTTGTTCATAACCGGATCGATCCCCGCTGTCGTTCCCGCGATAATGGAAGTGGAACTTGTCGGCGCGATCGCCAAAAGATATGCGTTTCTCATTCCCTGTCTGTGTACTTTTTCCCTTAGCTCCTTCCACTCATCCGAGCAGTATCCCCGCTTTTCAAAATAGGCTCCGCTCTCCCAGTCCGATCCTTCAAAATATCGGTAAGAACCTTTTTCTTTCGCATAATCACTGCTTGCTTCAATGGCCGCATAATTAATCTGCTCAAACAATTTATCAACAAACGCCAAATGTTCTTCCGACTGCCATTTGATCTTATTTTTCGCAAGCATATGGTGATATCCGCTTACCCCAAGACCTATAGATCGATATGTATGGTTTGTGATCTTTGCGTAGGGAACAGGATAAAAATTCAGATCGATCACGTTGTCAAGCGCCCTGACAACCGTACGCACAACTTTACGGACATATGCAGGATCATTTACCGGAAGGTTACCAAGTGACAAAGACGCCAAATTACAGACGACAAACTCTCCTGCTTTTGTTGTATTGACGACTACTGTGTCTTTGTCTTCTGTCTGTATTTTTGTTTCAACCGTAGAAATCGCGGACATATTCTGCGCAATTTCCGTACAAAGATTAGAACAATAAATCATTCCTTTGTGAGGGTTTGGATTCGCACGGTTCACTGTATCTCTGTTAAATGCAAACGGAGTTCCGGTCTCCGCCGCTGATTTGATGATCAGACGGATCAGATCTTTCAAAAGAACTGTCCTTTTCTTAATTCTTGCATCATGAACACAATCCCAATAGCGGCGCTCCCATTCTTCTCCGAAACTATCTTCCAAACAATATCCTTTTACCGTCATGATCTCATGCGGGCACATCAGATACCAGTCCTGATCCAGGTTTTCTCCTGCCATTTTCCAGAACAGATCCGGATAACAGACTGCCGGAAATACATCGTGCGCTTTCATTCTCTCATCGCCGTTATTTGTCCGAAGCTGAAGGAATTCCGGCAAGTCTCTGTGCCATGCATCGAGATATACCGCGACCGCTCCCGCTCTTACCCCAAGCTGATCTACCGCAACCGCAGTATCATTCACGATGCGGACCCAGCGTATCACTCCGCCTGCCGCCCCTTCAAATCCTCGTATCATACTTCCCGATGCACGTACTTTCCCGAAATACAACCCCATTCCGCCGCCGTATTTGCTTACCATGGCAAAATTATCAATCGACCGGAAAATTCCTTTCAAACTGTCGGGAACAGTGTCAATAAAACAAGAACTAAGCTGATGAAACGGCTTTCTTGCATTTGCCAGAGTCGGAGTCGCCATTGTCACTTCTAATTTAGAGAGCATATCGTAAAACTCTCTCACCCACATAAGTCTGATCTTTCTTTTCTCATTCATCGCAAGATGAAGGGCAATCCCTAAGAACATCTCCTGCGGACTCTCCAGCGGAACATGCCGATGTGTTGAGATCACATATCTCTTTATGAGAAGATCCAATCCCGAATAGTTAAACAGCCTGTTTCTTTCTTTGCATATATAACTCTCCGCTTCTACGATCTCTTCTTTTGAGTAATTTTCCATGATATAAGAACCGTACAGTCCTTTTTCTGTCAGGTAAACAATCTTTTCATACAGATCTGAAATCCCGATCGATTTCTCTTCTTCTTTCAATTTTTCCGAAAAGCGAAAATCAAGCAGCCATCCTGCGATCATTTCCCAACGCGGCGCTTCCTGACTTGTAAGTTCCGCCGCCGCTTTGATCAGCGCGTCGAATCTTCCCCCATCGTCCATATCCGTTTTCAAAAATCCCGAAAATTTCTCAAAAAGAAGTTCCAATGAATAAACTTTTTCCGGAAATTCTGTGTGTATGTCATATAAAAGCTTTTCCAACCGTTCTTGAAACTGCAAAGTACGGCACACAAAGCTGTCTGTTATCAAAGTCATTCCTTTTTTCTCAAATGTTTCTGTCATCAATTCCTCCTTTTTTCTTCCTGTATCTTTTCCTCATTTTCATGAAGACCTAAAACGCCTTCTACAAGAATCTCAACATCATTAAATATATAATCAAATGCTCCTGCCTGACACATATTGATCAAAACCATTCCGACCGGCACTGACAAGATCATCCAGAGTAATCCTCCTGCTTTATAGCCTACATACAAAAGCAGCAGGGTAACAAGCGGATTCAGTCCGACACTGTCGCCAACCATTTTCGGCTGAAGGAGCTGTCTTACAACCTGTGTGATCACATAGAGGACGACCAAAGATACCGTCATCTTGTAATCACCCATAAAAAACTGATACACAGCCCACGGTATCATCGCTGTTCCGGTTCCGAAAAACGGAAGGAAATCAAGAAATGAGATCAAAAATGCCACAAGAACAAAATATCCGATGCCCATAAATCCAAGTCCTGCCGCTAAAATCAAAAATACGACTCCCATAATCTTAAACTGCGCTTTAAAATATCCGCCTAATGCATATTTTAAATTATCCGAAACAAGAGTCATCCTCTTTTGAACCGATACAGGCGCAACTTTTTTCAGCCATGCAAGCACATCTTCCCTCTGAACAATGAAAAAATATGCCGACATAATAGCTACGACAAACGAAACAAGATAATACGGAACTCTTTTTGCAATATTTCCTGCGGCAGATACAGTCGGTTCACTGATTCCCGATACAACTTTTCCCATATATTGATCAAGATTCGACGCAACTGTGTTCCATCCGTTCTGCACAACCTCGGGAAGCCTATCGAATACTCCCGAAAGAGTATCTCCGATCTGACTCAACCCGCTTTCCAGTTGTGCATATATCGACGGAAAATCTCTGACTAAGCTGGCGACTTCCAGAATGAGCCGGCTGATGCCAAGATAGAGTATACCGACGATTCCTCCTAGAACGAGGATAACGATCAACGCCGAACCAAGCTTTTTCACTATACGCAGCCGCTTTTCCAGCCAGTTTACAAGCGGAGCCGCCACTGCGGAAATAATCCATCCGATCACAAACGGCATAAGAAACCCGATCGCTTTTATTCCGATGATCACAAATGCAGCCGTCGCTGCCAGACTAAAAAGCAGCCGTATGCCGACCTGCCAATAAGGACGTTTATTCTCCATCCTGCGCCTCCACATTAAAACATTCCGCTTCAATCAGTTCCCATATATCCTCTTTTCCCTGTTTCGACACCGAGGAAAAAGGTAGCACTTTTGTTCCCGGAACAAGATCCAGATCTTGTTTAAGCATTTTTACATGTTTTTGTATCTGACTTCTCTTAATCTTGTCAAGCTTTGTCGCAATGATAATCGGATGATAACCTTGCTCTACGATCCATTGATACATCATTCTGTCGTTCGCCGACGGATCATGTCTGATATCAATCAGAAGAAATACTGCTTTTAACTGCTTGGAACTGTGCAGATAACGCTCGATCATCCGCCCCCACTGCTCTTTTTCTTTTTCCGAAACACGGGCATATCCATATCCCGGAAGATCGACAAGGTACATTTCATCATTTATATTATAAAAATTGATCGTCTGTGTTTTCCCCGGTGTCGCCGAAATACGAGCGTAAGATTTTCTATTCATCAAAGCATTGATCAAGGAAGATTTTCCTACGTTTGATTTTCCGGCAAATGCGACTTCCGGCTTGTCATTTTCCGGCAGCGTACTCGTAATTCCGCACACTGTTTCGAGATTAATATTTTTGATTACCATAATGAACTTCCTTTCATTTTCGTTTTCTGCCCATAGCCGCCTTCAGCACTTCATCCATGCTCTCTACAAACAGAATTTCCATTCCTTTTGTAATCTCCGCCGAAAGTTCTTCTACATCCGCCTGATTTGCTTTCGGAACGAGCACCGTTTTTATCCCGGCGCTCTTTGCAGCCAGAAGCTTTTCTTTCAAACCGCCGATAGGCAGCACGCGCCCTCTCAGCGTCACTTCTCCGGTCATAGCCAAATCTGCCCTGACTTTCTTTTCTGTAATTGCCGAGAGCATCGCCACTGCCATTGTTATTCCTGCCGACGGTCCGTCTTTAGGTACTGCGCCTTCGGGAATATGCACATGAATGTCATGTTTTTCAAAAAAATCCGGCGAAATGGCATATTTTTTACTTACCGAACGGATATAACTGATCCCCGTCCTGGCAGATTCTTTCATCACATCTCCGAGCTGCCCCGTAAGCATAAGTTCTCCTTTTCCCGGCATTACATTGACTTCGATCTGAAGCGTATCGCCTCCGACGCTTGTCCATGCAAGTCCCCGGACAATTCCTACTTCCGCAGCGATATTTGCCATCTGATAAGTATACTTCTCTTTTCCGAGAAAACGATGGATATTTCGGTCTGTCACTGCAATTTTTTTTCGTTCTGTCGTAAAGATTTCTTTTGCAGCCTTTCTGCACACATTTCCGATCTCTCGTTCAAGCTGGCGCACTCCGGCTTCTTTCGTATAATTTCTTGCTATCTTCCAGATTGAATGTTTACTGAACGTAATCTGCTTCGGAGTCAGACCATGCTTCTCTATCTGTTTCGGAATCAAATGCTCCTCGGCAATATGGAGTTTTTCATTTTCCGTGTAACTGCTGATTTCGATCACTTCCATACGATCAAGCAGCGGACGCGGAATCGTCTGCAGCGTATTTGCCGTCGTAATAAAAAGCACTTCCGACAGATCAAGCGGAACTTCCAGATAATGATCTCTGAACTTATGATTCTGTTCGTTGTCCAACACTTCCAAAAGAGCCGAAAACGTATCTCCTTTATAGTCTGTACTCACTTTGTCGATTTCATCCAAAAGCATGACGGGATTTTTTACTCCCGCAGTCCGAAGTCCGTTAGCGATCCGCCCCGGCATTGCTCCGACATATGTTCTTCTGTGTCCTCGTATTTCCGCTTCATCTCTGACTCCGCCTAAAGAAATGCGGACATATTTCCTTTTCAAAGACCGTGCAAGCGATTTTGCGATCGATGTTTTTCCCGTACCCGGCGGTCCCACAAGACAAAGTATCGGACTTTCTCCTTTTTTTGTAAGCGCACGTACTGCCAGAAATTCCAAGATTCTCTCTTTCACCTGTTCAAGCCCATAATGATCTTCTTCCAGTACCATGCCGGCATATTCCAGATCATTATGATCCTGCGTAGAGCGGTCCCACGGCATCTCAAGCAGAGTTTCTATATATGTGCGGATCACACCGCTCTCCGCCGGTGAATTCAAAGAACTTTTAAATCTCCCGATTTCCTTTTTCAGCTTTTCTTTTACTTCTTCCGGCGCTTTTAACTTTTTCAGTTCTTTTTCAAATTCTTCTGCGTCAGATGCGGTCGATTCCTCTCCGAGTTCTTCCCTGATCAGTTTTAACTGCTCGCGCAAAATATATTCTCTTTGATGCTTATCGACTCTTTCTTTTACTTTCCGCTGTATCTCTTCTTTGATATCGATGATCTGCACTTCATTCACAAGTTTAAACGCTAGTTTTTCGTATCGTTTCAGCAGATCCGTCTCATTCAATATATCTTGCTGATCTGTGTAATAAAGAGGAATATTCGCCGCAATCTCATCTACCAGTTTCCGCAGGCCTTTCATCTCGACTAACTGGGAAACAGCTTCTTTAGACATCTTTCCGTTTTTTGCCGCGTAACTGACAAACATATCTTTCAGTCCCCGCTCCATAGCTTCTGTATTTACATCTTCCGGAAGAATCTCTTCAGAATCATCAAGAAGTTCTACATTTGCCCGTAAGTACAGATCTGTATATTCAATCTCTTTTAGTCTTCCCCGCATTTCGCCGGATACAAGCACACGCACAATATGCTTCGGCAGTTTAATGATCTGTTTGATCGTTCCTACCGTGCCGATCTCGTATACGTCCTCCATCTTAGGATCCTCTGTGTCGATCGATTTTTGTGCAGTCAAGAAAATCTTTTGTTCTTCCGCCATCGCTTCTTGTATCGCAGCAACCGACCGTTCACGGCTTACATCAAAATGAACAACCATTTCAGGCATAATAGTCATCCCACGCAAAGCTACCATCGGCAGGCTTTTTATCGTATTTTCCATGTTGTAACCTCCTGCTGTATCTCATCGCGCAGATCTTTTCCTGCGCTGTCTTATATTTTTCGGACATTTTATCGTATACATAGTAACAATCGCCGGAAGTGACAAAAGGCACGTTCCGGGATTGTAAGCAGTCGCCAAGGTCTCTGGCAAGCCAGGACTTTGGCTCGTCGCTGTTGCAAAAAGCGGGTGTGATGCCCCCCATCACACCCGTTTTACACAGTTCCCTTTTATACAGTTATCGATGTTCTGTATATTTGTTCGCAGCTATGCGCTCTGCGATGTCAAAAAAGATCTTCGCTCTTCTCCGTCTCGAAGATACAGCGGCTCGCCTTTTCCTTCTACCACATCTCTTGTGATCCTGCATTCTTTAATCGTTTCATCAGAAGGAACCTGATACATCGTATCCATCATGATCTTTTCCATGATCGCACGGAGTCCGCGGGCGCCTGTCTTTCTTTTCAGCGTCGTTTCAGCCACTGCGATAAGAGCGTCCCGATCAAATTCCAGTTTTACTCCGTCCAGCTCAAGAAGCTTCTGATACTGTTTTACGATCGCACTCTTCGGCTCTGTCAAAATGCGGATCAACGCATCCTTATCAAGCAGGTCAAGCGTAACCGTCACCGGAAGTCTTCCGATCAGCTCCGGAATCAGTCCGAACTTCACAAGATCCTGCGGAAGCACTTCCTGTAAAAGTACATCCATATCATACTCATGCTTTTCCGCGATTTCTGCATTGAAACCGATCGACTTCCTGTCAAGACGAGTCTCGATAATCTTGTCGATTCCTTCAAATGCGCCTCCGCATATAAAAAGAATATTCGTTGTGTCAATCTGAATCAGCTCCTGATGAGGATGTTTCCTTCCGCCCTGCGGAGGAACTGATGCAACCGTTCCTTCTATGATCTTCAATAAAGCCTGCTGTACACCTTCTCCTGAGACATCTCGGGTGATCGATGGATTTTCTGACTTTCTTGTGATCTTATCAATCTCATCAATATAAATAATGCCGTGCTCTGCTCTCTCAATATCCCCATCTGCCGCCTGAATAATCTTCAAAAGGATATTTTCCACATCTTCGCCCACATATCCTGCCTCTGTAAGCGCCGTCGCATCCGCAATCGCAAAAGGCACGTTCAGCACTTTCGCAAGTGTCTGGGCCAGAAGCGTTTTCCCGCAGCCTGTCGGACCAAGCATTAAAATATTGCTTTTTTGCAGCTCTACCCCGAGATCCTGTTCTGCCATAATTCTTTTGTAATGGTTATAAACTGCCACTGAAAGTACTTTTTTTGCCTCATCCTGTCCGATCACATAATCATCAAGAAAAGCTTTCATCTCTTCCGGTGTCAAAAGATTAATATCATCAAACAATTCTCTTTCGTTATAATCTAATTCCTCTTCTATGATCTCAGAACAGATTCCGATACACTCGTCGCAAATATATGTGCCGTTCGGACCTGCGATCAGCTTTCTTACCTGCGCCTGCGTTTTATTACAAAAGGAACATCTGACGATATCGTCTGTCGGTTTTCCTGCCATATTCTTTCACCTCAAAGCCAAATTAATGTTTTGCGATCACCTCGTCGATCAAACCGTACGCCTTTGCCTCATCGGCAGACATAAAATTGTCACGCTCTGTATCTGCCTTGATCGTCTCAAGTGATTGTCCTGTATTTGCAGCCAATATTTCATTCAATTTCTGTTTCGTACGCAGAATGTGTTCTGCCGCGATCTGGATCTCTGTCGCCTGTCCCTGCGCTCCGCCTGACGGCTGATGGATCATAATCTCCGCATTCGGGAGGGCAAAACGCTTGCCTTTCTTTCCGCCTGCAAGAAGGAACGCTCCCATACTTGCCGCCATTCCGATACATACTGTAGATACGTCACATTTGATATACTGCATTGTATCATAAATTGCCATTCCTGCCGTCACAGACCCTCCCGGGCTGTTGATATAAAGCTGGATGTCTTTGTCCGGATCATCCGCCTCAAGGAATAAAAGCTGCGCCACGATCACACTTGCGGACACATCGTTTACTTCCTCTCCGAGAAAGATGATTCTCTCTTTCAAAAGTCTTGAGTAAATATCATACGAGCGCTCTCCGCGGCTCGTCTGCTCGATGACATAAGGTACTAAACTCATGGTCAATACTCCTTTCAATCTGTCAGCCTTCTTTGGCACTTATAATATTGTTTGTATAAACGCCGTTTTCAACGGCCGTTCTACAGGCCAAACTGCTGCATATACATATTTTTTTGAAAAAGGTGCGCCATACAGCACACCTTTGTATCTTGCTTAACCTTCTACTGCGGCATTTGCGATCAGGGTAACTGCTTCTTGGATCGCAATGTCTTCTTTCATCTGTTTCTTTTCGTTTTCGCCCATGTATTCTTTAAGCTTATCAACTTCCATCTTATAGGAATCCGCCATCTTCTGAAGTTCCTCATCAAGACGCTCCTCGGAAACTTCGATATTCTCCGCTGCAACGATTGCCTCAAGAGTCAGTCTTGTGCGGATACGTTTCTCTGCCTCCGGCTTAAACTCTTCCATCATCTTTTCTTCCGAAAGACCTGTAAACTGGAAGTACTGTTCCATCGTCATACCCTGCTGCATAATGCGGCGAGCGAAATCGTCTACCATCTGTCTTGACTGGAAGCTGATCATAGCTTCCGGAATATCCATCTCTGCATTGGCAACTGCCTGCTCTACAGACTGGTCTTCTCTCTTTTGCTTTCCTTCGTTTTCTTTGCGCTCTTTGATCTTCGCTTTTACTTCTGCCTTATATGCGTCAACAGTCTCGCTCTTCTCAGATACGTCGGATACAAACTCATCATCGAGCTCCGGAAGTTCTTTTGCCTTGATCGAATGCACTGTACATTTGAATACGGCAGCTTTTCCGGCAAGTTCTTTCGCCTGATACTCTTCAGGGAATGTCACATTGATCTCTTTTTCTTCGTCAATGTTTGCTCCGATCAACTGATCTTCAAATCCCGGAATAAACGCTCCGGATCCGATCGTCAACGGATAATCGGAAGCTTTTCCGCCTTCAAAAGCAACTCCGTCGACAAAACCTTCAAAGTCAAGCGTGATCTGATCTTTATCCTGAACCGCTCTGTCAGTTACATCGATCGTTCTTGCATTGCGTTCACGCTCTTTGTCGATCTCCTCATCTACTTCTTTCTGTGTAACTCTTGTAGAAACTTTATCAACTTTCAGACCTTTATATTCACCGAGTTTTACTTCCGGTTTTACAGCCACCTCTGCCGTAAAGATAAATTCTTTACCTTTCTCAAGCTGTGTGATCTCGATCTTCGGCTGTGACACAAGCTCAAGCTCACACTCGTCATATGCTTTCGCATACGCTTCTGAGATCATGCGGTTTGCCGCCTCATCATAGAACACTTCCGATCCGTACATCTTTTCGATCATCTGACGCGGAACTCTTCCTTTACGGAATCCCGGAAGACTGATCTTGCCGCGCTCTTTCAGATAAGCTGCCTGAAGCGCTTTTTCCACTTCCTCTGCCGGTACTTCGATCGTTAATTTTGCCATATTATGTTCTAATCTTTCTACCTGTAAACTCATTTTTTTCCTCCTTGAATGTGCTGACTTCAAAACTGCCTCTTCGTCATATCGCACTTATAAAAAAATATACACTCGCAGTCATTGTCATAGTATAGCATACACATCCGCATATTTCCAGTATTTTTTCGTCCAAGTTCAGGCATACATGAAACACACGGGAAAAATATTTTTGCAGACTGTCTATGCATATACGATAGATTCCGCGATCTCGTTCGCTTTTTCTGTTCCGCAGAGCAGTTCTGTCAATTTCAAAGCAAATGGAATCGCCGCTCCCATCCCTCTTCCTGTCGTAACATGTCCGTCTGTAACCGCCGCCTCGTGCACGACCTGTGCACAGTCAAGTCCTTCTTCAAAAGACGGATATGCACATGCTTTTCTTCCTTTCAAAATACCAAGTTCGCTCAAAATACTCGGAGCTGCGCAAATTGCCGCAAGATACTTTTTCTTCTTATCGAATTCACCGATCAGATTCCGAAGGCCTTCATGCTCTTTCAGATTCAGCGTTCCCGGCATTCCGCCCGGAAGTACGAGCATATCCCCATCCGAAAAATCCGTCTCCTCAAACAGCCGATCCGCTTCCACAATGATTTTGTGTGCCCCGTTAATCTGTTTCTGTCCGGTAATCGAGATCGTCTCCACATCGATCTTAGCCCTGCGCATAATATCAACAACCGTCAATCCTTCAATTTCTTCAAATCCGTCCGCCAAAAAAATGTATACTTTCAAATTACTACCTCCGTATTTTACTTTTTCTTTCTTTTCCGCATTCGCTCTGCTATAATCATTATAGCTTAAAATCAGCGGCGAATTCAACTCAAAGCATTGCTCCTTGCATAGTTTTTACAGGTAAAAACCGGCTCATCGCCGCTGCAATAAAATTTATGCCGCAAAAATGCGGCGGAATGGAGAATATTTATGGAAATCGAACGAAAATTTCTTGTAGATCTTTCCGATCTTCCGTTTGATCCGAAAGATTATCCGGCCAGAAAGATCGAGCAGGCTTATCTATGTACTGCCCCGGTCGTCCGTATCCGAAGAGATAATGACGATTTTTTCCTTACTTACAAATCAAAAGGAATGATGGTAAGAGAAGAGTACAACCTTCCTCTCACAAAAGAAAGTTACTATCACCTCCTGTTAAAAGCCGACGGAAGGATCATTACGAAAACCCGCTATGTCATCCCTATCGAAAACGGCCTTTTTGTTGAACTGGACATTTTTGAAGGCGACCTTGCCCCTCTCGTTCTCGCTGAGATCGAATTTCCCGATGAAGCGTTTGCCAAAGCTTATCAGGCTCCTTCATGGCTCAAAGAAGACGTAACCTACTCTTCCGAATATCACAACAGCACCCTCAGCAAAAAAGATTGAAACAGGAAACTCATCGGCTTCAGACAATGGGCAGTTCACCCTTGTCTTTTGATTTTTCAAGTTACTATCGTTATATTATTTTTATTTTCTTCATGGACATGCGTTCTCTGTCGTGATACTATATTACAGTAAATCGTTTCTGCATCTGCTCTTTTTAGTTAGATGTACGCATACGATCACCGTTTTTACACGGCAGCTTACAGTTTAATCCGGAGGAATAAGTATCATGGGACTTTGCAACAACAGAATTGTAGTAAAAGTGGGAACATCCACATTGACAAACGACGCGGGAAAAAGTGATCTTCGCGCCATCGACCGCCTTGTCTGCACACTTGCCGACATCCAGAATATGGGATATGAGGTCATCCTTGTATCGTCGGGAGCGATCGCAGTCGGCCGTAACAAGCTGAATATGCACGAAAAGCCGGACAGCATGCGTATGAAACAGGCTGCCGCAGCAGTCGGACAATGCAGTCTGATGTATTTATATGATAAATTTTTCGGAGATTATGATAAAACAGTCGCTCAGATCCTTCTCAATGCAGAAGATATCGAGCAGGAAGAAAAGAAAGAAAACTTAACGAACACATTTGACGCCCTGCTTGAAATGGGAGTCATTCCGATCGTAAACGAAAACGATTCCGTAAGTTATAAGGAAATTGAATCCGAAGACAGACTTTTCGGCGACAACGATATGCTTTCTTCTGTCGTATCCGTTCTCTGCCGCGCTAAGCGACTTGTCATTTTTTCTGATATCGACGGTTTTTATGACAGCGACCCCCGCCTTCACCCGAACGCGAAACTGATCAAAGAGATCCGCCAGATCGATGAAAGCGTCTATTCTCTCGCAGGCGGCGCAGGATCAAGACGCGGAACAGGCGGTATGAGGACAAAACTTCAGGCTGCCGAACTTGCCGCTTCACAGGGCATCGATACGATCGTGACGCTGTCTCTTATACACATCTGACGCTGCCGACGACTTAATAGG
>OWIL01001312.1_pt1 | contig 12226 bp, 16 predicted proteins | sample 1732871 | NCBI WGS metagenome assembly OWIL01 (sample SAMN05065763, study PRJEB22554) | human gut metagenome | biome: ENVO:2100002; feature: ENVO:00000062; material: ENVO:00002003 | host: Homo sapiens | place: USA
TATTAAGTCGTCGGCAGCGTCAGATGTGTATAAGAGACAGTATAGAATCTTTACTTCCATATAAAAGAGCCATTAAATGTGGTAATCAAAATACGGAGAATGTCTATGATAGCAGAGAGATACTTTTATATGAGCGGTATGTATTGCAAAACGCGATACAATATTGCATAATATCCTCAAAGGAGGGTGATTGACATGGCACTTACTAAAACCGCAAATATAAATGTGAGAATACAGGAAAATATAAAACAACAGGCTGAACAAATTTTAGATACCATAGGCATTCCCAGAGCTACAGCAATTGATATGTTTTATAGACAGATAATCTTAAATAATGGAATTCCATTTTCTTTGAAGATACCTAAAAATTTACCGGTAAGAGAAAATATGGATGAAAAAGCTTTTAATTCACTAATGGCAAATGGCTACGCACAGGCAATTCAAGGAGATTCTTATGATATAGATGATGTCTTTGAAGAACTTGAGAAAGAGCTGTGATGGATAAGTATAAGATAAAGCTTACAAAACAAGCAAAAGAGCATCTTACACTTATACGAGAATATATTGCTACAGAATTAAAAGAACCCGGTATTGCGAAGAACATGCTTGAATTGTTGAAATCCGAGATGCGCTTTTTGGAAACTATGCCACATCGTATTAAGTGTATTGATGAAAACCCGTGGCAAGATTTAGGGTTTCGAAAAATTCGAGTAAAAAATTATTATATTTACTTTTGGATTGATAATAACAAGAAAGAAGTCCAAATTATAGCTGTTATCTATGTAAAAATGGATCAGGCAAGACAGTTGGAAAAACTGTAACCGTATAAAAATATGTTAACTAGATTAAGGCATCTACTAAGAAAGGTAGGTGCTTTTCTTTGCAAAAAATTAGGAGGAATGTGAATGGGAATATTAAGCGGATTATTCAAAAGTAGGCGGTTATGATGCAATTATTGATAGAGATGTGTTTTTAAGAATTCAAGCTGAGATTAGCAGAAGAGCAAATATACTTAGTGGTGGAAAGAAAAGAATTTATAGTTCAAAGTACGCTTTGTCCAGTATAGTCTTTTGTGGTCACTGTGGAGATATATTCCGCAGAATAAAATGGAATAACAGAGGATGCAAATCAACGGTTTGGAGGTGTGTGAGTAGGGTTAAAAAAACAATTGGGATTGATTGTCCGGCTAAAACGATAAGGGAGGAAGATTTGCAGGCAGCAGTGCTTACGGCAATAAATGATACATTTAATAAAAAGATGAAACCATTCCTATATTGATGGAGAGTATTCGGGAGGTTATAAATGAAGATGCACAGGAAAGCTTGGAAAAGTTGGAAATGAAGATAAAGGACCCTACAGATAAAACTTCTTGAGGCAGGTAAAGAACAAAAAATAATTGATGAAATCGGAGAGGAAATCATAGCTCTTAGAAAAGAAAAAACATGACATTTTGACTAAGGCAGTAAAAAACATAGAACTTCAGAAAAGAATAAATGATATGTTTTCTTTTTTGGAAGAGCAGACACGAGCCATTACAGAGTATTCAGATACGCTGGTTAGAAGGCTTATTGAAAAAATAACCATACATGATAATAAAGCGGTTGTTGAATTTAAATCCGGACTTCAATCTGAAAGTGGAGATATAGAGCGAATATTTTTTAGAGCCTGTAGGATAAAACTACGGGCTTTTTTGTATTTCTATGATAAAATATACATAATGATATTTTTGCTGTTACTGCATAATTTTAGATATATTCCCGTTTACTTTTGACATTCATAATGGGGTCTTAGGGCTCACCCTAACAAGCTGAAAATTGGTTTAAGAATTACCTGTGGTTTCTCGGAAAGAAGGAAATACTCTCAGTATGGAAAAACGGCTCGTACTGATTAGGGAACACTCAGGAAAAGGCGATAGTGCAGTTGTTGATTGATGCAGCCTTCCGTGGTGAAGGGTTTTAAGGGGGCAGGCATGGTAAACTACACATCAGATGTGATAAAATCGGTAAATTTCCTATAAAAGGTTGAGGATATTCATGAATAAAAGTACAGTTTTAACAGATAAACAAGGCCGCATAGACTGGATTGACTGGGCGAAAGGATGGACTATCCTTTTTGTAGTCATCTATCATGCCTTTAAAAGTGTGCATGATGCTAATGTGTTCGCCCGGGGAGAGCAGCAAATAGGAGAATGGACGATATTTTTATTGGCTACTTTCATTATGCCTGTATTTTTTGCGTTATCAGGTCTTGTTTATAAAGAAGTTAAGAACCGGGAGGAATATGGGAAAAATATGCTCAAACGAATTGTAAGCCTGGCTGTTCCTTATATTATATTTTCAGCAGCGTATGTGTTTATGCAAAATCTTTCTCCGGAAAGTTCAACACATGCTGTTCATCCGTGGTCTGACTTATTAGGTATCTTTGCTCACCCAATCAGCTATTTGTGGTATATATATGCTTTGGTCTTAATTTATATACTGAGCGGATTTTTGGATCTGTGTAAGTTCAATTCGGTATCAGTTTGCTTCTCTTTGTCGCGGCTTCCTTAATTGAATTTCCCGCTTTTTTGCATTTCATGTTTACATGGGCGGTAACTTTTAATTTCGGCCGCTTGATAAAGGAACATAAAACTTTTTCCTATAACAAAAGTTTTATCGCGGCACTCACGATCATGTTAATATCCTGGCTCATACAAATTCAATTCGGTGGGGAAAACTGGTATGATACAAACGGCTTAACTTTTGTTACGTTTATTTCGAAAATGGCCAGCATTCCTGTGTTTTTCTACATCTATTCTAATTTCAGGGAGAATCGTATACATAATTATTTTAGAAAGTATGGCCGTGATTCTCTAATCATTTACCTGGTGCATGCTCCCGCCGTATCTTCTATAAGGGCAGTATTTGTCAAAGCGGGGATTGCCGATTATTTCTTGATGATAGTCGGTGTCACCCTTCTTGCCTGGTTGATTTCAGTTATTGCCTGCTATCTCACGAAGAAAATAGCCGTAATAGAATTGATTTTTTATCCGACCAGATGGATTCGCTGGCTGAAGTAAGTATTGATAAAATAGAACGACCGCAGTTCAATAAATGGAAACAAAGTAAAGTCCCCGGTGTAACATATGCAGTGTGATCCTGCAATTGTAATCCTACATTCTGACTGCCCCATATACTCATAACATACTGGATATTTTGAACACTTTCTGCGGCGGCCGTTCGTCATGGCTCCGATTTCTCACTTGCGCAGACAGGAAGCATTTTGCTGATAAGGTTTATTGTCTGAATCGTAAAACGAAACATAATAGCGGGTTACCCGCGCAGAAAACAATTTTCGGTTGGCTTTTGAAATGGCTCGTCATATTTCTTCTGCTTTCTCTCGGAATTGCCGGAATATGCACTTTGCTGTAATTAAGTTTATCAGGATAATTTTTCTATGTTATGAGGAATACGGTCTAAAAGATGAGAAAAGAGGGATGACATGACGTTTCATGAATACGGCAAGCAAAATAATCGAAACATAGTGTTGATTCATCCTTCTGTAGTCACATGGGATTATTTTTCTCGCGTCTGCCCGTTTCTTTGCGAAGATTTTCACCTGATTATTCCGGCGCTTCCCGGCTATGACAGGGAAGCGCCGAATGAAGATTTTACAAGCGTTGAGGATATTTCCGCCCGGATATCGGACTATCTTGTATTAAAAGGAATAGAGGATGTTGATATACTGTATGGCTGCTCTATGGGAGGCAGCGTAGCACTCAGGATGCTGGCGGATCACAAGGTCCACGTTAAGAATGCGATTGCAGATGGAGCCATCACGCCTTATCAGCTGCCATGGCTCATCACCCGTCTTATCGCCGTCAGAGATTTTATGATGGTATCCGTGGCTAAAGCGGGCGGGCTGAAGATTCTGGAAAAGGCGTTCTCCACAGATGAGTACAGTAAAGAAGACTTGGAGTACTTGTCCGGGGTGCTTCATTTTATGAGCTATAAGACAATCTGGCGTACTTTTGAATCCTGCAATAATTACAAGATGCCGGACCCGGTGCCGGAAATTTCCGGCCATCTGGAATATTGGTACGGGGATAAAGAAGAGAAAGACCGCGCATGGGATATCCAATACGTAAAAAGGCATTTTCCCGGTACAAAATTAGTAAAGATAAGGAATTGCGGACATGGCAGTATGGTGCCGCTGTATCCGCAAGAATTGGCCGTCAGGTTCAAAATGCTGATACACAGGTAAGACGGAGACAAAATTGAACTGCCTGACATTGCGAATGTATGTTACCGAATGGATTACATAGAGAGATGGGGATGCGGAATTCAGAAGACTTGCGATGCGTGTCGCGCACTTGGGACGGACTTGCCTGGCTATGAGGTTTTGGAAAATGGCATCCACTTGTGTTTTAAGGCACTTAAAAGTGCGCTAATTACTCAGCCCGATGCACCGAAGCACTGATAATGACAGTGCTTTGAAACGTACAATGGCGCTTAGGCTTATAGAAATATTAAGAGAAGAACCGGATATTTCACAGAAACCCTTGGGAGAAAGACTTGGGACAACACGGAGAATTGTTCAGAAATATACCAATACGCTGAAGGACTCCGGTTGCATAGCCCGTATTGGAGGAAAACGTTACGGCCGCCGGCAGATCAACGAGTAATTCTGCCGTGTTGAGATGATGGGACTTCGGCCTTATTTCCTCTAAGCGCCGGCTCAGTCAGGGAGGAGTACGACTTGAATTTCATAAGATGTCTGATAGATACAGGAAAACGAATCTGGAATGGTGCGGATAAAAATAAACGAAGGTACTGGGTATCAAGAGGGTTGGATACATTTCTTATTTTAACCTTTGTCATAGGCGTTTCACTGGGAATGGGAAGTGTGAAAATCGGCTTTTATATGATTTCATTTGTATTTATCTGTGGCTTGCCTATAGCGACAGTCGGCGTAATATTAAAACTTACGGTCCTTGCTTCAACCTTTCGTAAAGATAAAAAAGTGTTTCTAAAGACATTATCCTCTCTGGCAGGGCTGTTGATTACAGTCGGCATCATAGGAGGTATTTACTACATCGGCAAGGTCATGAGTTCGGTAGGGTGAGTCGCCTGCCTTGCCGGTAGAAGCAAAGCGACTGACTCGGTAGTCGGTTATCGGTAAATAAAGTGTGTTTTTCGGCACTGAATGCGGTTATGAGATCGTGAGCTTTTATGATTAGATATAGTTACAGTGTAAGGGGAATCATCATGACGTATAAAGAAAAAGACTATCGCGTGTTTGCAATGTTTGAAAAGGACTGGGCTCTGGTTACGGCCGGTATGATAGAGCGGTTTAATTCTTGCACCGTCGGTTGGGGGAGTTTGGGCAATATATAGTAGCCCAAAGGCTAGGTATAATTCATAAGACAATATGATCGTTTTCTCTGTGGTAAGACGGGAAGGTAGAACGGAGTCATCACGTTGATGGCGAACGGTTTTATAGCCCTAGCTTCGACAACATAGAAGAACTTCGTAAAGCTCATAGACGGTACACCAGTCGATATAATAATATTGCACAACGGACACTTGGACTTAAAGCACCTTTCGCATGAGGGCTTGTCACATGTGTCTGATTACACTACAATGTAATCAGCTTCAATCCGAAACCGTCTCTTACAAAAGGGCGTATCAAGCGAAGCGTTCCAATGTCTGCGCTAAGCATGAACTCAATGATTTTGAACTCCACCGAGTACAATAACGGAATCTAATTCTGGAGCTAAATTTTGCAATTGGGGATACATTGCTTACACGCATTACACCATGCTTGGAAAATGGTAAACGGCATTTGTAGCGGGAATAAATCCAGAAGAAGGTGCTGTAGGTTCTACCGAATTTATCGTTATGCATCCATATATGGTATATCTTCTTGCTCAGATAGAGGCATTTTGCAAAACGGCTATCAATAGCATGACAAGTAGTGATGAAAGGCAAAGGGCGCAAGTCGATAAAATTATGGTATTTCCATGTTTGTTGGCTCCACAATCAATTTTAGAGGTATTTGCTCTGTTAATAAAACCAATATTTGAACAGCTATACTTAAAAGACAGTCAAAATGTACGGCTTTCACAAGCCCGTGACCGTTATACTTCCTAAGCTGATGAGCGGGAGAAATCAAGGTGTAAAAATATGATTATGGGCTTGTTTATGCAGATGAAATTAGGAGTTTGGGGAAAGGTACTTATATGAGCAAGAGTTATTCAGATTATATGAATGAAATATCTGCTGATGAGCTCTATAAGGGCTTATTGGCTCATGGCCTTTTCAACGAGAAGTTGCCTCCGGTTTTCACTTCAGAACAATTCTGTAGCTATGTTCCGGCCCAACCTTTTTCGACTAAACCACATAGCTTCATCTTTCATGAGGCCATGCGTGATATCAATATTCCCCGTTCCCTCGGTATACCAAATCCAATGGCCTATCAGAGGCTATGTGAGTGCTTAAAGGATAATTGGGCAGAAATTCAGGCACACTTTGAAAAGCAAACAAACGGTGACTCTCATAAAATCAGCAGGATTCACCTTAGAAAACAAGCCGACACAGGCACTCTGTTCAAAATGAACTACAAGAATTGGAAAACGGATGATTCACCAGTTCCGGATATCCTGATTGGCAAAAAATATATGGTGAGTGCAGATATATCTACATGCTTTCCGAGCATGTACACACACGCTCTTTGCTGGGCATTGAGAGGAAAGGCTAAGGCAAAGAATAAACGCAGTCAAAATCTTTGGTTTAACGAACTTGATCACCGCTGCATGAACCTTCGCTCAAATGAAACGCATGGTTTTTTAATCGGGCCGCACACATCAAATTTGTTATCAGAAATCATTCTTACTGTTATTGATGGCAAACTGAGGAAGAAAAAATGGGACTATGTGCGCAATATAGATGACTATACCTGCTATGTGGATTCTTATGAAAAAGCACAGAAATTTTTGACAGACATTGGAGTGCAGTTAAGACATTTTGACCTTCTGCTTAACCACAAAAAGACAAAGATAGAATCGCTTCCCGTCGCATCTACTAGGCAATGGGTCAGACATCTTAACTCGTTTGATCTAGCAACTGCATATGGTAGTAAAGTTGACTTTAAAAAGGCACAGGCTTACTTAGATCTTGCAGTAGCTTTAGTGGAAGAGAACAATGGCAACGCGGCTATTTTGAACTATGCAATTAAAGTGCTTTCCAAACGAAAGATGACTGAAAATGCGAGGAATTATACGCTGAAGACGATAATGCATTTTGCAGCAATCTACCCATACTTAATACCGCTTCTTGATGAATATGTTTTTAAGCCTTTCACAGCGTCTAAAGCGGACATAGAACGCTTTTCTGACATTATATTTGATAATGCCAAAAAAACAAAAAACTATGAAGCGCTTATCTATGCCATTTTCTTTTCCTTGAAGTATGATTTTGATATTTCTAAGATTTCAGCAGGTTTTGCTATTAAGGAAAACAGCTGTTTACTAAAGATTTTTACTTGGATGTACTTTAATCGCAAGAAAGACATAACTGAAATCAGGAAATTAGAAGATCATGCTCGTAAGTTAGCAAAAGATGCCGACGATTTAGACGAAAATTGGTTGTTTATATACGAAGTGCTGCCGCAGTCAAATTTGGAAGGCGAATGGAAACCAATGAAGAAAGTCGGTATTTCGTTCATTAAGCAAGAATTTAGGGATGTGAAACCATGAGCTGCGACTATTCTGAAAATATCCTCCGGGCAGGAAAGTGCCGATCACTTGCTCCACGATGAGCTGGGGCGGGAGGTTGTTTTTGTCTACAATACGGAACAGCTCGGCGAAAACGGTACATTCGGGCACAAGAGCTATAGAGAATCCTTCTGACCCGGTATTTTCGGGAGGCTCTGCTGCGCCCGAATCCGTGGATCACGCCTACACAGATAGACGAGGCGCCGCGTAATTTGGAGCATCGTTTATCCACTGCTTCTCTGCTTTAAACCAACGAGGAAAAATATTTTCTCATTCGCGACGGTATCCCCGACATGGTGAAGAGGCCCGGCGGCAGAACAGAGACGAAATATACCGCTGTCATTGACTTTCAGAATCCCGGGAATAACCATTTTCTCGCCGTCAAGGAACTGAAGATTCACGGCGACCTGTACTGCCGCCGCACAGACATCGTCGGCTTTGTCAACGGAATCCCTTTGCTGTTCATTGAGCTGAAAAAGAACATGGTGGATGTGCAGGACGCCTATACCAACAACTACACCGATTATCTGGATACCATTTTCCATCTGTTCAACTACAACGCCTTTCTGATCTTCTCCAATGGAACGGAAGCCAAGATTGGTACACTAGGCAGCAAGTATGAGTTCTTCCATGAGTGGAAGCGTTTGTCTGAGCAGGAACAGGGCAATGTGGCGCTGGAAACGATGCTGTTTGGTATATGCAAAAAGGGAAACTTTCTGGATTTGTTGGAAAAGTTCATTCTCTTTGACCATTTTGACGGACATACGGCAAAATACTTGCCCGCAACCACCGGTTTCTCGGCGTCAACGAGGCAGTCAAGGTGTATGAGGCGCAGAAGCTGAAGAATGGCAAGTTAGGCGTTTTCTGGTATATCTAGGGCAGCGGCAAAAGCTATTCCATGGTGTTTCTCGTGCAAAAGATTCGCCGCAAGTTCTACGATTCATCTACTATCGTGATCCTGGCTGATCGCGACGAACTGAATACGCAAATCAGCGACACCTTTGAAAATTGCAGTATGCTCGGAAAAGTTAAGGCAAGCCAGTTTATTGCTTCCAGCGGTGACGATTTGACCAACAAGCTGAAAGGCAACCCCAACTTCATCTTTACACTGATTCAGAAGTTCAACAAGACCGATAAAGACATTATCCTCTCTGGCAGGTCTGTTGATTACAGTCGGCATCATAGGAGGCATTTACTACATCGGCAAGGTCATGAGTTCGGTAGGGTGAGTCGCCTGCCTTGCCGGTAGAAGTAAAGCGACAGACTCGGTAGTCGGTTATCGGTAAATAAAGTATGTTTTTCGGCACTAAATGCGGTTATGAGATCGTGAGCTTTTATGATTAGAATGAGCGTATAATTATAGTTGCAGTGTAAGGGGAAGCATCATGACGTATAAAGAAAAAGATTATCGCGTGTTTACAATGTTTGAAAAGGACTGGGCTCTGGTTACGGCCGGTACGACGGAGCGGTTTAATTCTTGTACCGTCGGTTGGGGGAGTTTGGGCAATATGTGGGGAGACGGCAGGTCGACGGTGACTGTATACGTGCATCCGGCCCGGTATACGAGTGAATTTCTCAAAGAAAATGAAGAATTTACGGTCAGCTTTTTCCCAAAGTCGCAAAAAAGAGCCTTGGCCTATATGGGGACCCATTCGGGACGGACGGAAAATAAGGCGGAAGCGGCAGGCCTTACGCCCGTTGCCGTAAGAAATTCAGTGACCTATGAAGAAGCGGAGTTAATCTTTGTTTGCAGAAAGTTATATCAGCATCAATTTACGAAAGAAGATATTGTATCCGACGTTCAAGCATATTATGCGTCCGGTGCCGCCGTCTATCCGGCCGGGAATGGCGGCTGGCAGCCGCATATCGTCTTTATCGGCGAAATATTGGATGTTATTGATAAAAGATAGGGTGCTGCCGGGTCAGGAACGGCTATGTTGAAATAGAGTTTGCAATGGAAAAAGTGAAAATTAGAAAACTCATGGAAAAATTTTTGTATGTTTGACAGAAATCCTGCGTGTGTTGATGCCTTAGATATTGAGAAAGAGACGAAGCCTTGCTGAACGAATGGGGAGAATAAAGAGAGCAAACTTACGGTAAATTGTACAAATGCTTTATTACATGAATATAGTCTTTGTTATTTAAAATGCTCAATATATTAAAGGCCATAAACTGATATGGAGAGAAAAGGAACAGGGGTTAACGGATATATATGATGAATACGAAAAGTTACAAAAAGATAACTATGAAACAGTGGATTAAAGAAGGGAAAGTTGGTTTTGGTTGAGATGAAAGTGCAGTGTCTGCATTAGGTATATCTTAAAAGAGTGCGAATTCAGTGGTTTCTGCAGTGTGTTTTATGAAGATGGAAGAGCAGCTTCCAATCAATTCCGGGTTCCGCGGCATAAACTGTAAAAATCAATAGTTATTGTAAACAGTATGTCAGCATAAAGGAGAAAATAACTTGGATAACGAAATTAATTTATTTGAGGGAAATCGAATTCATTCTGCTTTGAGTAATGAAAAAAAGAATGGTACTTCAGTATTGTGACATTCTTGGAATTTTGACCGAACAAAAAAGTGCTAGAGGAACTGGTACCTATTGGGCAGTGTTAAAAAAGAGGATAGAAGAATAAGGAAGTGAACTACTTACAATTTGCAAGCAGTTGAAAATAAAGGCTAACAATGGAAAAATGAGAAATACAGATGTTGCAGATATACAAGGTATTTTCCGTATTATTCAATCGATAGCCTCAACAAAAGCTGAGCCTTTTAAAATGTGGCTAGCCGAAGTCGTCAAGGAAAGAATCGATGAAATCATTGATTCGGAACTTACCATTGACAGAGCTTTAGAAACATATGTTAGAAAAGGATAGGGCAGAGAATGGATTAATCAAAGATTGCAAGCTATTCAGGTAAAAAAAGAACTAATAGATGCCTGTCAAGATCATGGGGTAAAAGAAGGAAAAGAATATGCTATTCTAACCAATGAACTCTCTAAAGTCTGGGCAGGAATGACTACGAGAGAATATTCGGAACGGACTTTGTCTATAAAGGTTATACAGAAGATATTATAAAAATAAGATAGGGAGCATTGATTTTACAGACATATACTATAGTGTTGACTAATCCAAAACATAATTAGTATACTTATTACAAGTAATAACAAGAATTGATACATAAACCTATCATAAAATAGGGGTCGGGAGGAATTACGGAATGGAAGAAAATATCACAAGTGCAATAAAAAAATCTGAAGTTTTTGATGTATTTTTGAAAGAAAATAATATTGACTGCTTTACGAAAGAAGAACAAAAAGATGACGTACATACCGTTTTCTATCGTTCGTCTTTGGACACGAATATAAAGAAATTGCCGATTTACGTTGTGTTCGATGATTCTATTTATACGATGATTAGAGTGGTTATTTCATCGGACAAGGTGGATTTGAATAAGAAGGCGGCAATTGATGAATACCTTTCCGGATTGAATGCCGCGTTAAAACCTTTTAAGTATTATGTAGCTGCAGACATGAACGGTATAATAATGGATGTATGCATCCCTGTCTTTGAAGATGACGTTAACCCGGTGCTGTATACTTCTATTATCAGTGAACTGATTGTTCCTTATTTTGAAACGGGATACGCTGAGATTGCGGAAAAGTGCAAAATAGCGATGTGATTTCAAAATCTTCATAGTCTAATAATCATGATATTGTAGCCGCTTAATACCTTTAATATGCAGGCAAGGAGAAAACGGATTGTTTCTTTGCGTATGGATTTTCGGGTTTTCAGTAACTTCGGCATAAATCGAATATTTTAAGAACGCAAGCTGAAACAAAAATTGCTTAGACTTCAGCAAAAATAATTTCAATCGCATAGAAGAACGTAAATAAAACGTCCCTCGTTACACCTCTTACCGTTTAACCTGTACTGTCTGACGGTAAGAGGTGGTTTTATTTGAAGGACGTTTAGGTTTATGCTCTGTTATACCTGTAAGGTCTTATCGATGATATTGACAATACAGTTTGACTTAATGGCTCTTTCTCGCTTTTTTCTTATGCTTTTCTTTCTGCTTTGGGCCTTTTCTCTTTTTCTTTTTTTCTTTTTTCTTTCGTTCTATCTTTTTTATTTTCTTTTTTAACTTCTTTAATTTTTTCAACAGATCTGTTTTTGAACGATACTCCTTTTTTGATTTCTTTTCTGATGATATATCTTCGGCTACGGTAATAACTACAGTGGTTTCCAATTTTTCCAGTAGTTCGGACAGAATTTTTAAAGCTTTTTGGATAAACGCATCCTTTTCCGCAGGTGTTGTTTCAGCTAAAGGGATTTTTATGCTTACGTTATTCATAAAGCGATTGTCCTCCTTGGATAAATAATTTATACACATAATAGTTTACAAAATTAATTATATCAGAAAAAGAAAGTCAAGAGAAAGTTTTTAACAAAATAATATAAAAAAGTGGATTTA
>OWIL01001324.1_pt1 | contig 12130 bp, 10 predicted proteins | sample 1732871 | NCBI WGS metagenome assembly OWIL01 (sample SAMN05065763, study PRJEB22554) | human gut metagenome | biome: ENVO:2100002; feature: ENVO:00000062; material: ENVO:00002003 | host: Homo sapiens | place: USA
ACGAGATGTAGCTCCGTCTCGTGGGCTCGGAGATGTGTATAAGAGACAGGCGTAGATACTTCCGGAGCGGAGATGACGATCCGTGTAGCACATGTATGTGGAACCGGTTCTCCGTATGATTACGGTGCGAATGCTTTTAAAAAGCTGGTCGAGGAGGGCAGCAACGGACGGATTAAAGTAGAGGTTTATGCAGGCGATATGACAACCGACGAGGTTGAGTGTGTTGAGATGGTTCAGAATAATAACCTGGAAATCGGCTGGGTAGGAACTGGTGCACTGGGCGGATTTGTACCAGATTTAGGCATTTTTGAGCTTCCATTCTTGTTTGAGGATGAGGATAATGTCAATAAAGCGCTGGAGGGAGAATTTGGCAATTCCCTTCTGGAGCAGTTAAGCGCGGTTGATGGAATTACAGGACTTGGTTTTCATGAGGATGGCTGGAGAAATATCCTGACTAAAGATAAGACAATTAATACCGTAGATGATATGAAGGGCGTTCGTATGAGAACCATGCAGAATGAAGTTTGCGTGGCAACCTACGAAGCACTTGGTGCTACACCGGTTGCATTGGCATCTGGCGAGCAGTTCACAGGACTTCAGAATGGCGTTGTAGATGGAACAGACAATAGTGCATTATATGCAGTAGCAGATGGTTATATTGAGGTTGTTAATAATATCTGCGATATTCATCATTACTATTCCAGCGGTATCATTGTTGCTTCTTCAAAATGGTATGAGGGTTTAAGCGAAGAAGACCAGAAACTCGTGAAAGAGTCAGCTATAAAAGCAGGCGAAGAGCAGAGAGCTTGGTTCCTGGAAAATGACGAGGCAAAGATTGCTGAGTATGAAGAAAAAGGTTATACCGTAACACGTCCGACTGATATTGATGCATGGAAAGAAAAAGTTGCTCCGGTATATGATAAAATGTACGCGGCACATCCGACCTGGGAAGGTCTGGTTGAGATGGTTCGCGCAGCGAAATAAAGTACAATAATTTTTGAACTATCATGTACTCCCGGAGCCTGTTTTCGGGAGTACATTTACAAAGAGGGGAGAAAAATGGCAGGATTGATTGAAAAACTTCACAAGATTGGCGACGTGATCAATACGGTTGCCAGAGTTGCATTAGGGGTTACGTCAATTGCTTTATGTATCGCGGTAATCGGCCAGTTTATTTTGCGATGGTTTGGAGCTACGATGCCATGGGCAACGGAGTTCTCCTGTTATATCTTCGTTTGGACCACGATGCTTGGCAGTGCCGTAGCAAGCCGTCATCTGCTTCATATCGGTGTTGACATGGTAATTAACTTGTGCCATGGAAAAATACGTCAGTTTATGCTGGTTCTGGCGGATGTGATTTTATTATTTGCACTTGTTTTATTTACAATTTCAGGTTGGAACTATACAGTTGCACAGATTCCACATCTGGGAACGACGATCAAGGTTTCGCTGGCGCTCTTTTATGCAGCCCTTCCGGTCAGCGGTCTCATTATGATTTATTATACATTTGTGCAGCTTATTGAAAATATATGTTACGGGGAAGCGAAAAAGATTCCTCTTCCGGGGGATGAAGAGTAGGAGGTCAATATGTTCAGCAGTATAATTTTATTTGGAAGCTTTTTCTTGTTTCTTGCATTAGGCGTTCCGATTGCTTTTGTATTGATCGTAGCGACGGTCTCCTATGCGCTTTTAAGTACCGGTGATGCCAACCTGGCGTTGGTTCCGCAGCGAATTATCTATGGTATTAATAGTTTTACCATGCTTTGTCTTCCATTCTTCGCTCTGGCAGGAAATATTATGAATCACGGCGGTATTACCATGCGTCTGGTTCGTTTCGCACAGGCATTCGTTGGACATATCAAGGGTGGTCTGGCGATGGTAGACATCTTGGTATGTATGATGTTTGGTACAGTTTCAGGCTCGGCGGTAGCTGGTACGGCGGCAGTTGGATGCCTGATGATTCCGGCAATGAAGGATGAAAAGTATGATCCGGCGTTTACAGCAGGTCTGACCGCGTGTGCATCCTGCTGCTGCCCGATTATCCCACCGAGTCTGGCATTCGTTATTTACGGTGCGGCAGCGAAGGTATCCGTTGGCGATATGTTTATCGCCGGAGTAGTACCGGGTATCCTGATGGGTCTTATTATGATGCTGGTTGTCTATGTATTTGCAGTGAAACGTGATTTTTCAGCAGGTCCTAAGACAAGCTGGAAGGAAAAATGGGAAGCAACCAGACAGGCACTTCCATGTATCGGACTTCCGATCATCGTTGTTGGCGGTATCATGGGTGGTTTCTTTACTCCGACCGAGGCAGCGGCGGCAGCGGTTCTCTATTCCCTGATTCTGTCGGCATTTGTATACCGGACCGTTGGCTGGAAAGAGCTCTGGAAATCGATTATCGACAGCGCGATCGACAGTGGTACGGTTATGCTGATTGTCGGCGGCTGCTATCTGTTTGGATGGGTTATCTCCAATGAGAGATGGGCAGTTTCTGTAACGAATATGCTGGTTGGTCTTCATACTTCTTTAGCAGTGAAACTGTTACTGGTCAATCTGGTTCTTCTGGTTGTTGGTATGTTTATGGATAGTGCTCCGGCAATCATGCTGGTAGCGCCGATTCTGGCACCGGCGATGGCAAGCCTGGGCGTTGATCCGATTCAGACTGGTATGATTGTCTGCCTGAACCTGACCATCGGTCTGGCAACTCCGCCGGTAGGTGTCTGCTTATACACGGCAACCAATATTGCAAGATGTAAATTTGGAGATACGGTTCGAAATGCAGTACCATTCCTGGTAGCGATGCTGGCAGCATTAGCGATTATTACGAATGTTCCGGTAGTATCCAGAATTCCATTTATTTTAATGGGACGATAGAAACGAGAGGGGACGTTGAAGTTGGACGTTCCCTTTTCCTTTACAAAAACACGAATCAAAAATGATGAATAAAAAAATGGAATGATTGATGCAAAAAGGAGAACAAACCATGGAAAAACTACCCTGCAGTATCTTCAATGATGTACTCGGTCCGGTGATGCGCGGACCTTCCAGTTCCCATGTGGCGGGGGCGGCGCGGATCGCCTCCATGATCCGGCAATCTAAAGACTGCCCGGGAGATTCTGAAGCGGTCCGACGCGCATTTTCCGGGGGAAGAGGCGCGGTAGGTGTAATTCGAAACATCGTGAAAGGACAGTTACAGTTTGTATAAGGTGTGTACTGTAACGTGGCATATCTTTTTAAGATCTGAAATAAAAATTGATTACATAACTCTATAGAGATATAATATTAATAAAAATATCTCTATAGAGTTATTTTCATTAAAACGAATCTATTTTTTATATACCCCATGTTTCTACTTGCTCCCATAATAGATAAGGAGGTTGCCTCAGAATGAGAAAAATTTTATATCACGGTTCCGTGGAAATTATTTCTACTCCTATGTATGGTCAGGGAAAGGTCTATAATGACTACGGACAGGGCTTTTATTGTACGGAGAGTCTGGAGCTGGCGAAGGAGTGGTCGTGCGCCGAGCGGGAGGACGGCTATGTGAATCAGTATGAAATGGATGAAACAGGTCTTTTGATTTTAAATTTGATGGAGAAGCACTACAGCGTTCTTCATTGGCTGGCGATTTTGATGAAATACCGGAAAATCCGCCTTTCTTCGGCGGTCATGAAACGGGGAAGAGAGTGGCTGCTGGAACATTTCCTCCCGGATGTGGACGGATATGATGTGGTGATTGGGTACCGGGCGGATGATTCGTATTTTTCATTTGCAAGGGCGTTTGTAAATAATGAAATATCGTTAGAGCAGCTTTCGTATGCGATGCGGCTGGGAAAATCGGGAGAGCAGTATGTATTAAAGAGTCAGAAGGCATTTCAGGCGATACACTTTCTTTCTTATGAAGGAGTAGATTCAGTGGAATATTATGTAAAACGAAGAGCTAGGGATGAGCAAGCTAGAAATGCATACCGGAAAAAGGTGGAAGAGGATGATATCGACGGTATTTATATGCGGGATTTGATTCGAGGGGAGGTGTCGGCTGAGGATGAGCGCTTATGGGATTGAATATCTGGATGATGCGATGAGAAATCTGGGGGAAATGACAGATTATGCGGTCAATGCCTGTGGGATGGATCTGGAAGATTTTTGGAAATTGTTTCTTACAACCGGGTATGCAGAAAAATTTGGGGAAGGTGTACCAAGAGTAGTGAGCGGCTTTTCTGGAACGGAACTTGCGGAGGAAGTGCTTCGAAAAGCGGGAAAAAAGGACGAACTGCCGGAACCGCAGGTAGAATTTACCTGTTCCAGAGAGTATTGGAGTGGCTGGATACTGGCGTATTATCAGTGGTACAGTGAGAAGAAATTTAAGGAAATTGAAGCAGGGCTTCCGGTCCGGGAGGTTGTGGAAATGTATCCGGCACTTCATGAAGCTCCGGAGGATAAATTTGTTGAGGCGGCAGACAGAATCATTCGAAGAAAAGAGCAGGGAAAAAACGCGTTGCGGCGGATCCGGAAGATGGCGGGATATACCCAAAAGGATCTTTCAGAGCAATCGGGGGTTACGCTGCGGAGTATTCAGCAGTATGAACAGGGAAAAAAGAAGATTCAAAAAGCATCCGCAGAAACCGTGCGTGCGCTTGCACGGTCACTGGGATGCCAGATGGAAGATTTGCTGTAATTGCGAAGGGATTGGACAGTTTCAATTTGCTATAGCGCCGTCGCCTTCGGCAGACTGAAAATAAATTCCGTCCCCACGCCCTCGGTGCTGACAACGTCGATATTTTCCCCATGCGCCTGAATAATCTCTTTGACAATCGCAAGCCCCAGTCCGGTCCCCTTTTTATCTTTTCCGCGCGATAAGTCGGTTTTGTAGAAACGTTCAAAGATTTTCTTCTGGCTATCCTTCGGGATGCCGATGCCGGTGTCTTTGACGGAAATAAAGATTTTTTCATACCGGATGGAGGTCTGGATGTAAATGATCGAATCCTCGTGGCTGAATTTGATCGCGTTGTCGATCAGGTTGTAGAGAACCTGCTGGATTTTTCCGAGATCGGCGTAGACCATCTGGATGCTATCCGCAAAGGTCAGGTCAAACGTGATGCCTTTCGCGCTGCACGTGCCCTCGAAGGTTGCGGCGGTATCCTTGATCGTCCGGTTGATATCGAAATTTGTCCGGGTTAAGTAGCCTTTGCTGTCCAGGGAGTTGAGTGTCAGCATACCTTGGGTCAGCTTGTTGAGGCGTTCGGTTTCGGAAATGACGATGTGCAGGTATTTATGATAGAGTTCCTGCGGGATTGTGCCGTCGAGAATCGCCTCGAGATAGCCCTTGATGGAGGTCAGCGGCGAGCGGAAATCGTGCGATACGTTCGCGATGAAATTGTGCTGGTACTGTTCCATTTCATTTAACTCGCTGGACATATAGTTTAATGTGCTGGCGAGATAGCCGATCTCGTCGTGGGTGGTAATCGGGATATTGTGTGCCAGGTTTCCGGCTGCATATTCATTGGCTGCGACCGTAATCTTTTTGAGCGGGAAATAGACCACTTTTGTAAAAACAAGAAGCACCACCAGGGATAGGAAGAACAGGATGATCGATGTTATGTAAATAATATTCAGAAATCCGTTCTGTTCCGTCTCAATGTTCTGGATTGGCATATGAATCACGATGTAGCCGTAGGTCTTCATATTGCCTGTGATCGGGGCGGAAACGGAGAGTACCTTGCTGTCAAACAGGTTGTAATACTGTCCGATGGAATAGAGCCGGTTGCCCTGTGCGGTCGGGTCGAAATCGTCGATTGTGATGCCGGTACGACTGTCGCTGCTGTCCGCAACGATGGTGCCCTCATGGTTCAGGATCCAGATATCCGACTGCAGATAAGCGGAAACCGCCTCGATCTGTGGGTATGCCGAGTCGAGATTGATGGTTTTGCCCTCGTAGGCTTTGCTGCACCGATCGGCAATCATGGTCGCCTCGTCATACAGAATCTCCGATTCGCGTTCCACCAGATGGTGGTAGGTCATCTCAGATGAGATGGTCGCGATCGTGATGAATCCAAGCAGACCGAAGATGAGATAGCCGATCAGCAGTTTATAATAAAGAGAGTGTGTGTAGTGGTTTGATTTCATGGTAAACCTCCGGTTACCTCTTCGCGCAACAGTTCAGTTCCTTTACTAACAGTTACCGTTTTACCTCAAATTTATATCCAATTCCCCAGACGGTCGTCAGCGCCCACTTATCGTTGCCCTTGATTTTTTCACGGAGGCGCTTGATATGGACATCTACCGTCCGCGTGTCGCCGATGTATTCATATCCCCAGATATGGTCGAGAAGCTGCTCCCTTGTGAATACCTGGTTTGGTGAGGACGCGAGGAAATAGAGCAGTTCCAGTTCCTTCGGCGGCAGCTCGATCGAGTGTCCGTTGTAAATGACGGAGTAGTTCGTCAGGTTGACGATGAGATCCGGATATTCGACAAAATTGCCATGCTGTTCGGTCACGGACGATTCAGGCATCTGCACCGGCAGCTGGTAGCGCCGCAGAACGGCTTTGACTCTGGCAACCAGCTCTTTCGAATCGAATGGTTTGATCATGTAGTCATCGGCGCCCAGCTCCAGCCCCAGCACCTTATCAAAGATTTCGCCCTTGGCGGAGAGCATGATGATTGGCACCTGGGAGGTACTTCGCAGTTCTCGGCAGACCTGATAGCCGTCGATGCCCGGAAGCATCAGATCAAGGAGAATCAGGTTGGGCTGAAATTCGGGAAATACCCGGAGAGCTTCTTCCCCGTCTCCGACAATTTTCGTTTCAAAACATTCTTTCGTTAGGTAAAGTGAGATTAGTTCAGCAATGTTGTAGTCGTCATCTACGATGAGAATGCGCTGCTTTTCAGCCATGTTGATTCCTCCTGTTTTTTTGGATATTTGTAACTGTTCAGTACCTTCACAGTTATGGATATTTCTTATTTAAATGTCACGATTGTAACGCCTGTATCGCCTTCGCCAAACTCGCCAAGTCGGTATTCCTTGACATAGCTTAATTTCTTCAAGTGGCGGTGTACGCCCGCTTTCAAAGCGCCGGTTCCACGACCATGTACGACACGGACCTGCGGAAGATGCGCCAGGTAGGCATCATCCAGGTATTTGTCGAGTACCGGGATCGCCTCATCGACGGTCATGCCAATCAGGTTGACCTCCGGCGATACGCTGAAGGACTTGGACATCTTGATCTTGCTGCTTCCGCTTCCGGAGCCGCGGGAACCGCCCGTATGCGTGCCGGAAAGTCCCGGTCCGGTGATGGATGCTTCCTCGACCATTTCCAGATCGCGGATATTGACGAGGGAGCGCAGAATTCCCATCTGTACATACAGATCGCCCTTGGCGTTCGGCAGGGAGCTGACGGTTCCCTTTAAATTCATCGAGAGAACGCGCACGGTATCGCCGAGACGCAGCTTTTTCGCGGAAACGGCTTTTTTCGGTGCAGCGGTTTTCTTAACTGCCAGTTTCTTGTCTACATCCTGGATCTTGCCGCGCAGCTTGGTCCGCTCGGCTTCCAGTTCTTTATTGACGCCGGAAGACTTGGCAAGCTTGTTGATGTTGCGGATCGTCTGATCGGCGGTGTCCTTCGCATCCTGAAGGATCTTCTGAGCTTCCTCGCGGGCTTTGGAAAGCATTTTTTCCTTCTGCTCGGAGAAACGTTCTTCCTTCTGCTGGAGGCGGTTCTTCAGCGTTTCAATTTCCTGTTTATAGGAGACGATCTCTTCGCGCTCTTTTTCAATGGTCACGCGGCTGTTTTCCAGATTGGCAAGCAGATCCTCGAAGGATTCGTCCTTCTGCTCCATCTGGTTTTTCGCCTCGTCGATGATATAATCCGGCAGCCCCAGCTTGCGGGAAATGGCAAATGCATTACTTTTTCCTGGAATACCGATGAGCAGGCGGTAGGTCGGGCGGAGAGTCTCGACGTTGAACTCGCAGCAGGCATTTTCAACGCCTGGCGCGGTCAGCGCAAAGACTTTTAATTCGCTGTAATGCGTGGTTGCGATCGTCCGGCAGGTCATGTTGTGCAGGAAATTTAAAACCGCAATCGCCAGCGCCGCGCCCTCGGTCGGGTCGGTACCGGAACAGAGCTCATCGAAGAGACAGAGCGAATTGGCGTCCGCCTCATTTAAAATCGAAACGATATTCGTCATATGGGCGGAGAATGTACTCAGATTCTGCTCGATGCTCTGCTCATCGCCAATGTCGGCAAATACATTGTCAAAAACAGCCAGCTCGGATCCCTCAAATGCCGGGATATGGAGTCCTGACTGCCCCATCAGGGTAAAGAGTCCGACGGTTTTTAAAGAAACGGTTTTACCACCCGTGTTTGGACCCGTCACAATCAGAAGGTCAAACGAATCGCCAACCCAGATGTCGATCGGAACGACCTGTTTTGGATTTAAGAGCGGATGGCGTCCGTCCTTGATATTGATATACCGTTTGTTGTTAAATTTCGGTTCCACGCAGTTATAGTGGCGGGAAAGAGCTGCCTTTGCGAAAATAAAATCGAGCTCTGCCAGAATCGAAAGATCCGAGAGGATCGCGTCGGTGTAAGGCATAAGCTGGCTGGAAAGAGCTGCCAGAACAAATTCAATTTCCCGTTTTTCCTGGATTTCCAGCTCGCGCAGTTCGTTGTTCAGCTTAACGATCGCGAGCGGCTCGATAAATACAGTCGAACCGGTCGAGGACTGGTCATGTACCATGCCTGGGACCTGGGATTTATACTCAGCCTTGACCGGCAGGCAGTAGCGCCCGTCGCGCATTGTGATGACGGCATCCTGTAAATAGGTTCGGCTGGAATTTAAAATAGAATTTAACTGGGTATGGACGCGTCCGCCCACGATCTTCATGGAGCGGCGCACTTTGGCAAGTCCCGGACTTGCGTCATCGCTGACCTCATCCTCGGATGGCAGGCAGCGCTTGATCTCATTGTTGACCGGCGTCAGCGGATCCAGGGCGCGGAAGCGCTCATCAAGGGAATCATCTGGAAATTCTTCGGATTTCTCATGGCGTCCGTAGCTCTGCGCGCGGGCAGCGACTGTCAGCAGGGAGCTGACAGCGAGAAGCTCCGGGATCCCCAGGGAACTTCCGATTTCCAGACGTTTCATGGAACCACGCACATCCTTCACGCCGCCGAAGGAGAGACTTCCCTTCATGCGGACGCGCGTCAGGGCATCGGTCGTCTCCGTCTGGCTCTGCCGGATCGTCCCCAGATCACAGGACGGCTGCAGTTCCCGGCACATCTGTTTTCCCATCTCCGTGGAGGCGTACTCCGTGAGCTGGTCGATGATCTTTGTATATTCGAGAGTTTTTAATGCTTTTTCATTCATGTTGTGGTAATCCTCTTATATATATAAATTGTGGTCAGGCATAAGTTCTCACTAGACTCGTGAAATATCTCGTCAAGTGTTCACATTATACCATAAGTACTAAATTCAACTTTCGCCTTTGGCTCGATTTCATTAAGTACTTAGGTATGACTCGCACTAAGCTCGAAAAGACCTCGCTAAGTGCTCATATTATATCACATTCCCCGCCGTCTAGCCAAGCATTCGCACTTTTTTCTTGCATAACCTTAAGAAGGAAAGTATAATTAGGATATGTTATGCAAAGGGGAAAGTGAAATGCCGGATTCAGAAGAACTTGAAAAAAAGGAAAAACGGGAATTCATGAGAGAAACGATAGTGAAGCCGCCGCTGACCAGAAAACAGATTGCGAAGCGGGTGGCTCTCTTTGTATGCGCGTCAGCCGTATTTGGAGGAGTCGCGGCGGTTTCGTTTGCGGCGGTAAAGCCGTTTGCGGATCGGTGTTTTCAGGAAAATGGGATGCAGGAGACATCCTCAGTCGAGTTTTCCAAGGACGATCCGGACTCTGTTTCGCCGTCGGACGGTGCAGATGCGGATATGACAGCGCAGCCGGAACAAATGGAGCAGGAGATTGATGAGGCGGTCAGCGAGGCGCTTTCCAGCTATCAGTTTTCCGCAGACAATTTCAATTCGATGACGTCGGTGCTGCGTGGAATCGGGGAACAGGGTGATAAGTCGATCGTGACGGTCAGCTCCGGCAAACAGGATACGGATATATTTGGAAACCCGGTGGAAAATACGGGTGATTATGCAGGTGCAGTCATCGCGGAGAGTGATGGAGAATTTTTGATCTTTACTTACGCCGATGCGGTGCGGGCGGCAGATTCGATCAATGTGAGATTTTCGGATGGAACGAAGATCGCTGGTACAGTGCGCCAGATTGACGAAGTGCTCGGAATGGCAGTTGTGGCGGTGCCGTCCGGCAATCTGCCGGAAGAAGAGCGGAAAAAGGTGCAGGTGCTTTCACTTGCTAATTCATATACGGTCAAGGCAGGCGATGTCCTCGTAGGTATCGGCGGTCCGTCCGGACAGGTGCATTCGCTTTCGTTCGGAACGGTATCCTACGTGGCGCGCAATGTGCAGATTACAGATGGACTGACGCGGATCCTGTATGCGGATATCAGCAGCAATTCGCAGACGGGTACCTTTTTGATCAATACAGCCGGAGAGATGGTCGGCTGGACATCGGAGTCCTGCCGCAGCGAGAGCTGTACGGATCGGACGGCGGCGTACACCATTTCCAGCTACAAGCCGATTCTGGAGCGGCTGACGAATGGCGTTTCGGCGGCATATCTGGGCATCCTGGGACAGGATGTGAGCCGTGCGATGCAGGGGAGCGGCATTCCGGCGGGCGTTTACGTGACGGAGGCAGTCTCCGGCAGCCCGGCATATGACGCTGGCATCCAGCCCGGCGATATTATTGTGAAATTTGGCACAAAGGAGATCGGAAGTTTCAAAGATCTCCAGGCGCAGATTGAAAATTCCGCGAGCGGCGTGTCTGTATCGGTAAATGTGATGCGGAAAGGGCGCGACGGATACACGGAAATTCCATTTTTGGTATCTCTGCGCGCCAGATAGAAATTCAGGAGGATATAGGCAGAATGAGATATATTGAACAGTTCCGGGAAGGAATGAGAGTCTCGGACGTATATTTATGTAAGACGAAACAGCACGCGGTGACGAAAAATGGAAAAGAGTACGCTTCCGTGCTGCTTCAGGATAAAACAGGCACGGTAGACTGCAAAATCTGGGATTTAAGTTCCCCGGGCATCAATGATTTTGAGCCGCTGCAGTACGTCTATGTGGACGGCGATGTGACGATTTTCCAGGGTTCCAACCAGTTAAATATCAAGCGCATACGCAAGGCGGACGAGGGCGAGTATCAGGAAAGTGATTACCTTCCGGTCAGCTCAAAGGATATCAAGATAATGTATCAGGAGCTGACGGCTCTGGTGCAGTCTTTCCAGAATCCGTACCTGAAAAAGCTGGCATCCAGCTATTTCCTGGAAGATAAGGCATTTGTGAAGAAATTCTGCTTCCATTCGGCGGCGAAGAGTGTGCATCATGGTTTTGTGGGCGGACTTTTGGAACATACGTTAAGTGTTATGAAACTCTGTGATTTCTACACGAAGTCATATCCGGCGCTGAACCGCGATCTGCTTCTGACGGCGGCGCTGTTCCACGATATCGGAAAAGTGCAGGAATTATCCGCATTTCCGGAAAATGATTATACGGACGACGGTCAGCTCTTAGGTCATATCGTGATCGGCACGATGATGGTTGCAGACCGTATTAAGGAGATTCCGGGATTCCCGGCAAAGACAGCGGCGGAGTTAAAGCACTGCATCCTTGCGCACCACGGCGAATTAGAGTACGGTTCCCCGAAGAAACCGGCGCTTCTGGAGGCGCTGGCATTGAATTTCGCGGACAATACCGATGCGAAGATGGAGACGATGCTGGAAGTCTTAAAGAGCGGCGGGGAGAATCCGGGCTGGCTCGGATATAACCGTTTTCTGGAGACGAATGTGAGAAAGACGACGCCGACGGAATAATAATAAGATAACAGACATCTAAAATGAGTCTAAATATTTATAAGAAAAAGAAAACAGCGCTGCACAAGCAGATGCTGCCTTGCAGAAGCGGGGGAACGAAAAAATAGGAATCAGGACTCACCACCTAAAGAGGTGGGAGTCTTCTCGTTTCATAGGAAATTGCGTCCTATGAAACAAAA
>OWIL01001328.1_pt1 | contig 12104 bp, 8 predicted proteins | sample 1732871 | NCBI WGS metagenome assembly OWIL01 (sample SAMN05065763, study PRJEB22554) | human gut metagenome | biome: ENVO:2100002; feature: ENVO:00000062; material: ENVO:00002003 | host: Homo sapiens | place: USA
CTACACCTATTAAGTCGTCGGCAGCGTCAGATGTGTATAAGAGACAGCTACTATACAAATAATGAAAGTTTAATATCTGATGTAGAGTTTGATAAGTTGTTAGTTGAGTTAAAGGAGTTAGAAGAAAAATATCCAGAGTATAAAGAGAAAAACTCTCCTACAGAAATAGTAGGAGCTACAAGTCTTAAAGAAACAAAGTTTCAAAAGGTAGCTCATAAAAAATCTATGTTAAGTTTATCTAACTCATATAATGAGGGAGATATATCTGATTTTATAGAGAGAGTAAAAAAACTTTTACCAGAAGAGAAAAACTTAGCCTATGCTTTAGAGTTAAAATTAGACGGTTTATCCTTAAGTATTCAATATGAAGAGGGAAAACTTGTAAGAGCCGTAACAAGAGGAGATGGAACAGTAGGAGAAGATGTTACAGAAAATATTTTGGAGATAGAATCTATCCCTAAAATTTTAAAAGAGAAAGTAAGCATAGAGATAAGGGGAGAAGTGGTATTACCTCTATCTAAGTTTGAAGAGTTAAATAAAAAAAGAATGGAAAATGGGGAAGAAGTTTTTGCTAATCCAAGAAATGCTGCTGCTGGAACTTTAAGACAATTAGATTCAAGTATTATAAAGGAAAGAGGATTGGATGCCTATTTTTATTTTTTAGTAGATGCTCAAAACTATGGATTGAAAACTCATAGTGAAAGTATAGAATATCTTGCTAAACTCGGAATAAAGACAACAGGAGTATGTGAGGTATTGAAAAACTCTTCTGAACTTATATCTAGAATTGAGTATTGGGGAGAAAAGAGAGAAAGTTTAGATTATGAAACAGATGGAATGGTAATAAAAGTGGACAATATAGAGCTATGGGATAAGTTAGGAAATACTACTAAAAGCCCTAGATGGGCAATAGCTTTTAAATTCCCAGCTAAACAAGTTACAACAAAGATATTAGGAGTTACTTGGCAAGTGGGAAGAACAGGTAAAGTTACTCCAGTAGCAGAGCTTGAAGAGGTAGAGTTATCAGGAAGTAGAGTAAAAAGAGCAAGTTTACATAACTATCAAGAGATAGAGAGAAAAGATATCAGAATAGGTGATAGTGTATTTATAGAAAAAGCTGCAGAGATAATACCTCAAGTAGTAAAGGCTGTAAAGGAGTTAAGAGATGGAAATGAGATAATAATAAAAGAGCCTACTCATTGTCCAATATGTAATACAAAGGTAGAAAGAGAAGAGGGACAGGTAGATATCAAGTGTCCAAATATAAGTTGTCCAGGAAAAATAGAGGGAGAGTTAATCTACTTTGTATCTCGTGATGCTATGAATATAGCTGGTTTTGGTAGTAAAATAGTAGAAAATATGTTAAGACTTGGATTTATAAAAAATATTGTAGATATATATGAGTTAAAAAATCATAGAGAAGAATTAGAAAAACTAGAAAAAATGGGTAAAAAAAGTGTGGATAATCTTCTTACAGCTATTGAAAATAGTAAAACAAGAGAGTATTCAAAAGTTTTATGTGCTTTAGGAATACCTTTTGTAGGTAAAACTTCAGCAAAACTTTTAGCTGATTCAAGTGGGAATATTGATAAACTTATGAGTATGAGTGTAGAGGAACTAATGGAGATAGAAGGAATAGGAGATAAGATGGCACAAGCTATCTTTGATTTCTTTAGAGATGAAGAGAAGAAAAAGCTTATAGAGGGATTAAAAGCACATGGACTTACTTTCATTCAAGAGAGAAAAAAGGAGTTACCAGCTGAAGAGAAAGTATTCACAGGAAAAACATTTTTATTTACAGGAACATTACGAAATTTCACAAGAAATGAAATAAAAGAAGAGATAGAAAAACTTGGTGGGAAAAATCTTTCTGCTGTAAGCAAAAATTTAGATTATTTAATAGTGGGAGAAAAGGCAGGAAGTAAGCTAAAGAAAGCTCAAGAGTTAGGAACTGTAAAGATAATAACAGAAGAGGAGTTTATGAAAATCTGTGGAAAAAAGAGTTAAAAAATATACCTTTATTTGACTAATAACTCATTTTATGGTAGCATATAGTCTGAAGAAGTGTATTTAAAAAAATTAAAGAGAGGAACATCAATGATAGGAAATATTTTTAAAAAGATTTTTGGAACTAAAAATGATAGAGAAGTAAAAAGAATTAGAAAAATAGTTGCTGCTATCAATTCTTTAGAGCCAGATTTTGAAAAATTAACAGATGAACAATTAAGAGAAAAAACAGCAATTTTTAAGGAGAGATTAGCTCAAGGAGAAACTTTAGATGATATTATGGTAGAGGCATTTGCTACTGTAAGAGAGGCATCAAAAAGAGTACTTGGTATGAGACATTATGATGTACAACTTATTGGAGGAATTGTACTTCATGAAGGAAAAATAACAGAGATGAAAACTGGAGAGGGAAAAACTTTGGTTGCTACTTGTCCAGTGTACCTAAATGCTTTAGCAGGAAAGGGAGTTCATGTTATCACAGTAAATGACTATCTTGCTGCTAGAGATAGAGAGATGATGGGTAGATTATACTCTTTCTTGGGACTTATTTCTGGAGTTATTTTAAATGGTATCTCCGGAGAGGAGAGAAAGGCTGCTTATAATTGTGATATCACATATGGTACTAACTCTGAATTTGGATTTGACTATTTAAGAGATAATATGGTAGGAAGCTTAGAAGAAAAAGTACAAAGACCACTTAACTACTGTATAGTTGACGAGGTTGATTCTATTCTTATAGATGAAGCAAGAACACCACTTATTATTTCTGGAGCAGCAGAAGACTCTACTAAATGGTATCAAATCTTCTATCAAGTAGTTTCTATGTTAAATAGAAGTTATGAAACAGAGGGAATAAAAGATGTAAAATTAAAAAAAGAGTTACCAGCTGAAAAGTTTGGAGATTATGAAGTAGATGAAAAAGCAAAAAATATAGTTTTAACTGAAAAAGGTATAGCTAAAGTAGAAAAATTCTTAAAATTAGAAAATCTATATTCTCCAGAAAATGTAGAGTTAACTCACTATTTAAATCAAGCTTTAAAAGCTAAAGAGTTATTTAAAAGAGATAGAGATTATCTTGTAAGAGAGGGACAAGTAATAATCATAGATGAATTTACTGGAAGAGCTATGGAAGGAAGAAGATATTCAGATGGACTTCACCAAGCGATAGAAGCTAAAGAGGGAGTACACATAGCTGGAGAAAACCAAACTCTTGCAACTATAACATTACAAAACTATTTTAGAATGTATAATAAACTTTCTGGTATGACTGGTACAGCTGAAACAGAAGCAGCAGAATTTGTACATACTTATGGATTGCAAATAGTAGTTATACCAACAAATAAACCAGTACAAAGAATAGACCATGCTGACTTAGTTTATAAGACACGTAAAGAGAAGATAGAGGCTATTATAAAAAGAATAGAAGAGTTACATGCTAAAGGTCAACCTGTGCTTGTAGGTACTATTTCTATTAAAAGTTCGGAGGAATTATCTGAGCTATTAAAAGCTAGGGGAATAAAACATAATGTATTAAATGCTAAATACCATGCAAAAGAAGCTGAGATAGTTGCTCAAGCTGGAAGATTTGGAGCTGTAACTATTGCTACAAACATGGCAGGTAGAGGAACGGATATTATGTTAGGAGGAAATCCAGAGTTCTTAGCTGTGGCAGAGGTAGGAAGTAGAGAAGCTGAAAATTATGATGAAGTATTGAAAAAATATGAGGTTCAATGTAAGGAAGAGGGAGAAAAGGTAAAATCAGTAGGTGGACTTTTTATACTTGGTACTGAAAGACATGAATCAAGAAGAATAGATAATCAATTAAGAGGAAGAGCAGGAAGACAAGGAGACCCAGGAGAATCAGAATTCTACCTATCTTTAGAAGATGATTTAATGAGACTATTTGGTTCTGATAGAGTAAAAATTGTAATGGAAAAATTAGGACTTCCAGAGGGAGAACCTATAACTCATCCAATGATAAATAAAGCTATTGCAAATGCTCAAACTAAGATAGAGTCAAGAAACTTTGGAATCAGAAAAAATCTATTAGAGTATGATGATGTAATGAATAAACAAAGAACTGCTATCTATGATAGTAGAAATGAAGCAATGGCTAAGGAAGATTTAAAAGATAGTATTATTAAGATGTTACATGAAGTTATCTACTCTCAGGTAGCAAAGAGATTTGTGGGAGAATACAAAGAAGATTGGGATATGTCAGGTCTTGCTGAATACTTAAGAGATAACTATGGTTATATTATAGAAGATATGACAGAGTATAAATCTATGAGTATAGAAAATTATAGCAAAAAAATCTTTGATGCTATCTGTGCTCAATATGATGAAAAAGAGTCTAAAGTTGGAAGAGATTTAATGAGAAGACTTGAAAAATACATTTTATTTGAAGTAATTGATGCTAGATGGAGAGAACACTTAAAAGCTTTAGATGGATTAAAAGAGGGAATTTATTTAAGAGCTTATGGTCAAAAAAATCCAGTTGTAGAATATAAGTTAGTATCAGGAGAACTTTATGAGCAAATGGTAGAAACTATAAAAGAGCAAGCTACTTCTTTCTTATTTAAAGTAATAATAAAAAATCATGAAGAGGAAGAGGTAAATATAAAAGATGAAAATGAGAGTGTAGAGTATACTTCTGAAGATGAAAATGGTGTGGAAGTAGAAGAAGGAGAATTAACACCAGATTCTCCTTGTCCTTGTGGAAGTGGAAAAAAATATAAAAATTGTTGTGGAAGAGTATAAGGAGGCTAATAATGAAAAAAATAGTAGCAGGACTTTTTGTAGTGGCTTTACTTGCTTCATGTAGTTCGTTGGAGAAAGGAGCTTCATTAGAAAAAAAATACTCTATTACTAAGGAGTCAGCAAAAGAGTGGGACAAAACAATAATACAAGTTGTAGAGGGAGAATCTTTGATAGAGGATTGGTATGGAAATGAAAATCCAATTATCTATTTAAGAAAAACTGGAAAGATGAGTGAAAAAGACTTCAATTTCTTAACTTCATTAGAGAAAAAAGATGCAACAACTATTACAGATGAAGAGTATAGTGATTTCTTAGACTTAGTAAATAAATACAATAAAAAATTACCGAGAAAGTTTTATTTAGCTGATGAAAATCTAAAAAATCCTAAAGGACTTGTTGATAGAATGGTAAGAGAATCATTTGTAAAAATGGAAAATCCATCTAACCATATAAAAAATGTAGTAGCAACTCAAGAAGAGTGGGAGCAAATAGTAGCTTTTTCTCAACAAAATGACTTATCAGAAAAAGATACTAAAAAATTAAGAAAGATTTTAAATAAATTTATAAAGAGAAATGAGTTCTATGATGAAAGAGCTTGGTACAATAGAGAGATATCAGATAGAGTTATAAAAATTACAAATATAGATGCTAAGGAAAATACAACTTCATTAGAGCAAAATAATGTAAATGCTAAAGCATTATATATAGCATATCCAGAATATTTTTCTACTTTAGATAAATGGGATGATTAATTAAGATAAAAAAGTTAAGGGGGAGAGGAGGAATTTTTTCTCTCCTTTTACTATTTAAAGGAGAATTTTATGGAAGTAGATATGCATATTCATACTATAGAGTCAGATGGAACTTATACTCCAGAGGAGATTATAGTTAGAGCAATAAAAAATAATGTAATAGCTTTAGCAATAACAGACCATGATACTGTATCTGGAGTGGAGAAAGGAAAAGAGATAGCTGATAAATATGGAATGGAGTTTATAAAAGGTATAGAGATATCTTGTAATGAAGATAATTTAGAGATACATATATTGGGATATTTTTTAAACTTAGATGATAAAAATTTTTTGTCAGAGTTAGATGAATTGGAAAAGGCTAGAGATAAAAGAAATAGAAAAATTATAGAAAAATTTGAAAAAATTGGTATAATAATAGATATAGAGGAACTTAAAACTTTTGCTCCTGGTAAAATTATAAGTCGATTACACTTTGCTAATTATCTTTTAGAAAAAGGTATAGTTAGCAGTAAAAATGAAGCCTTTAGCAAATATTTAGGAAATGGTGGTCTAACTTATGTTCCTAAAGAGAATTTTCCACCAGAAAGAGCTGTAAGAATGATAAAAGAAAATGGTGGTTTTGTATCCCTAGCACATCCTAAATTAATTACTTTAAATGATGAAGTATTGAATAATCTCATTGTAAGATTGAAAGAGTGTGGATTAGATGCCCTTGAAACTCAGTATAGTTCATTTACAAAATTAGAAAAGCAAAAATATAAAAGACTTGCTAAAAAATATGGTTTACTAATAACTGGTGGTTCTGATTTTCATGGTGAAAATAGAGAGGGAGTAGATTTAGGAGATGCAGGATTGGAGTACTCTCAGTTTGAAAAAATTAAAAAATATTTAAAAAGATAGAGGAGGATAATTATGATAATAGTAACTGGTGCAGCTGGAATGATAGGGAGTGCAATGGTATGGAAACTTAATGAGATGGGAAGAAATGACATTATTGTTGTAGATAAACTAAGAACAGAGGAAAAATGGTTAAATCTTAGAAAGAGAGATTATGCTGATTGGGTAGATAGAGATGAGTTATTTAATTGGCTAGCTAATCCAGCAAATGCTGGAAAAATAACTGGAGTAGTTCATATGGGAGCTTGTTCCGCCACTACCGAAAGAGATGGAGATTTCTTAATGGAGAATAACTATGGATATAGTAAAAAGTTATGGGATTTTTGTGCTGCTAGACAAATACCATATGTATATGCTTCATCAGCAGCTACTTATGGAGCTGGAGAGCTAGGATATAATGATGATGTAACTCCAGAGGAACTAAAAAAATTACAACCATTAAATAAATATGGATACTCTAAAAAAATATTTGATGACTGGGCTTTTAAACAAAGTATAGCTCCAAAACAATGGTGTGGACTTAAGTTCTTCAACGTATATGGACCGCAAGAGTACCATAAAGGAAGAATGGCTTCTATGGTATTCCACACATTTAATCAGTATAGAGATAATGGTGGAGTAAAACTTTTTAAATCTCATAAAGAGGGATTTAAAGATGGAGAACAACTTAGAGATTTTGTCTATTTAAAAGATGTAGTAGATGTAATGTATTTCTTATTAACTGAAAAAGTAGAATCTGGAGTATATAATATAGGAACAGGAGAAGCGAGAAGTTTCTTAGATTTATCTATGGCAACTATGAGAGCTGCTTCTAATAATCCAGAATTAAAAGTGGAAGATGTAGTGGAATTTATTCCTATGCCTGAAGATTTAAGAGGAAGATATCAATATTTTACACAAGCTTCAATGGAAAAATTAAAGAGAGCTGGATACACTAAGAAGTTTACTTCATTAGAAGAGGGAGTAAAAGATTATGTTCAAAACTATTTAGCTAAAGAAGACTCGTACTTATAAGGTGGTAGGTAGATGAATCCTTTTTTAATAGTTGTAATACTTGGAATTGTAGAGGGAATGACGGAGTTTCTTCCTGTAAGTAGTACTGGTCATATGATTTTAGTAGAGAAGTTTATAGGAAATGGAAATCTCTCTAAAAATTTTATGGAAAGTTTCCTAATAATTGTTCAACTTGGAGCTATTTTAGCAGTTGTTATATATTTTTGGAAGGATTTAACTCCTTTTGTAAAGGAAAAAAATCAGTTTATTTCAAGAATTAGATTGTGGACAAAAGTTATAATAGGTGTTTTGCCTGCTGCAATTATAGGATTATTATTAGATGACTATATATCAGCATATTTTATGGATAATGTTTTTATAGTAGCAACAACATTGATCTTTTATGGAATAATTCTTATATTAATAGAAAAATATTACAAAACTGCTGGAAAAATAGATACATTAGGAAAATTAAGTTATAAATTAGCTTTTATAATAGGATTTTTTCAATGTTTAGCAATGATACCAGGAACATCTAGATCAGGCTCTACAATAATAGGAAGTTTACTTTTAGGACTTTCTAGAGGAGTAGCTACAGAGTTTTCTTTTTTCTTGGCTATACCTACAATGTTTGGAGCTACACTTTTAAAACTTATAAAAAATGGTATGAATTATTCAACACAGGAATGGCGACTTATAGGAGTAGGAACAATAGTTTCTTTTTTAGTAGCATACTTAGTTATAAAATGGTTTATGAATTATATAAAGAAAAAAGATTTTGTATTTTTTGGAGTATATAGAATAATCTTAGGAATTTTGGTTTTAATAGCTTTATTTATTTAAAAATATGGGGGATGGTACAATTTAAATTTTGTAACAGCCTCCTATATTTTTTAATTATATTGAAGTATATAAAAAATAAATAAAAACAACTGTAATTATTTTGAACTATTTTAAGAGTTATGATATAATATAGATTGTTAGAAAAATAGTATTTTAAAAAACTAAAAGTTGAGAAGGGAGGGAAAGATGAGATACCCTATTGATTTACATATACATACTAGTGTTAATCCTCATGCATATAGTACTTTGGAAGAAAATATAAGAAGTGCTACTGAAAAAAATATGAAAGTAATAGCTATAACAAATCATGGACCAGCATTACAAGATTCTCCTCATTGGTGGAGTTTGGTAAACATGAGAGTTATTCCTGAGTATGTAGGAGACTTAAGAGTTTTAAAGGGCGTAGAAACAAATATAATAGATGAAAATGGAAATTTTGATATAAATCAAAGAATATATGATGTTATGGATATAATTTTATGTGGACTTCATACTATTGAAGCCTATGGAGAGCCAGGATATAGCTTAAAAAATACAGAGGCTGTAATCAATATGATTAGAAGTCAAAAAGTAGATATTATGGTACATTTAGGGAATCCACAATTTCCATTGGAATATGAATTAGTAGTAAAGGAAGCAGTAAAAGCTGGAGTAGCTATTGAGATAAATAATTCATCATTAAAAGGTTCTAGAAAAGGTTCAAGGGAAAATTGTAAAAAAATATTAGAGTTTTGTAAAAAACATAATGCCTTAGTAGCTTTAGGAACAGATTCACATATTTCTTATGATATAGGAGAATTCCGAGAAGCTGAAAAATTAATTTCTGAGGTAGATTATCCTGTTGAAAAAATTATAAATTATTCAATAGAGAATCTTGAAGAGTTTTTAAAAAATAGAAAAAATAAGAGAGTAAAAAGAATTTAAAAAACATGTGTAATTTAACTCTTTACTAATAAGCTTACACATGTTATAATTTATCTAGATTTCATTTAGGAGGTAAATTATAACATGGTAAAAATAGGAGATTTAGAGATAAAAGTACCAATAATTCAAGGTGGAATGGCTATTAGAGTTTCTATGGCAAAATTAGCTGCAGCTGTAGCCAATGAAGGTGGAGTAGGAGTAATAGCAGGAACAACTTTATCTACTGATGAATTAAAAGCAGAAATAAAAAAAGCAAGAGATATGATTACTAATGAAGGTGGAGCTTTAGCAGTAAATATAATGTTTGCTGTTACTAATTTCATGGATTTAGTAAAAGCTTCAATAGAAGCTGGAATAGATATAATTATATTTGGAGCTGGATTTTCAAGAGATATATTTGAAGTAGTAAAAGGAACAAGAGTAAAAGTAATTCCAATTGTATCTACATTAAAGCTTGCAAAAATCTCTCAAAAACTTGGAGCAGATGCAATAGTTGTAGAGGGTGGAAATGCAGGAGGACACTTAGGAACAAATTTAGATTCTTGGGATATAATGGAAGAGATTACTAAAAATATAGATATACCTGTATTTGGAGCTGGAGGAGTAATTACTCCAGAAGATGCAGAAAGAATGCTTTCACTTGGAGTAGATGGTGTACAAATGGGAAGTAGATTTGTAGCATCAGAAGAGTGTGAGGTAGATGATTTCTTTAAAAATATGTATGTGAATGCCAAAGAGGGGGATATAGTGGAGATGATGAGTTCTGCCGGATTACCAGCTAATGCCATCATCAGTCCTTTTGTTCAAAAAATATTAGATGATAATCCAGATAAACCAACACATTGTGTAAAATGTTTAAAAAAATGTACATATAAATTTTGTGTAAATGAAAGATTAGTAAGGGGTCATAATGGAGATTATGAAGGTGGAATTTTCTTTGCAGGAAAGGATGCATGGAAAATTAATGAAATTCTTTCTGTACATGAAATATTCAATAGATTTAAAAAAGTATTTAAAGAATAAGAGAGTAATTAGGAGGATTTATGGAAAATAACAAAATCTGTAAACTACTGGGAATAAAATACCCAATATTTCAAGGAGCTATGGCTTGGATAGCTAATGGAAATTTAGCAGGGCATGTATCTAAAGATGGAGGATTAGGAATAATTGCTGGTGGAGGTATGCCAGTAGATATTTTGAGAGAAGAGATAAGAAAAGTAAAATCTATTACTTCTAATCCATTTGGTGTAAACTTAATGCTTATGATGGCTGATGTTGAAAAGCAAATAGAGGTATGTATAGAAGAGGGAGTACCAGTAGTAACAACAGGTGCAGGAAATCCAGGACCTTATATGGAGAGATTAAAAGCAGCAGGAATAAAAGTAATTCCAGTAGTTGCTTCAGTAGCACTTGCTAAAAGAATGGAGAAAATAGGAGCAGATGCAGTAATAGCTGAAGGAATGGAAGGAGGAGGACACATAGGAACTCTAACTACTATGTCATTAGTGCCTCAAGTAGTAGAAGCTGTAAACATTCCAGTAATAGCAGCTGGTGGTATAGCTGGTGGAAAACAATTTTTAGCTGCACTTTCACTAGGAGCAGAGGGAATCCAAGTAGGGACAAAATTCTTAGTAGCTAATGAATGTACAGTACATGAAAACTATAAAAAAGTAATCTTAAAAGCTAAGGATAGATCAACTGTTTCAACAGGAAACTATACTGGACATCCTGTAAGAGTTATTGAAAATAAATTTGCTAAACAAATATTAGAGATGGAAAAAGTAGGAACTCCTAAAGAAGAGATAGAAAAATTAGGAACAGGTAGATTAAGACTTGCTGTTGTAGATGGAGATGTTGAAAATGGAAGTGTTATGGCAGGACAAGTAGCAGCAATGGTTAATGAACCTATGAGTACAAAAGAGATATTAGAAGGATTTATGAGAGAGCTAGAAGAAGAAAAAGTAAAGCTAGCTGAAAGAATGAATTCTTGGAAATAGAATGTTAATTTAAAGTAAAGAAGGAAAAGAGCTAAATAAGGATTAGTATCTTTTCCTTTTTTATATATTATGGTATAATTGTAGTGTAAAAATAAGTTAGGGATAAAGGAGAAAAACTATGAAAATTAAAGCTATAGCCCTTGATTTAGATGGAACACTCCTTACATCTGATAAAAAAATATCTGATATAAATAAAGAGGTCTTGAAATACTTAGAAAATAAAGGAGTAAAAATATTTATTGTTACAGGAAGAACATATATCTCAGCAAAACCTTTTGCACAAGAATTGGGAATAGATAGTTCTATAATTGCTTATAATGGAGCAAAGGTTATAAATTATAAAAATGATGAACTTATTTTTAATTTGCCACTAGAAGAGAAATATTCAAAAAAAATTATAAAGATGGCAAAAGAGAAGGGTTTTCATGTTAATTTATACCAAAATAATAAATGGTTTGTTGAAGAGTTAGATAATGATGAAACTAGACACTATGCTAATCATACAGGTCTTACTCCTGTGAAAAAATCTTTTGATAGTTTTGATGATTATTCTATGACTAAAATAACAATACAAAATATGGAAAACTCAAAAGAGTTTAATGAGTTTTGTGATGAGATAAAAGATGTTTTAGGAAATGATGTTTATACTGCTAAATCTCAATCTTTTTTATTTGAAGTCTTAAATAAAAATGTAAATAAAGGATTAGTTTTAGAAAAAGTATTAAAATCATATGGAATCTCAACAGAAGAGTGTGTAGCTTTTGGAGATGCCAATAATGATTTAGAGATGTTGACTACAGTAAAATATGGTGTAGCTATGGGAAACTCTGATATAGAATTGAAAAGACAAGTAAACTATGTAACTGACACTAATGATAACAATCTGTCTCTTATACACATCTCCGAGCCCACGAGACGGAGCTACATCTCG
>OWIL01001335.1_pt1 | contig 12061 bp, 9 predicted proteins | sample 1732871 | NCBI WGS metagenome assembly OWIL01 (sample SAMN05065763, study PRJEB22554) | human gut metagenome | biome: ENVO:2100002; feature: ENVO:00000062; material: ENVO:00002003 | host: Homo sapiens | place: USA
CGAGATGTAGCTCCGTCTCGTGGGCTCGGAGATGTGTATAAGAGACAGGTCAAATAGGAATGTGTTTATATATCCGGTTGTATGGATGAGATTGATCGCCCAAATTGATTGAAACTACATTTTTTTGAGTTATTTTTGTCGAATATTAAATACAAATCTCTTATTTAATGTATGATACCGATGAAAAGCAAATTATTACTCACATGTACCATCCTGTTTTTCTGTTCCTCTTTTCTGTGCGGACAGAATCAATCTTCTAAAGTGGCAAACTCTGTTGAAACGAATAATGGATGCATCCGGCACCCGTGGCAAGGAAAAAGAGTGGGATATTTGGGAGACTCTATTACAGATCCCAACTGTTATGGTGACAAGATAAAGAAATACTGGGATTTTCTGCAGGAATGGCTGGGAATCACTCCTTATGTATATGGTATCAGTGGCAGGCAATGGAATGATGTGCCCCGGCAAGCCGAGCAACTGAAGAAAGAACACGGCGGAGAAGTAGATGCTATCGTGATTTTGATGGGTACGAATGATTTTAATGACGGTGTACCTATTGGAGAATGGTTTACGGAAACAGAAGAACAAGTGATGGCAGCCCGTGGGCAAACCCAAAAGCTGGAAACCCGTAAGAAACGCACTCCTATAATGGATGGAAGCACGTATAAGGGGCGTATCAACATAGGAATCAATAGGCTGAAACAACTCTTCCCGGACAAGCAGATTGTGCTGCTGACCCCGTTGCACCGCTCACTGGCCAATTTTGGAGAAACGAATGTGCAACCGGATGAAAACTACCAGAACAGTTGTGGCGAATATGTGGATGCCTACGTGCAGGCTGTTAAAGAAGCCGGCAATGTATGGGGAGTCCCCGTGATTGATTTTAATGCGATGACCGGATTGAACCCGATGGTGGAAGAACAACTGATTTATTTCTACGATGCGGGATATGACCGTTTGCATCCCAATACGAAAGGACAGATACGCATGGCACGAACGCTGATGTATCAGTTGCTTGCGTTGCCTGCTACATTTTAAATAGGCCGGACAGAATTCTATGAAATTGTACACTATTCTATAGTACATTTTCTGCAAACCTGTAATTTTGTCTTCTATAAATAATAGAACCTATGAGACATAAACTTCTGTTTTCTTTTTTCATCTTTTTGATAGTTGCTTTACCGATTCGTAGTAAGGATTTTGTTTTGACTTCCGGTCAAACAGTTGTCATCGCTTGCAGCCCTTCTGAAGAACTGGTTGTACGAACCGCATTGGAAATGCTGGGGCGTGATATTCAGACAGTATTGTCGTCGACTATCCAAGCGAATGAGAAAACAGGTGAGATTGTGATAGGAACGGTGGGGCAGAGTGAGCTTATCAGCCGGACCGGCATAGATGTTTCTGCGTTAAGAGGCAAGAAGCAGGTTTTTCTATTATCTGTTTCTCCGGAGGGTAAATTGATCGTAGCCGGCAGTGACAAACATGGTACGGCTTATGGAATACTCGAAATATCCCGTTTGTTAGGTGTCTCTCCCTGGGAATGGTGGGCCGACGTAACTCCGGAAAAGAAGAAACTTTTTAAGCTATCTTCCAAATTCCAAAGTCTTCAGGCTCCTTCGGTGGAATATCGGGGTATATTTATTAATGATGAAGACTGGGGTTTGATGCCATGGAGCAGTCGGACCTATGAACCTTCAAAAGTGAAAGGTGAGATAGGCCCGCGTACCAACGAGCGTATTTTCGAACTCTTACTTCGTCTGCGTGCCAATACCTATTGGCCTGCAATGCACGAATGTACACTTCCTTTCTTCCTGACCAAAGGTAATCGGGAAGCTGCCAAGAAATATGGAATCTTCATCGGTGCTTCCCATTGCGAACCGATGGCTTGCAATGCTGCCGGTGAGTGGAAACGAAGAGGAGAAGGGGTTTATGATTATGTGAATAATGCTCCGGCTGTTTATAAATTCTGGGAAGACCGTGTAAAAGAGGTGGCAGATCAGGAAATACTCTATACGTTGGGTATGCGTGGCGTACACGATGGCAAGATGCAGGGAGCGAAGACGGTGGAAGAACAGAAGGCCGTAATAGATCGTGTGTTTGCAGATCAACGCGGGTTGATTGAAAAATATGTTGATAAGGATGTAACTAAAGTCCCGCAGGTTTTTATTCCTTATAAAGAGGTACTCGACATTTATCATGCCGGATTACAGGTGCCCGATGATGTAACATTGATGTGGTGTGACGATAACTATGGCTATATCCGCCATTTTCCTACGGCCGAAGAATGTGTACGTAAAGGAGGGAATGGAGTCTATTATCATGTTTCTTATTGGGGACGTCCGCACGACCATCTCTGGTTGGGTACGATGAGCCCGTATCTGATCTTCCAGCAAATGAAACTGGCCTACGATCAAGGCATACAGAAGATGTGGATACTGAACGTCGGAGACATCAAGCCTGCCGAGTATCAGATAGAGTTGTTTATGGATATGGCCTGGAATATAGAAGCTGTGGCCTCGGAAGGAGTGACCTCTCATCTGAAACACTGGCTGGAACGGGAATTGGGAGCTTCGTGCGCAAAGGCAGTATTACCTGTGATGCAGGAACACTATCGTCTGGCCCATATTCGTAAACCTGAATTTATGGGAAATACGAGGGAAGAGGAGAAAGATCCTGTTTATCGTATTGTCAAAGATCTCCCATGGAGTGAAAAAGAAATCAACGGACGTTTGCAGGCTTATGATAAATTGTCGGAGACAGTGGAACGGGCAGCTTCGAAAATCCCATCCGGCAGACAAAGTGCCTATTTTGAATTGGTGAAATACCCGGTACAAGCTGCTACACAGATGAACCGGAAATTGCTATATGCCCAATTAGCCCGCCACGGAAAAGAGGATTGGGAGAAAAGTGATCTTGCCTATGACAGCATTGTAGTATTGACGAAGCAGTATAACTCACTGGAAGATGGAAAGTGGAACCGCATGATGGATTTTCAACCCCGAAAACTCCCCGTATTCAATCGCGTGGAAAGAAAAACGGCTACTTCTCCGATGATGAAAGAGCGTGTAGCTATCTATAAATGGAACGGCTTGGATGGGAAGAATATCCCGAATGGTAAGAATACATTGAATGCACGGAAAGGAACTTCTGCTATTTGTGAGGGTCTGGGATATGAAAGCAAAGCGACAGGCATTGACAAGGGAGATGCACTGATGTTCTCTTTTGACAACTGGAAAACAGACTCGGTAGAGGTTGACATCCGCTTATTGCCTAATCATCCTGTGGGAGGAGATCAATTACGTTTCTCAATATCGTTGGACGATGCAGCGCCTGAAGTGATCTCTTATGAAACGAAAGGACGGAGTGAAGAATGGAAAGAGAACGTGCTGCGCAATCAAGCCATCCGAACGGTTCGACTTCCGATATCTGGAAAGAAATCCCACAAATTGGTAATCAAGGCATTGGACGAAGGAGTGATATTAGACCAGGTAATGCTTTATATGCCTTCGCCTACTGGTGAGTAACTGCACGGATCACGAACCATGCATGATGCGCCACGGTTCCAATCAGCCCGTAATGCTTTGCCATGATCCGAAATCTTTCTTTGAGAGATGCTTTCTGATTCCGGGTAGTCATTCCCTCCTCCAGATAGTCGATGATTGTCAGGTGAGTATTGTGCAAAGTACGTGCTTTTTTCATGATGCGGATGCACCAGTCGAAATCTGCAGAAAAGCGATATTGCAGATTGTATGGCTCTACGAGCGTGTGGCGGGGGAAGAATGCCTGGTGGCAGACTAACATTCCTTGTTTGAAACTTTTCCAGGTGAGCGTTTCAGGGGCGGACAATCTGCGCATCCGCAGGAAATGCCTGTCCTTGTCTACGATAGCGGTTTCTCCGTAAAGTATATCGGGCAGTTCATTGCCGTTGATGGTGTGCACCATTTGTTGCAGCGTATCATCCTCATGAAAACAGTCGCCTGCATTCAGGAAACAGAGATAATCACCGCTGGCAAGGGCGATTCCTTTGTTCATGGCGTCATACAGTCCTTTGTCGGGTTCGCTGACGACGGTGTGTATGCGTGACCGGTAGCGGTTGATAATAGAGAGAGTCCCATCCTTGGAAGCTCCATCCACGATAATATATTCTATATGATGATAGGTTTGTGAAATAACACTTTGAATCGTGTCTTCCAATACCTTTTCAGCATTGTATGTCACCGTAATGATAGAGAACTTGGGAGTAGGATGGACACTATGCATATTTCCCCGTTATTTTATTGTAGACATCTGTATATTTCTTTGCAACGATACTCTCCGAATAATTACCCAGAACCTTGCGGCAGGCCTGTGCGGAGAGTTCATTGTATTCCGGTTCCGTCAATATCCAATGTATGCCGTTGGCAAAATCTTCGGAAGATTTGTATTGTGCCACGTAGCCGTTGTGCAGATGATCGATCATTTCGGGGATACCTCCCACATTAAAACCGACACAAGGCACTCCACAGGCCATTGCTTCCATAATCATATTAGGAAGATTCTCCTCCAGAGACGGGATGGCGAAGAGATCTACGGCATTGTAGATATTTACCACTTCATGCTCATTCTTGATATAAGGGAGTGGGTATACATGGAAAGGAAGTTGTTCCTGTAACTGCTGCGATTGGTTGCCGAATACAACTACACCCAGTGAGTCTTTCCATTCCGGATGCTTTTCTGCCAACAGTTTGCACGCCCCAATCAGATAGTCGACCCCTTTTCGTTTGTCGGTGATCTTTAACGAGCCGAACAAAACCAGTTTTTTACCTTCCGGCAACATGAATTTGGCACGCGCTTCCTTCTTGTTCATAGGTTTGAACAGGCTGGTGTTGATGGCGTTCGGTATATTGGTGACGCTTTTCCCTTCGAATAATGCACTGGTCTGGGCTTGTTCCTTCAGCCAATGGCTGCACGTGACGAAATGAATGGGAGCATAGCTGTATAACTTCTGTTTTTTGCGGAACGTGCGATAGGATAAGTCCTTTCGTCCCCCGCCTTTGTAGATGTACGGACAGTCATGACATTCCTGCTGATAGTTGTTGCACTCCCGTGCGTAATGGCAGATGCCGGTGCATGGCCACATATCGTGCATGGTCCAGACTACGGGTTTGCCGGAGGTCAGTATCTTTCGTATATCGTTCAGTGAGAGCATTCCCTGGTTGATCCAATGCAGATGGATCACGTCGGCCTGGCGGAATTCCGGGAGTGAGGTGATGTCTGTACCTGTGTTGGCGATGTCTACGTCAAACAAATGGTAACGCCGGAAACGGTTGGCACTCCAGATCACAATCCGTTCCCACATGAACTTCCACACTTGCAACCAGTTACTTTTTAAGCGGACAACACTGATTTGGTCGGTCTGTTTGTCACGTACCAACATTTTGGCTTTGATGCCGTTGTTTTTCAGTGACTCCATCAACCGGCTTGCTGCGATGGCTGCTCCTCCTATTCGTTCAGATGTATTTATAATCAGGACTCTCATGGGCAAAAGTTTATGCAAATGTACGGTTTTTAGAGGAAATGTTTGATATTTCCAGCAAGCTTTCTGCTATTTCGCGTGAAAAGATTTCGAGGTTGAAACGTTCTTCCGCCAGTTTGCGGGCATTCTCTCCCATGCGTCGTGCCTCTTCGGGGTGGTCGGCGATGTAGCGGATAGCGTCTATCCAGCCTTGTACGTCGTTATATTCTACGGTGATGCCTATTCCTTCCTTATCAATGTCTATTTCGAAGTTGGGGTTGCGCGAACAGATGACGGGGATGCCGAGGGCGAATGCTTCCACGAGCGTGGTCAGTCCTACGGTATAGGGGAAGTCCAGGCAGCAGATCACGATACAACTTTTGCGTGCCACCAGTTTCCCCAGTTCGTAGGGAATCACTCCGTCGGTATAATGGATGCGAATGGAGTCGGGCAATGCATACGGGTCGATGATCTTTTTATAGTTGATGTTACCGCATGAGACGGCAATGTACAAATCCAGTTTCTCGTTCGTTGCGGCAAATGCCTGGAGCAAGGTGTCTACGTCCCGGTTTTCTTTGCCGGTGGAGATAAATCCTTCGGGCTTCCGGTCGGGCATTTCTGCAAGCAGGTGGTCGTAGAAAGGAAGATCCGGTCCCCAATGGATAAGTTTCAGTTTGTGGGACGGTGCTTTCCGGGTTTTCTGCGAATCCTGAATCAGTTTCCGACTGAACAGGAACATTTGGTCTATACCTTTGTAGAAAAGGCGGGAGATTTGTTCGCGCCACGGTTTGGGATTGGTCACGACTGCCGTATGATGCCAGATCACGATGGGTTTGCGATACAGTCCCAGGGCACGGAGGAAGATGACGGGCTCTATGCCCCGGAAAGAGGTGGCGTAGAGGACGTCGTATTTCTCCTTGCAGAAGAGAATCTCTTTGGTGGCGTAAAGCATCAGTTTCAGGCGACCGGAGAAATATTTGCATTTGTGCATCACGGAGCGTATTCCGTAATTCTCCAGTAAAGGAAGTCCGTATAAGATGTGTCCGGGGAATTTATATTCTTTCCATTCCTCGTAGCTTTCCCGCGTGAGGCGGGTATGGTAAAAATAAATAGTAAGCAACTTATTTAGTGGTGCTTGTTTCTTTTCAGCCATTTGTTGATTCGGTTTTTGACAGCTTTCGTAATGATGGAGAAATTGCCGTATTTCAGGTTGAGGAACAGTTCTTCGAACGAACGTCCTATCTTGATCCACGGATGATCCCAGCCCATGATGCGGTAAACGCTCTCTTTGTAGGCAACGTTTTCGATGACGTAGCGGGGATGTTTCAGTGGAAAATCCACCTCATAGCGCTTCATTGTGAAGATGCGGCGGTAACCTTTGGGCAGGGTATGAATCGAGCCGGCGAAATGGGTGGAATCTGCCGTTGCTCCCAGGTTGTTAATCATGTTGCGGGTAGGCACGATGCTTAGTCCGGAGTTGAACAGTATGGAGGCGTGGAAGATCGTTTCATAAAAGGCTTTCTGCTGTTCCCGGTGACGCTGGCACATGTAGATAAAGTCGCTCCGGAATTTGCGTTCCTTGATAAGCTGTTCCAGTTGTTGCATGTTGAAGGAGTCGTCCAGGAAGCTGTAGAACTCATCCCATTGGTCGACTACCCGTTTCCAGCTTGCCCATCCCCAGATGGAGAAGGTGGTGGTAAAGAAATAGTCGTAGGGCATATCTTGGGTGATTTCTTCGGGGTTAAATCCGGCAATCATGCTGATGCGGGTGTCATGTTCGTATTTATCCAGCATCTCCTTGCAGAATTGGAAAAAGGAGACGGATGGTACATCATCGTCTTCCAATACAATGCACTTGTCGACTTTCGAAAAGGCCCATTTCTGCGAAATGTATTCCGAAGGGTCGCAGCCGAAATTCTTTTCCTGATAAAGCCGTTCTACTTCACATTCCCAGTCTATCTGTGATACGATTTCACGGCAGGCTTCTATTCCGGGCAGGTCACGTTCGTTTCGTGCTCCGTCCTGATAGAGGAAGAGGCGGGACGGACGCGCTTTCTTCACTTGCTCGAACACTTGCGACAACTGTTGCGGGCGGTTGAAGAACAGGATAAGTACCGGGACGTCTACTAAAGCGGATTTCATATTCATAGTTCTTGTTTTGGGGTTGTACTGAATGACAGGGCGGCAGGATAGTGGTTGTTCACTTTTTCCTGCTCTTCTTCTGTAAATCGATGCAGGGTTGGATAGTTGTAACGCAAAAATCCTTCCAGGTCGTCGGGGGCGGTCACTGTGAGAGGACCGAATTTCACCGGTTGCAGGTGGCGGATGCTTTCTACGGTTACGTGGTCGGCAGTGGCCATTACGTTGTTGTAGTAACGGGTGTTTCGTGAGTTGAAACAGCTTTGAACTGACACCAGCATGCGGTAGATTGCTTTTTTAGAGAAAAGCAGGTCGACTACCCTGTTCAGGAAACAGGAGAAGGCTCCCCGGTTCGTGGGGTTCTCTATTTCACATGTACCGAAGTGTTTCCACATCCATATCTCTTTTCCCATCAGGCAGCATTTGAGGAAGCCGAGTGTTTCGGATTGTATTCTTCGCAGCAGCTTGTTGTCGGGAATTTTGTCGAATGGGAATATATCGACAAAAATGCCCGGATGCATCGGGACATTCTTGAACATTTCTTCTACAAAAAGGGTGTCGTTTTTCTTGACTTTGGCAAAATAATACGGGGTATGAGGGTCTGTCTCTATCCATGAAAGGAAGTAGGAAGGACCCAGTTCCCCGGGAGCTACTTTCAGAAATTTGTTGTAGTTCTCCCGCGTCATGCCTATGTCAATATCATCATCCCAGGGGAGAATCGCCTGGTCGTAGAGTGCACCGATTGCCGTGCCGCCAATCACAAAATAGGGAATGTTGTGCTTCTGACACACCCGGATGGTTTCTCCCAATATGTCGTAGAGTTCGGCATGTAATAAATCAAGCTCTTCGGCTGTATATTTCTTGTTCATCGGAAATGGTTAATGCACGTTGTGCTACAAAAGTAGTAATTATATTGCTAAGTTACTATAACTTTGAGTTACTATCATTTTAAGTTCCCTTGCATGTTGAGTTTCCTTGCATAAATTCGGTGGCCACTTGTCCGCGTCCCGGTATGGGAAGGACGGATGCTTGCGGAAAGTCCTTGAGCAGACAGTCTGCCGGATGGATGTTCGGATAGAATTTCTTCAATAGGAACAGGCTGGGGCCGGTGGTGATGCTTCCTATAAAGACGGAGGCGTCCATCAATATCTGTATCGAGGAAAGGAAACGTGCCATTTGTTTCTGTTTCAGCTCTTTGGTGGTCTGCGTGAAGGCGCTGTTGACGTATCCTTTTTCGTCGGGGCTGCAAAGGGTGTACCAGTGTATGTCTGGGGCAAGAGTTTGTACTTGTTCGAAAAGGCGGTAATCGTCCGTTAATACAAAGACGTCGCGTAGGGCGGTCTTTTCTTTAATAAGCCGTATGTAATGTTCCGGTGGAAGCAGGTTGGTTTCGGTGATCTTGTCTCCTCCCCGTATCTGGCATCCTGCGTATTGGGGTGGAAGTTGCAGGTCGGCGGCACATTGGCGACATTCCTGTGCGGTGGTGTCGTTGAGTTTCCAGGTGATTTCCGTCAGTTTTTGGAAGGTATGGAGATAGTCGCCGTCTATTCCCAGTTCGGGAATATGGAAGTGCTGGTTAGGGTTGAACGTCAGTTGAAAGTTGAGCAAGACCGGTTTGCCGTATGTGAAAAAGGCAATTGTTTTTCCGATGATGTTCTTACAGGTTACTTTCAGTTTCCATTTCAGTAACTTCGTCTTAGGCAGCTTTTTGTCTTTCATCAATGCCTGCCAGGAGGGGAGGCGATGGGTGTTATAGGTGTGATGAAACGGTTCGTGCACTTGCTCGCAGAAGGGGGCGAAACAATCTTCCCAACCTTTTTCCCATCCGAAGTTGGCGTCGTCGGAGTAGAGCTTGAACTGTATTTTGTGTTGCAGGCAATAAAGCATTGCGTGAAGCATATAGGTATATTCGGTGAAGAAACCGGCATCTATGCCTATGTGATAAATCATCGTCTTTTTGAAAGAACTATTCAGAAGGCGGTATCGGGTGGCAAGGTCATTTGGGTTCATGTGTCTTCTTTTTGATGAAATATTGGATGCTTTCTTTAAAAGTAACCGAACGGCTGCCCCACATGGCTGCTACGTAGAGTGCTGCAGCAAGCACTATCTTGCTTGCCAGGCGGAGATAAATATTTTCGATGGAGCGGGTGGTGTAATAGGTGATTACCATAACCGTAGCCGCAATGGCAGCATAAGGAAGTATGTCCATCAGGGCATGGCGAAGCTTCAATCCTATTTCCTGCCATACGAAGTAATGCCATGTCAGTAGCCATAATATATTGATGGATACATAGACGGTAAGCATGGTAAAGATCCCATAAGGGTGGGCTAATAGAACGCTTGACAGTAAGATGATGCCGAGCGCTATGGTGTTCCACATATAGATGCGGGATTTTCCTTTGCTGATAATCAGTTGCTGATAGAGGTATGCGATGGGAGCAAAGGCTCCGCTGATACACAGTATTTGCATGATTAATATGCTGGAATACCACTTGTCGGTGATGGTGATGATAATCAGTTCTTCCGATACGATTCCCAATCCCAACATGGCGGGAAACGAGACAAAAGCGGTGAAACGCAGCATTTTGCGGAATACCCGTTTTTGCCGTTCAAGGTCGTCGGACACTTTGGTGAGTACTGGTTGCGCTACTCCGTTTATCATGCCGGATATAAAGAGCTGTCCCATGCCGCACCATTTGTTGGCCTGGTTGTAATATCCTACTTCTTTTTCACTGTAGAATTTACCCAGTATCACGGAAAACAGATTGTTATTGATGTGATTGAATACATTGGTAACCAGTAGTTTCCCACTGAATCCGAACATTTCCTTAATCGGGGTGAAGTTGAACTGCAAGCTCGGTCGCCAACGGGTGAAATGCCAATAACAGGCTGTGTTGATGGTTACGTAAACGATGCTTTGCGTAGCAATTCCCCAGTAAGAGAAACCAAAGTAGGCAAGAGTGACTCCGGTGAGTCCGGACACGGTGAGTCCGATAACCGAAGACAATGCCCGCTGTTTGACCATCAGATTACGCAGGAGATAGGCACTGTGGGATATTCCCAGACTGGCAATGAAGAAGCCGATAAAAGAATAACGTGCCAGTGGTGTCAGTTCGGGAGTATCGTAAAAGTCAGCGATAAGCGGTGCACAGAGGAATAACAGCAGGTACAGCGACAGACTGATGGCCGCGTTGAACCAGAATACGGCATTGTAATCATTGTGCGTCACTTCTTTCTTATTAACAAGGGCAGCTGTGAAACCACTTTCCTGTATCGAACTGGCAATGAGGGAGAAGATGGCCAACATTCCCACCATTCCATAATCTGACGGAGTGAGCAACCGCGCGAGGAATATTCCGAAAAGCAGATTTAACAACTGCTGTATGCCGTTGCTGAATCCTCCCCAAAATAGTCCTTTGGCTGTCTTTTCTTTTAGTGACTGATTCTCGCTCATATTATTTGCAAAGAATACATGAAAAGGCTATACGTGATGATAGCTTTTCATGTATTCCCTATTCTAATTTTATTATTTTACTTCGCTACCCGGCTTCACTTCACGTCCCGGCATGATAACTGCCAGACTGCCGTCGTTGTTTTCGGCACTTAGAATCATGCCTTCACTGACGATACCTTTCAGTTTGCGCGGAGCAAGGTTGGCGATGAAGCAAACCTGTTTGCCTACCAGTTCTTCCGGTTGATAATGCTTGGCAATACCCGATACGATGGTACGTGTTTCCAGTCCGTCATCGATTTTGAATTGTAGCAATTTATCCGCTTTCGGCACTTTCTGACATTCAAGAATGGTACCTACGCGGATATCCAGTTTCTCAAAATCCTCGAAGGCAACGTTTGCCCGGATAGGATTGGCTTTGTAGTTGGCTTCTTCGTTTGCTTTCTTTGTATCGAGCAATTTTTGTACCTGTGCTTCGATAGTAGCGTCTTCAATCTTTTCGAACAATAATTCCGGTTTGTTCAACTGGTGGCCTACGGGAAGAAGGTCGTCACGTCCCAGTTCAGACCATTCGAAAGTATCCATGTTCAGCATTTTGCGGAGTTTTTCCGAGCTGAACGGCAAGAATGGGTCGAAGGCGATGGCAAGGTTGGCAACCAGTTGCAGGGAAATGTTGAGGATGGTTCCTACACGTTCCATATCTGTCTTAGCCAGTTTCCATGGTTCGGTGTCGGCCAGGTATTTGTTTCCGATACGTGCCAGGTTCATGGCCTCTTTCTGTGCATCGCGGAATTTGAATACGTCGAGCAGTTTTTCTACTTCTGCTTTCACGTCTGCGAATTCTTTCAGCGTTTCCTTGTCGTAGTCGGTTAAGCTGTCCTGTGCGGGTACGCGACCGTCGAAGTATTTTTGAGTCAGCACCATTGCACCTGTCTCTTATACACATCTGACGCTGCCGACGACTTAATAGGTGTAGA
>OWIL01001351.1_pt1 | contig 11958 bp, 16 predicted proteins | sample 1732871 | NCBI WGS metagenome assembly OWIL01 (sample SAMN05065763, study PRJEB22554) | human gut metagenome | biome: ENVO:2100002; feature: ENVO:00000062; material: ENVO:00002003 | host: Homo sapiens | place: USA
GATGTAGCTCCGTCTCGTGGGCTCGGAGATGTGTATAAGAGACAGATATTACTTATAAGATCACCTTTCCTTTCCATGCTGCCGCTGTTGCCGTTTCAGTTCCGCTAAAATCTCCGGCGGGATACGGTCAACCAGCCGCCGCATATCGTCCAGTTCGCTTTTTAACTTCGCCCGTTCCATCGTGTCATTCATCTTGCCTTTTTCGCTGGCCTTTGCCCTGACTTCCAGCTTTTCATTTTCCGCTAACAAGTCATTGATTGTGACCTTGTATTTTTTCAGTTGCCCGGAGAAGTTCTCCATCTGCGGAAACCACTTTTTCAGCATGGAGAGGGCTTCCTCTTTCTTCTTTCCGGCGTTCAGCGGGGTAATGCCGGAGAGAACCGCTTCAATGGCCCTCGCCTGTTTGGAGAGGTTGACCGCCTGTTTGAACAGCCGGGTGGGGATATGCTTCCGGCCCGTCTTGCTGGCGCTTTCCCCACGCTCCAGGTCGGGGTACTGCTCCACCATACAGGCGTGAAAATCGTCCTGCCACTTCGTCAGATTGGCCCGGTTGCCGATAATTTCTTTGGCGCACAGGCGGTTGTCCTTTGTCAGCGGCACAAAGACCAAGTGCAGATGGGGCGTTTTTTCATCCATGTGTACCATAGCCGAAACGATGTTCTCCCGGCCCACCCGGTCAATGAGGAAGTCCGCCGCCCTCTGGAAGTAGGCCGCTATCTCCTTTGGGGACTTGCCCTTGAAAAACTCCGGGCTGGCGGTAATCAGCGTGTCCACAAACCGAGTGCTGTCCTTGCGGGTGCGGCATCTGGCCTGCTCGATGCGGCTCTGAATGAAATGGTAGTAGCGGCCATCCGGCTTGACGATGTGGAAATTGTACTTGCTCCGGCTGGTGTCAATGTCCGGGTTGCTGGCGTACTGCTCCTTTTTCCGTTCATGGTGGGCTTCCAGCGGCCCCGCCGGGTGGCCCTTGTGCTTCTCAAATCGCAAAATTGCGTGTTGTGCCATTGAACTCCTTTCCCCATTCCATTCCTTTCCGGCGGGTTTTCCCGCCGAAAATATCTCTGATAGGATTGGAATGGAATGAATGTAAATAGATGGTTTTAATCTCTGTATTTCTATATACCGTCAGATTTCCGTACTTCAAGAGGATTGATTTTCGTACTCGCCAAGTACGGTTTTCAGCCCTCCGGCGTACCATAACCGGATTTCTTGAAGTCGGTGTTTGGAACCGCTTCATAGGATTTCGGGTAAATGCGGTTGGGTTTTCCACAGCCCTGTTTCTGGATTTCCACCAGCCCCGCATACTGCAACTCCCGCAGGGTGTTGACCGCTTTCTGCCGCCCGCAGCGGAGCAAAGCGACCACCTCGCAGATGGGGTAGTACAGGTAGACCCGCCCGTACTCGTCCGCCCAGCCGTTCTTCCGGGACAACTCCGCCCGGCGCAGGACAAAGGCATACAGCACCTTCGCTTCGTTGCTCAAGGGCTGGAATGTGGGTGCTTCAAAAAGGAAATTGGGGAGCCGGGTGAAACTGAACGCCTTTTCCGGCTGGTGAATATAAATCGTGTTTGTCATAGCGTGTTTTGTGGACGGTTAGAGGCCCGTTTTCCGGGGCGAATGATAAATGATACCAGCCGCCCCGGTTGAGGGCTTGCGGAGCCTTGCAAATCAAGGCTTTTCCCGCTCTTAACTGTCCACAGCAGACCTCCTTTTCCGTTCACTTTCTGTTTTCTGCCGCCTGTGAACTCTGGCGGCGCAGTCCGGGCAGTATTTGCCCCGGTTGGACTTCGGGACGAACACACCGCCGCACTCCGCACAGCGTTTCAAGTCCCTGTCCCGGTAAATCTCCGCTTCCAGCGTCCTGTCCAGCGGCAAGACCGCCCAGCGGAACCACTTGCAGCAGACGGAGAACGAAATCATCTGCGGACAGGCGCAGGTGTCGCCATCGTCCAGCGCAAGGCAGTTTCCGTCCTCGCAGTTGCAGCACTCCCGGCGTATCAGGCCGCTGGCTCGTCTCTTCTGGGGCGGGGTTATGCGGTAGGGGGAGCCGTCCGGCCTGTGTTCCAGCGGCGGCAGGTGTTGATAGGGTCTTTTGCTCATGCGTCCCTCCGTTTTCTTTGGCGTGTTCTGTTTCCAAGGTGCTTGTCCATCGATGAACTATCCCAAGTCTACACCTTTTTGACCGCCTGTGCCGTATATCCAAGAGGTAGGAAATCAGCCTGAAAAACTCCCTATTTCCACGCTCTCGGATTTGTGATATAATCAAAAAAAGATAAAAGACAAATTCAGGTTTCTGGTCTTCTTGCACAAAATAAAGGAGGAGCTATTATGCAAATTGTTTATATTCCAAGCGAATCAATGTCTGTTCAAGGTAAAAAAGATGAAATCTATAAAAGATATGGGAAAGACTGGAATATTAGAGAACAGGGAGGAGGTAACGGAAATTGGTTGTTGACCAGAAAAAGTGATGTGCTTGTAGATGGAAAAAGTTATCGTACTTTTGTACTTGAACACTACGGTAAATCCAAGCTGACAGCGAAGCTTGTTGATAAATTTCGTGAAGATGTAGCAAATGGTAAAATAAAACTGTAAATGCCTATGCCGTTATGCTATGAGCATAGTACATAGCATAACGGCTTCTCTTTCGTTGAGCTAGCAAGGAGGGTGAATATGTCTTTATCCATACAAGAGCGATTAAAAGACCTACGTGTGGAGCGTGGCTTGACGCTGGGGCAGCTTGCGGAGCAGACCGGGCTTTCCAAGTCTGCGCTGGGCAGTTACGAAACGGAAGACTTCAAGGACATCAGCCACTATGCCCTTATCCGGCTGGCGAAGTTTTACGGTGTGACCGCTGATTATCTGCTGGGGCTGTCTGAAATGAAAAATCACCCAAACGCCGATCTTGCAGACCTGCGTTTGAGTGATGAAATGATTGACCTGCTGAAAAGCGGGAGGATAGACAATACCCTGCTGTGTGAGCTGGCGGCGCACCCGGATTTCCCCCGGCTGATGGCTGACCTTGAAATCTATGTGAACGGAACGGCACTGAAACAGGCGCAGGGTGCAAACGCCATAGTGGACACGATGAGCGCAACTGTTATAAAAAAGCATAATCCTGGCATGAGTGATACGCAGTTAAGACAGCTTATCACCGCCCATATTGATGAGGACGAGTTTTGCCGCTATGTGATACAACGGGACATAAACGGGATTGCCCTTGCTCTGCGGGAAACACACAAGGACGATTTTTTCAGCGTCCCAGAGGATAACCCGCTAAAAGAAATGCTGGAAACTGCTGGTGAAATCGTCAGCCAGGACAGCGACACGGAACAAGCGTACTTGGCGTTTATCTGCAAACGGCTCAAGCTGAATTTTAGGAAGCTGTCAGTAGAAGAACGGAAGTGGCTGAAAAAGATTGCGGAAAAATCCGACTTGCTGAAGAATCCAAAACCGCAGAGAGGACGAAGATAAAAAATGCCTGAACGGCGGTTCTGGTTTTTCAGAACCACCATCCAGGCATTTTGTTTAGTAATAGAAAAAGGTGCAGTTGATTATTGCGTATTGTCAATCTCTCTCAAACCGGGTAGTAAAAATACGGCAAGCGCAACGATGATAATGCCAATTCCGCAAATGACAAACCATTTCTCAACTCCCAGCCGCTCCGCCAGAGGCCCGGAAATGACAAGGCCAAACGGCATGGCGAGGGAAGCGGCGCTTGTCAGTAGAGAAAAAACTCTCCCCAGATATTCTGGTTTGACCGTTTCTTGAAAAATCGCATTTTGCACACCGTAAAATGGAGCGGAAATTCCCATAACAGTACAGCACACAACAAAGACAAGAAATGCGTCTGGCGGCAAAAGCCCGGAGAGCATATTGCTAACGCCCATCAGGAGAACGGAAAGACCGATGGTGTACCGCCGTTTCTTAAAACCGCCCCAAATGCTCAGAATGACTCCGCCAAGCAGCATACCAACCGCAAAAGCAATTTCAGCGGCAGAGGCATGGGCCGGTGTTCCTTTGAAGTATGACATACAGATGAGAGGAAAAAGCGTACTGATTGGCATATAAAAGAACATATAAATTACACCAATCCAGAGCAGAGCAAAGAGGCCCCTGTTTTGCTTTAATACCACATACCCCTCTTTCATATCCTGTAAAAACTGTTGTCTTTTCGTTTCTGGACATAGTTCAGGCGTTGGTATGGACGAAATCGCAACAGTCACACAGGCAAGGATTGCACCCACAATATCTAACAATATAATTGCATTAAGAGGCCAAACAGCATATAAAAACGCTGCGGCAGCTGGACTGATAATCGCACTTACTGCTTGCATGGTCTGCGTGTAACCAGCGCATTTTGTAAGTTCCTCTTTTGGCACAATCATAGGTGTTGCTGCGCTGAATGCTGGAGAATGAAAAGCAGTTCCCGCACTTCGGATTAACAGGACAACCATAATAGACCATACGGGCAATTCCATGTAAAACGCCACCAGCGCCAGAATACCGCCAGCGGCGGCAATTATCAAATCCGCACCAATCATTACGCTTTTACGGCTGTGCCGGTCAACAAAAGCACCTGCAAACGGGCCTAAACAGGCTTGCGGCAAAAATCCAATCAGTGTTGCCGCCGTCAATATGATTGCAGAATTAGTTTTCGCAACCAAATAAAAGATAATGGCCATTTGCAAAATACCGCTGCTAATAAAGGATATTGCTTGTCCGGCAAGAAGTGTAAAATAAGTTTTTCTCCATGAATTGTTGTTTTGGGTCATAATGCGAACCTCCTTTTTTATTGCATTGTTCCTTTGTTTCTGCAATAAAAAGCAGGCGTTGTCCCACAGAGAGGGCAGACGCCTGCATAACAACAAAGCACGAAAAAACACCACGATACAGTTCAAAGACTGCTCGTGTCAAACCTACGTGTTCCTTTGCATACGCACGCAAAAAAAGCCCACCATCATGTGGAAAGGTACTTCTACTTTTTATTGCTTATTAGCGTACACAAATTAACACACGTAAGCCTCCTTCCAATCTCAAACTGTCGCACAGTATAACACACATCCGATAGACTTGTCAACCATTTTTAACCTTGTTTTCCATCTTGTTTTTCCATCTCTTACGGGCAGTAGCAAAGCCAGGCGAGCCAGTCAACGGTCAAGATGAACGGCGCTTTCAGCGCCGCCGTTGACAGTCTCGCCCGTCTTTGCTAATGGGTAATCAAGGCGGGAAAGCCATTTTAGGGCTTTCCCGCCCATTTCAATTTTGGGAGAAGAAAGGCCCCAAAATGAACGAGTGCGGCCAAACACTTTTAGGGATTGGCCACCTTGTCCACCCATCCAGCGGGGCGGCGGGGAACGGTCAAGGCCGGGCGTCAGCCCATTCATTTCAGCCTTGACGGTTTCCTGCCGTCCTGCTACTTTTCCCGGAGTGTGGCCACACATCTGGTCACGGTGTCCAGAGCTTTGGGACTTTTTGTCCCATAGGCCGGGGGCGGAGGACGAGGGACGGGGGCTTTCATAATACGCCCTGTCTGCTGCTGAAATCAGCCCTTTGTTTCCGGCTTACCAGCCCCAAACAAAGCCCTGCTTTCCTGCCGCGTCAAATGCCCTTGCCCTCCCCGGCGGCAACGGTATTTTCAGGGCAACGCCGACAGAGCGTATAACACACTACACTTTGCTCCGCAAAGTCGTGTGCCAAATGGGGCGCTGCCCCCTTTGGAAACCCCCGCAACAAACAGGTGCTATGCACCCAGCCGGGAGCATAGCGCCGTTTGTTGTCAGCAGCCCGTTTCACGGTCTGCGTGTAGTCTCTTGTAAACTGACCTAAGGTAATGTTCAAAATATTCCTTCCGTTCCCATGTATCTCGATTGATGATCATATAATCCATCATAATATCGCTCCTTTGCTCCTACGAATTCCGATTAGTTTATTCCTTCACCACATATTAGTTATTCAGAAGTTTTGTTAAATCCTCAATGGAAGCGTCCATTTTCGCAGAAACTTCTTCCATAGACATTCCGGTATTCAGAAAACGCTTTATCACCATTTTCATATCCTCGCCAACCTCTATGAGATGCCCGTCCAGATCATAGAACCGGACCACACGCTGTCCCCAGCTATGCTCGATAACTTCTCCCAGATATTCGATCTCCGGATACTCATTCAGCTTATTCAGGAAACCATCGAAATCCTGCTCCTCAAAAACGACTTCCGCATTATTGGATTTCTTCAGTACCTTTTCTTTTGGTATACTTACCAGCCAGTCAAAATCCTGCTGTAATGCCAGACCGCAGGTAAAAGCGATGTTCCTTCCGTAATCCTGATAGACCTCTAACCCGAACAGATCCTGGTAAAACTTTCTTGCAGCGCTGATGTCCGCTACCGATATAACCGTACATACATACTTCATATAAATGCTCCTTTCAATCTTTAGCTGTTCTTTATTTCTGATAAAGCCTTTTGTATAGCACACAACTAAATGAAATTATAATGCTTTAAAAATGCCGCAGATCGTTTCTGATTTTCCTGTAAAATCTGCCCCTGTCACATCATCAAAAACACCAATGTCTGAAAATCCGCCGTTTCTAATTTCCTCAATGAATGTTTCTTTGGAATAAATTTGATTCCATATATTGAAGCATTCACAATCATCATCTGTCAATATCAAATACTGCTCTAATGTATTAGCGGTTTCTTCAAAATACTTATTTCTTTGAATGATCACATAAGGCTCCGCAGACCAAAACCCACTGTTTTCGTACTGTATGCTTTGTATTGGCTGAAATGAATCCAGGTATGGCCTGTGAAATGCGTCTAATATCAGAATTCCGTCTTTATTCAATGCTTTCCGAATTTTTTTCAGCAAAGCACTTCTGTCTTGTGGAGAAAGTACGCCAAAGTCACAATAAATCAGGATAATAACATCAAACTCGTTTTCATAATTCATTTCCAGGTAGTTCTGATAGGAATACCGGATTTTACGATTTGTTTCTCTCGCATGATTTTGGGCATATTCTATGGAACGTTTGGAGAAATCAATTCCTGTAACTGAAAATCCCTTATCATATAACAGTTCGGAATAAATACCAGGTCCACACCCCAAATCTAAAAGCTGTTTACCCTGACCGCTTTTACAACATCTGACAATCCATTCAACGGAATTCTGAATCGTGCTAAGCCTTCTTGATGCTCCATCGTTTTCCGTGTTCAAATGAGCTTCTAACATACTTTTAGAAATATGCTCATCATCCCAAAACGCTTTAGAGCTTTCATGATAAACGGGCGGTTCTTCTTTTAGGTAATTTATCAATTCACGATATTTCATATTATTATTCCTTCTCTTTATAACCATACTGCCCAATCCCCATAGTTAAATGTGTCCATTTACAAGCATACTTCCATAATTAATATCTGATTCCCTTTGCAGAACATCACTTATTTTTCGGCCAAATGGCGTTTATTACTTTCATTCATTTATATTATTTATTCTTTTGCCGTCTCTTCCTCTACAGGGCGCCATGCCTCTCCAAATTTTATATCCTTAAATAACGCGGCAAGACCTGTAATCTGCTTGAGGCGCAAAATTTCATCTCTATCCATTCCCAAATGTTTTGAGATCCAGGCGTCTGATCGCCCAAATTCATGAAGTTCCTTTACGATGTTGCTCATCAGATCCACATCGTGAGAGCCTCGTGCCCTGTTATGTCGCACGGTACTGGCCATACGTTTATCAATCGGTTTCTCAATCACGGAAACCGGCAGCATCCCTTGTTCTCTTTCGTAAATATCCGGGTGATTCAGCATAACTTGATACCGATGGAAACCATCAACAATCAAATAAACATCCTGCGATTTTACATAGTAGCATACGACCGGCATCGTATATCCATCTTCTTTTATGCTCTCATAGAGCAGTTTCATTTCAGGCGGTGCAACCTTATTTGGATTGTAGTTATTAGGCCGTACCTTCTCTATTGGAACAGCCATCACATTATAAACTGGGCTTTTGTACTTCATAATCGAATTCCTCTATGCTTTTGTATTTGCGGCGTATCATATCCAACCGCTTCTGCTGCTGCCGCGTCATCCCAAATCCCATAAAGCGGCAGATATGGTCATTTTTCAAAATGCAGTAACACATCCGTTTCCAACTGGGGATATCCTTTGTAGATTTGATATCGTCCGTGTGATCCGGTATTGGTCCCACAAATACAATACGTGATTTTTGGTTCAATGTATAATTGGAAACACCGTTTCGTTTTATTTGATACCCTTTCTCCTGAAGCTCCTGAATCACAGACTCGTCCAACCCACCGCCTGTCCCATGCCAGAACTGGATAGAGGTATTGAATTTCTTAGCATAATTATTTCGCAATCTCTTAGGCAGCGTATCCAATAAAAACTTTGTATAAGATTTCCACGTATGCCCCTCCGGTAAAGTAATATTCCGGTAGCCCATCGCTTTGGTCTTTCCATAAATGGAAGCGAAATTTGCTCCCTGCACACGCCCTACAAGCTTACACCAAATCTCCGGATCTATGACACGGTACAGATTCAGGGCATCTTTTGCATAGTCGTTAAACGGTGAGGCCACACGCATCTGCGAGGGCTTCAGGCCAGCCATATAATAAAGATCATACAGGTGGTTATAGTCGTAACCAAATAAATAGTTGGCATGCCATACATCATTGGTAGACCAATCATATAAAGGAGAAGCACACCAGACGTCTTTAAATTGCTTGCTGATCCAGCAGGTATTTTTGTATCCGTATTTTTTATTCACAAACCCACTGTACCGCTGCAAAGATTCATCTGCTCGCATCCCCAGCAGGCATACAGTTTTTCCACCGTCATGGGCATTCCGGTACCATCGCCCGAACTGTTTCGCCAAATCCTCCTGGTGCATCCGATAATGGTATGTAGTCATAATGTTATTTTCCAGATTGATGACGTATTCTTTTTGGGGCATCTTCCGGATCCAGAGATCTTTTTTGGTATCATCCCATGGATACCAGTACATCTCGTAGCTGCTTAATGCGGTTCTGGTGGCCATGGGCAGGCAGACCCAATACGGCTCAACCTGATCCTTGATCCGTTCAAAGGTACGTTCTACATACTCAGTCGTCAACGTATACTGCGCTTCAAAATCCTGATGAAATACACCGATGGTTCTTTCCGGATAATACTGGTTTCGATAATCCAGAACCAGATTGAGCAGCAGCCCGCTGTCCTTGCCGCCGGAAAAGGAGACGTAGATATTGTCAAACTCTTCAAAGAGAAAATGCATTCGTGTTAAAAACGCATCATAAACATTCATACATAGATACTCTCTTACCAAAAATACACCCCTCTTCCTTTGTTCTTTCTAAAAATAGAGAACATTCCGAAGAACTCACTTCGGTTCTCTATCCTTTTCAATTCTTTATTGAATGATTGCAGTATTGAAGTCTTCACTTTTTTTCTTTCGCAGTTTCAACTCAATATTGTTCTTTGCTGCCGCCGCCTGCAGCAATCCTGCAGCAAAAGCGCTTTTTTCTTTAAGTGTCAGCGTTTCCAAATCAGATCTGTTCTCAATTTGCCTGAGTACCTCCTGCAGCTCCTGCAGTTCCAGCAGATTGACTGCCACACAGAACAGCGTCTTTTTCCTCCCGTCATTGTAACCGGCGAGGAAGATGTCCAGGATACGTGCCTTTTCTGCCTGCTCTGCGTTGTAGGCTTCCATTCCAATCTCCTGGGCCTTTTTCATATCGCGCTTTTGATTCCTGCCTGTGATGAAAACATCATAGTCTTCGATATGGTCATATTTCGAGCAAGGGAATTCGCCACACTGAAAGCAGTATTCTACTCCATCATGCTCCATGCTGCATCTTGCAATTTTACAGGACTGATTCCCCTCACCGCCCCCGCAACCGGGGCAGTGTTTGCTCAAAAACATGGGACAAAGCCCACAGTTCAAGCCACAGAGGGCAAAAAATTGATTTTGTCTATTAAATCCTTTCATGATACCTCCTAACCAGCTTGTCCCCAGCCATTCCAGCTAACATATGCTGTGCATGATGCTTATCCTCACAAGCCGACAAACTGGGATTGTTCTATTAATGTTTACTTAGTTTCCATTCTTTAATTTCATCAAATTGGTTGTTCTCTATATAATATACCGTTTGGGAATTAACAGAATATACAAATGAAACTCTTGTAGCCCACAAACCTTCTTGTTTTACCTCCTTCAAAACCGAAAAAGCTTCTGCAACGGAAAAGCTTTCATCATATCTATTTAATAGTTCTTTTGCATATTCATATCGGTTATCTCCAGGCGTAATATAAAATTGTGTACTTTGTGGCGATAGTAGCGAGTAGTTGGTAATCAAGGAAAACTTCTCCATTTCAGTCTTATAACCAATACCGGGTTCTACAATTAAAACTCTGCCGTTCTTATCAGATAAAAGTGCCTGCATAGTAGCACCATTTTCATAAATTATTTCCTTTTCCTGCGCTATTTCCACAGCTTCCTCAAATGATAAACCACCACACACAAATCTTTCTGTCAATTCTGCAATGGTATAGCAGTCACCCTCTTTATTTTTTAACGCTCTTTCATTTCCATGAACATAAAGCAATGTTCCTACATTGCCATTAGCATTTACTCCATGATAAGAGTGCCATTGATTATCTGGCATTTTAATGCCAATAAAAAATCGATCTTTTTCCAGGAATACCTTATGTTCATATTCAGAAATATCTATATCAAAATTGAAACCAGTAATGGTGTCATTACCATTATAAACGAATCTTGTACACATAATTTTGCCTCCTCAAATTCCAATTTTCCAGTTCGAACGACGGGGAAGTTATCTATCCAACTTTATAATAGTACGGCAATGATCATTTGTATTAGTCTAAAATTTCAGCTATCTGGTCAATGAACTGGTCAGCATTTTTAATTCTATAAGTCTTATCGTTAATAGTAATTTACGTTAATGTAATATTAATCAATTATTTATCTGACAGCCTCCCCATTCTACCACCGTGAAACCAGTACGCACTGGTGCAGTGAAGTTCTGAGCGGGGATGTCCACAGCATTGTTCAGCGGCTTCCAAGCCATGAATACACGCAACAGTGTATCCGGAGCCGGTTCAATGGACAACTGCGCCGCCTGTATGTAGACATCAGACTGAAATGCAATGAGGTTATATGGATTCTCCTGCATCATCGGCAACCAGTAGACAATAAACTCATTTGCCTCCTGTCGGGTAAGGCCAAGTTGGGCTAAAGCGTCCTCTAAGAAGGCGGCGGTGTCACTTCCGGCTACGCAGTATCCCTCAGAGAAATCATACTCAACACTATCCACGCCTTCCCAATAGAGGTAGTTGTAGGTTTGGCCATCAGCGTTTGTCAAGGTTCCTTTTGGGCAGGCGTTAACTACCCAGCCATTGTTATAATCAGGATAGGTGCAGGTCAGTTCTCCGTCATAGTCCAATTTCACTGTAACCTCTAATTCCTTTTCTGGATAAAGATAAATGACGGGTTTGGCCGCTTTCGACTCCTCATTACGACAGGCTGTAATACAACATACACAGGAAAATATCAACATCATTGTAAAAAATCGCTTTATCCTTAAATTCTTCTTCCTCATGGTTATCCTCTTTTAAATTCAAAGTTATTAATCAAAATTATTAAAAACTGATATCCCTAAAATCTTTATATTCCACTCATCATTGTAACCTGTTTCTGATTCTAAATCTAACTGATGATATTTTGTAATGTCATACAAAACTGCTCTATAACGAACACTACCGCCATCTTTATATCTTGTTGGAACAGGTATCAAAAGTACAAGTGAAATAATAACTGCAATAATAATTTTTGGTTTCTTCTTCATCTACATTATCTCCCATACAAATTCAAATTGAACAAAATCGCTGCGCGATGGCCTGCCAAGGCTGTGGCATAGCGATTTTC
>OWIL01001362.1_pt1 | contig 11906 bp, 10 predicted proteins | sample 1732871 | NCBI WGS metagenome assembly OWIL01 (sample SAMN05065763, study PRJEB22554) | human gut metagenome | biome: ENVO:2100002; feature: ENVO:00000062; material: ENVO:00002003 | host: Homo sapiens | place: USA
CGAGATGTAGCTCCGTCTCGTGGGCTCGGAGATGTGTATAAGAGACAGGTACACGTATCTTCAAGGCTTGACAATGGTGACCTTATGTTTAGCGATACCGGTATTGGCAGCAAGTATTATAGAGGCAAAATTTGAACGGAAATTTTTACGAGAGAATCCGGAAATCAAAAAGGATACAACCTATCGGATCGCAAAAACACTCGGATATCTTTGTGGTCTTATTTTGGTGGTAGGAGTATGGCCTCGTCATTAGAACATTTTTGCTTAATAAAAGACTCTGTTACACTTGGATTGAATCGAGAGGTGATCAATATGAAGAAAAAATTCTGGCTGACATTATACAATATAGGCGTCTCTATTTTATTCTTACTGTCATTGTACAGTTATGCAAAAGGCATGGCAGGCTTTTCTTTATTTTTAGCGTTGGCAGTTTTTGGAGAAATTGCGGCAAGGGCTTTTATTGAATGCAAATACTTGCAGGAGAGTCCAGAGATAAAAGAGGATACAGCTTATCGAATCACGAAAGTATTGCGATTGCTTTGTGAAATTATCTTGATCATAGGAGTATGGCGGATTCGTTTTAAATAGCCACATTCTAAAAATAACACTTATGATATATTCCATATTCAATGAAAGAGGAGGCATCCGTCCATCGACCTCGGTTGCTTCCTCTTTCTCTATCTATTTCAATCAAAATCTATTTCATCATATCGCGTAAAACCGTCAATATCTCCATCGCCGCCGCGATCATCGGTTCGGTGGTACCGCCGGTTACATCCCTGATGCGGGAGGCGATCCGCAAGGTGACGGGGCAGGAAGCCCTGGTTGTCAACGTGGATATGAATATCGGTCTGGAAGTGCTGATGGACAATCCATCCTCCGTCGGTACCGATCTGATCGTTGGCGCCGTCGCGGGAATCAACCGGTATCCGGTGCCGCCCAGCTTCCGCGCATCAGCCTTGATCCGCCAAAGCGCCTGATCGGCAAGAATACGGTTGAATGTATGCAGAGCGGCGCGCTCTATGGCAATGCGTCCTGCATCGACGGTATGGTAGACCGGATCCAGGAAGAGCTTGGACAGAAGGCAACTATCGTAGCGACGGGCGGGCTGGCGAAGCGGATCATTCCGCTGTGCCGTCACCGCATCAAGCTGGATGATGAGCTGCTGCTGCGGGGGCTTTGGATTATTTACGAGAAGAATAAATAAGGTCTGTGATTCTGATATGAAAAAAGCGGTTGGAGAGAGTCTAACCGCTTTTTACTGTATAGGATAATCGAATCGCAAAAGAAAATCCCCGGTGTATACAGCACCAGGGATTTTTGCATTTAAGTATTTAAATTAATAGGTAATCTCCCGGCCTTCTTTTCTCCACTCCCGGAACTGGGCTGCCGCTGAGAGCAGCAGGTCGCAGGAGGAGTTGAGGGCGGTCTCAACGGAATCCTGCACCACGCCGATGATAAATCCGACACCGATGACCTGCATGGCAACATCGCTGGAGATGCCAAACAAGGAGCAGGCAAGCGGAATTAAGAGCAGGGAACCACCGGCAACACCGGATGCGCCGCAGGCGGAAAGTGCCGACAGGACGCTTAAAATGATGGCGGTCGGAATATCCACCGGAATTCCCAGCGTATTGGCTGCCGCCAGCGTCATGACGGTGATGGTAACAGCCGCACCGTTCATATTGATGGTCGCACCGAGCGGGATGGTAACAGAGTAGGTATTTTTGTCCAGTCCCATGTCCTCGCAGACTTCCATGTTGATCGGGATATTTGCCGCTGAGCTCCGGGTAAAGAAGGCGGTGACCGCGCTTCGTTTCAGACACTTGAAAATCAGCGGGAACGGGTTTTGGCGGATGCACCAGTATACGAGAATCGGGTTGGTTACGAAGTAGATAAACAGCATCGAGCCAACCAGCACGGCGAGAAGCCGTCCATATTCGGTAAATACCTGTAAACCGTTGGTGGATACAGTGTCAAACACAAGTCCGAGAATACCGAACGGGGCAAAGTTGATGATCCAGGTAACAACCTTGGACAGTGCCGCCGCAAAATTGTCCATAATTTCTTTCGTGCGTTCGCTGGCGCCGCGCATCGCCACGCCGAAGAGAACCGCCCACGCCAGGATACCGATGTAGTTTGCCTCTGCGATGGAGGTGATCGGGTTCTTTACGACATTTAATAAAAGTGTCTGCAGGACTTCTGCGATTCCCTGCGGGGCAGAGGTTTCTTCTGCAGCCTGTGCAAGTGTCAGGGTGATCGGGAACAGTTTACTTGCGACGACCGCGATCACAGCGCCGAGCAGTGTGTTGAACAGGTAAAGGCAGACAACGGTGCGGATGATGCCGCCGTGGCTCTGCTTTGCCTGGCAGAGGGAACTGATAACAAGGAAAAATACGAGCAGGGGCGCGATGCCCTTTAATGCGTTGACAAATAGATTTCCAAGGATTGAGATTCCGACTGCCTGCGGAATCACCATTCCCAGAACAGCGCCGAGAATCATGCCGCCCAGAATTCGTTTAGGCAGGCTGATGGCTGTCCAGCGTTCATAGAGTGCTTTCATAAAATACATACTTCCTTTGTGATGATGAAATGGGGTTGACGAGTGTCGGGGAGCTGATTCAAATGTGCAAATGCAATATCTCCCGAATGATTCAACTGTCTGTGCAGCATCCGGCACAAAATCATGTAGATTCTATTATACAGGAGATAGAAAGAAAGGGAAAGTGCTTTTTTATGGCAGAGTGATAGAGAAATAGAGAAAAAATTTTTGCCCGTGTTCCGTGTGGCCAGTGGCAGAACTTGCAGTGGCGATAAGCGAAAAGAAAACTTGTATTTCTATCTGCTCTATGTTATACTCATACCCGTTGCAAAGCCCGCAAAAACAAGGTCTTACAGGGCTGCCGCCGATTTCCGGCGTAAAATGAATCGAGTGTTCGTGACCTTCCACTCGTAAAACAAAACTAAAGGAGAATTGAATATGAAAGAAAACAACCTGAAAAACACGTATTTTCTGGCGTATGGCGCGGCGATCGCGGCCATCTACGTAGCGCTGACGATGGCATTCCAGCCGATCAGCTTCGGACCAGTGCAGTTCCGTATTTCGGAAGCACTCTGCATCCTGCCGTTCTTTACCCCGGCAGCGATTCCGGGACTCTTTGTCGGATGCTTTTTATCCAATCTGTTCTGCGGGGCAGCCGGACTGGATATCGTATTCGGAAGCCTGGCAACCCTGATTGGGGCAGTCGGCTCCTATGCGCTCCGCAAGAGTAAGTTTTTAGTATGTGTACCGCCGATCCTGGCCAACACGATCATTGTACCGTGGGTGCTCCGGTTTGCATACGGCTCTGAGGATCTGATTCCGTTCATGATGCTGACCGTCGGGATCGGCGAGGTGCTGGCAATCGGCGTGCTGGGAAGCATTCTTCTGGCGGCGTTAAACCGTTATAAAACCATGCTGTTCGGCAAGTGTCTGGCAACGGGACGCTAAGAAAAAGACATAACTTAAATGATATAAAAGATGCATGTTACAGACGGATCGCGGTGCGATGGCTGGCGTGTATCTTTTATTTTTTTTTGCCTTATATTGACAATTTCATGTAAAAGAAGTTAAATTAAAAGGACGTGAAAACACAATGCCTCGCGGTTCCATATCGTTTTTCTATGGCGTCTGCGAAAACAAAAACCGCCTGCGGCGGGGAAGGAATGCACAAATATGAGTGAGAATGTATATCAGATTGATTTTAATAAACCAGAATCCGTCCATTTCATCGGAATCGGCGGTATCAGCATGAGCGGACTGGCAGAGATTTTGATGGACGAGGGATTCACTGTGTCCGGCTCGGACGCACACCGTTCGGAGCTGACCGATAACCTGGAGGCGCGCGGCGCGAAGGTATATATCGGACAGAAAGCGGAGAATATCCAGGATGGCATCGATGTGGTAGTCTACACGGCGGCGATTCACCCGGATAACCCGGAATTTCAGGAAGTAAAACGGCGCGGCATCCCGATGCTGACCCGTGCGGAACTCTTGGGCGAGATGATGCGGAACTATAAAAATGCGATCGCGATTGCCGGAACACACGGCAAAACGACGACCACTTCGATGGTGACGGAAATTTTCTTGCAGGCGAAAAATGACCCGACGATCTCGGTCGGCGGCATCCTTCCGGCGATCGGCGGCAACATCCGCGTCGGCGGACCGGAATTTTTCGTGACGGAGGCGTGTGAGTATACCAACAGCTTCCTATCCTTCTACCCGACGATGGCGGTCATCCTTAATATAGAAGAAGACCATCTCGATTTCTTCAAGGATCTGGCGGATATCCGTCATTCCTTCAAGCTGTTTGCCGAGCGCGTACCGGCTCAGGGCGCGATTGTCATCAACGGCGATATCGAGAACTATCAGGAGATCATAGAAGCGGCAAAAGGCAAGGTTATTACTTTTGGTCACAGCCGCGGCAACGATTACAGTGCCGGTGATATCCAGTATGACGATTACGCGCATCCGTCCTTCGATCTTTATATCGGCGGTGAGAAGAAAGAGCGCCTGACGCTCGGTGTGGCAGGTGAGCACAATGTATACAATGCGCTGGCAGCCATCGCTGTTTCCCTGGAAAATGGCATCTCCATGGACGCCATCCGCGTGGGACTGGCACATTTTACCGGAACCAACCGCCGGTTCGAAAAGAAGGGTGAGGTAAATGGATTTACCATCATCGACGACTATGCGCATCATCCGCATGAGATCGAGGCTACCTTAAAGACGGCGCAGAACTATCCACACAAGACACTCTGGTGCATCTTCCAGCCACACACCTACACGCGGACGAAGGCATTTCTGCCGCAGTTTGCCGAGGCACTCTCACTGGCAGATAAAGTCATTCTGGCGGATATCTACGCGGCGCGCGAGACGGACACGCTCGGCATCAGCTCAGAGGATATCGTGAAACTTCTAAAAGAAAAAGGAAAAGAAGCATGGTATCTGCCGACGTTCGATGAAATAGAAAAATTTGTCATGGAACATTGTACACAGGGCGACCTGTTGATAACCATGGGCGCCGGAGACGTTGTAAATGTAGGGGAAAACCTCCTTGCGAAATAGATGCACTCCGAGTGTACATACAGTTATCCACATTATCCACATAGTTTTCAACATATTATGTAAAGGAACTATGTGGATTTTTTGTGCCTAAATGCGTAAATGGGGAAATGCCGAAAATGTTGATAAAATAAGGATTTTGTCGGAGGAAGGGTTATTTTTTGAGGATTTTTGAAGGCTTTTTCCACATTATCCACATTATCCACAATCAAAATAGTGGAAAAATTGGTCTAAAAGTGTCGGCTGCGAACCATAATTAGGAGTATTTCTTTTTAAAAAAAGGTATGTTATGATAGGAACAGACGCAGTGAGCCTGTGATAAATGGATGAAAACTGTCTTGTTCGGAGCAAAATTGTGGAAAAGTCCGGAAACAAAATTAAAACGGTGGAAAAGTAAGAAAACAGGAAGATTTGGATGGAACAAATAGAGAATATTTCAAAATAAAAGTAAAATATAGCAGTTTGAATCCTTCACACAGCCGCAGGCTGCTGATAGATAAATGGTAACAGGAAATGTGAGGACACAGAATGGCTAAGAGGGAAGTTAGAAGATGGGAATAGGACTCAAAAACCGGCTGGCGGTGGGCGCGACGCCGGTTCCGGACGTATTTATTGATACATATATGGCGGGAGCCAGTGGAGAATATGTGAAGGTATATCTGTACCTGCTCCGCCACCAGCAGGAGGAAGTCTCGATCGGACAGATCGCGGACGCGCTCAACCACACGGAGGCGGACGTGCAGCGCGCGCTGGCATACTGGCAGAGAGCTGGGGTGCTGGGAACGGAAGTCGGTGAAGAGGCACAGCGATCGTTTCAGGAGACGCCAGGACAGCAAATTTCACCGGTTTCCGCTTCAACGGAATCCCTGGCAGGTGCTGGTTCCTTTGCGCCATCTGCAAAAACTGCCGCGCGGGAAGCCGCAGCCTGCGATATGTCACGCCTGACCTCGGATGAGTCGTTTAAGCAGCTCATTTATATTGCCCAGCAGTATTTAAACAAGCTGCTCACACCGACGGACTGCCAGATTCTTGGAAATCTCTATTCGAATCTGGGATTTTCCGGGGAATTGCTGGAATACCTGATTGAGTACTGCGTGCAGAACCACCACACCAGCCTGCGCTATATGGAAAAGGTGGCGCTCGGCTGGCATAAGCGCGGCATCAAGGATGTGGAACAGGCGAAAGCAAGCGGCAGGGGCTACACGAAGGGTTCATTCGCGGTTATGCGGGCGATGGGGCTTTCGGACCGGAGCCCGGCGGAGGTCGAGAGTGAATTTATCGAAAAATGGTTCTGGGAGTACGGTTTCACGCGCGAGCTGATCGTCGAGGCGTGCAGCCGCACGATCCGGCAGATACATAAACCGTCGTTTGACTATGCAGACAAGATCCTGCGGGATTGGAAAAATGCCGGGGTCAAGAGCTTCCGGGATGTGTCAGAGCTAGATAAAAAACGGAAGGAAGAAGGCGGGGTGAAGCGCCGGCAGGCGTCTGCAGGCAGCAGCCGTTCTTCCAACCGGTTCCACAATCTAGAGGAACACGGATATGATTACGACGAGATGGTATGGAGCATGATAAACGGAGCGCAGAAGACAGGAGGGGACGATGGCACTCAGTAATTCGCAGTATGAATCGATCATGCGTGTTTATAACCGGACACAGCTTCAGAAGAAACATGAGCTGGACGCGCGGGTTGATGAGGTCTATGAGAAAATACCGGCGGTCCGGGAGATGAACGACGCGATCGCCGCCGCGGCGGTCAAGAGCGCGAAAGAGCTTCTGGCGGGCGATGCGGACGCGGTGAAACGTTTGCGAGGGACAATCGCAGACCTGAAAGAGCAGCGCCAGGTGCTGATGAGCGCCTACGGCTATCCGGCGGACTATCTGGAGATGCAGTATAATTGTCCGGACTGTAAGGATACCGGGTACAAAGACGGCATAAAATGCCACTGTTTCCGTCAGCGGGAGATCGATCTGTTATACGCCCAGTCGAATATCCGGGAAGTGCTGGAGCGGGAGAATTTTTCTCATTTTTCTTATGATTATTTTGATGACACGAAGATCGATCCGCGTAGCGGCAAGACTGCCCGCGCGTATATGGAGCAGGTGACGGCGTTCTGCCACCGCTATGTGGACGGATTTAAAGAAGAAAAGGGAAATATTTTATTTACCGGAAAAACGGGGCTTGGAAAGACGTTTTTAAGCAACTGCATCGCGAAAGAGCTGATTGAGCGCTGTTTCAGCGTCGTGTATCTCCCAGCGGTGGAGATGTATGAGATATTTTCAAGGGACCGCTTCGCAAATGATGCGACCGATGAGGATCGCGACCGCTCCCAGTATTTATTAGAGTGCGATCTGCTGATCATCGACGATCTGGGGACGGAACTGGTGAATACGTTTACGACTTCCCAGCTCTTCTATGTGGTCAACGAGCGCTTAAACCGGAAGAAAGGCACGATCATTTCCACCAATCTGCCGGTCAATGAGATGCGCGACGAGTTTACCGACCGCGTCATGTCACGGATCATAAGCCAGTATCAGATCATTCCGCTCTACGGCGAGGATATCCGGATACGAAAAAAGCTGGAAAACCGGTAATGGGTTGACTTATAAGGGACATAATGATATAAAAGAGACGTTAGAATGCGCTAACACATACAAAAAAGCGAATTAACAGAGAGTAAACAGGCTGGAGGAAAATGGAAAATGCTGTACGAAGAGAAAATCATTGAGACGATACCGGTAGGTCCGCTGGGACTGATTCCATTAAAGGGATGTGAGGAACTGGTAGGCAAGGTAGACAAATATCTGGTGGACTGGAGAAATGAGCGCGAGAGCGAGCACAAGACGTCGATCGCATTTTCAGGTTATCAGAGAGACTCCTACATCATCGGGGCAAACACACCGAGATTTGGTTCCGGCGAGGCAAAGGGCGAGATCAAGGCGTCGGTGCGCGGCGATGATCTGTATCTGATCGTGGATGTCTGCAACTACAGCCAGACATATTCTCTGTGCGGCATGGTAAACCATATGTCCCCGGATGATCATTATCAGGATCTGAAACGTGTCATTGCGGCAGCAGGCGGAAAGGCACGCCGTATCAACGTAATCATGCCGTTCCTGTATGAGAGCCGCCAGCATAAGCGCTCCGGCCGTGAGTCCTTAGACTGCGCGCTGGCACTGGAAGAGCTGGTAGATATGGGCGTTGAGAATATCATTACCTTTGACGCACACGATCCGCGTGTCCAGAACGCGATTCCGCTCAAGGGTTTTGAGACCGTTCAGCCGATTTACCAGTTTATCAAATATCTGCTGAAAAATGAGAAAGAGCTGGAGATCGACAGCGATCACATGATGGTCATCAGCCCGGATGAGGGCGGTATGTCCCGCGCTGTATTCTTCTCCAATGTGCTGGGACTCGACATGGGTATGTTCTACAAACGCCGCGATTACACCAGGATCGTCAACGGACGCAACCCGATCGTTGCCCATGAGTTCTTGGGATCCAGCGTAGAGGGCAAGGATGTCCTGATCATCGATGATATGATCTCCTCTGGCGAGAGCATGTTAGATGTAGCGAAGGAATTAAAGAGCCGCAAGGCGAGAAAGGTATTCGTATGCGCGACCTTCGGTCTGTTTACCAACGGACTGCAGAAGTTTGACGAGTACTATGAGAACGGTCTGATCGACCGCGTCCTGACCACCAACCTGGTATACCAGACACCGGAGCTTCTCTCCAGACCGTACTATATCAGCGTCGATATGAGCAAATACATCGCGCTCATCATCGATAACCTGAACCACGATGCCTCCTTAAGCGAGCTGTTAAATCCGACTGGACGTATCAATAAGCTGCTGGCGAAGTATCGGGCGGGAATACGGGACTAAAAATAGACCTTTAAAATAGAAACAAAAAGAACGTCATTTTCGGACCAATACATGTCAGAAAATGGCGTTCTTTTTAATGTCATAGGAAACAGGCGATGTCACGGTTATGTATGAAAAGAGTCCTACAACCGCACTTCATGCACCGCAGCGCCTTCTTCCTTCAGCACCCGCATCTCCCTCTCATGACAAGTAAATACAAGAATCTGCCCGGAATAGGCGGTTGGCAGCCATTTGAGGACGGTTCTCAGGCGCTCGTCGTCGTAGAGGACGAAGCTGTCGTCAAAGATGAGCGGCAGCCGGTCTGCATCGCCCTGGATAAAGTGGGCGGCGGCGAGGCGCAGCGCCAGATAGATCTGGTCGGCGGTGCCGCTGCTGACCTGTTCAAGCGGGATCAGCTTCCGGCGGGTGTTTAAAAACGCATTCAGGTTCTCATCAATGCTGATGCTGGAATAAATTCCGCCGGTAATTCCGGCGATCAAGTCGGACGCAGTCTTATTTAAGTACAGGCCGAAAGAATCCCGGATGGTCGTGGAAAGCTCTTTTAAGGTATCAAGCGCCAGATCCACGGAGGCGATCTCCTGATGGATGCGCTCATTTTCATTTAAAATGTGTTTGAGCGCCGCTGCCCGGTCTTTGCAGGCGGATAGGTGCTCCAGCTTTTTCTCTAACTCCCACTGGACGCGCTGTTGTTCCTCGATGACAAGGCTGCAGTCATTCTGCTTTGCCATCAGTGCCGAGATCTGTTCGGAACGTTTTACCAGTGAATCCTCCGAGTTTGCAACGGCGTGGCAGAGTGTGATGAAGCGGTCCAGCCGCTGGGACAAAAGCTTCATGGATTCATCTGAAATCTTGGATTCGCCCAGGTGGCGGCGCAAAATCTCCGATAAAACAGAGGCACTTTTCTCCGCCTCCTGCCTGCGGCGGCTCCGGTGCCGTGTGACGCAGATTCCCAGCATGAGAAGCACAAGAGCGGCGCCTCCAAAGATGAGGGCGGTGGGACCAGCTCCCAGCCACGGGGACGGAAGCGGGAAGAACGCCAGATATCCGCAGTATGCCGCGCAGATAGCGCAAATTGCCGCTGTGACAAAGAAAAACACCTGGAAAAACCGGGCTCCCTTGCTGGAAGAAGACGCCTGTGCATGCTGATAGTCCTGGTAGAGTGTTTCAGCCTGACTGCGGTACGCCTCGATGGACGCCTCGTCCGTAAAGGAAAACTCATCCAGTACCTGACGGCTCTTCTGCAGCCGGTCGGATAAATCTTCTTTTTCTATTTTCTGATGTTCCAGTTCATTTCGGACCGAGTCACGCAGTTTTGAGTATTCCTGTAACTGATTCTCATATTTTGGCGAAGAAAGCTCGCGTTCCAGCGCGCGGATCTCGCTAAGAAGGGAGGTATAGTTGACCGAAGCCTCCGGGCTTAACTGGGATTCAAATTGTTTGCGCTGATTTTTCAGATAGGCGGTCGCCTTAGTGATATTGAGCGCCATATTGCCAGAGGTATTCATGTTAGCAATATAGTTTTTCAGTTCTGAAACCATGCCTTCATCGGTCGCACTCTTTAACTGGCTGATGCTGATGGTGTTGTTGTACATGGTTTCACTCATGCCGCCCAAAATTTCCTGCAAAACGGCGCGGCCGTCCGGTTCCTCGCGTCCGGTCGTCTCGTTGATGACGGTAAATTCCTTCTTATTTTTCTGGAACGAGCGCTCGATCCGGTAAATGGTGCCGTCGTCGGATTCAAGCCGGAGCTGCCCCTCGTAGGTGCCGCTGTTTTCCCACGGCTCATATTTGCTGTAGATGTCGTTTCTGGCGGCGCGCCCCCTCTGACGCTCGATGCCGAAGAGCATGCCGCGGATAAAGGTGTGGATTGTGGATTTGCCAGCTTCATTTTTACCGTAAATGACGTTTAACCCGTCCTCAAAGGAGACGGCTGTGTCATGAAATTTTCCAAACCCACTGATATAAAGATCAAGAAAACGCATGGAAGCTAACTCCTTTCATCGGTGGTGAGAAGCAGGGCGTGGATGCCGTAAAACAGCGCCTTTTTCTCCACCGGACTCATGTCCGGTTTTTTCAGTGCCTGGATGTAAAAGCCGATCATATCGCTTGGATGCTCGGCAAACAGGGCGGAAAAATCGTATTGCGGTTCCGTCTCATCGATGATATCCGCGATGCGGAAACGCAGCTTTAAGGCGTCCAGATCGAAGGAAATATCGGGATCGCGCATGCCCTGCACCTTGAAGCGGAAAATATTGTCATTGCCGCGCTGTTCGATCTCATGGGCGATTTTTAAGTAAAGCTCCGTGTTGGTCGTATCCGGCGTGACGCGGACGATGAGCGGGATGTAGCGGAGCTTCGCCATCGGAATAAAGTCCAGTGTCGTTACCTGACAGCTTTCCGGGTCGATCTCGCCGTAAAGGATGCCGTGCCTGCCGGTCTCGGTCTTATCAAGCGGTTCCGGGGAACCGCAGTATGCCATCTTTTTGTCCAGTAGGATCTCTGGCCTGTGGATGTGCCCCAGTGCGATATACGAAAATCCGGAGGAAGCCAGCGCCGCCCGGTCGATCGGGACGTGGTTCGCGTCGCCGCCGTGCCCCAGCAGAATATGGATTTTTCCATCCTCCGGCGCTTCAAGAGCATCGAGGCGCGGCTCCGGGATCTCCGCAGTATAGTAAGAAAAGCCGGTCACCTCGGTGTTGATATCCTCAAAATAGACGGATGAGACATCCTCACTTTCCAGAAACGTCACGTTGGAAGCCCAGGAAAAGCTTAAAACGGCGGAATTTTTGCGGATCCGGTCGTGATTGCCCGCGATGATGACAACCTGTGTCTGCGGGATCGTGGAAAACAGGTAATTGACCTCCTTCAGGTCCTTCATTCTGTCTCTTATACACATCTGACGCTGCCGACGACTTAA
>OWIL01001376.1_pt1 | contig 11767 bp, 7 predicted proteins | sample 1732871 | NCBI WGS metagenome assembly OWIL01 (sample SAMN05065763, study PRJEB22554) | human gut metagenome | biome: ENVO:2100002; feature: ENVO:00000062; material: ENVO:00002003 | host: Homo sapiens | place: USA
ACGAGATGTAGCTCCGTCTCGTGGGCTCGGAGATGTGTATAAGAGACAGGACGAACCGGTGAATACAATCTTCAGGTTGGGGAAACGGTCGTAGCACATACGTAGCTCGCGGCTCCAATCGGGGTGCTTGAATACTTGGTCGATCAGCAGTACCTTCCCACCGCGTTTCTGAAATTCATTGGCGAAATCGACAATGCTGTGTCCGGAGAAGTAGAAGTTGTTCATGTTGATAAAGAGGCACGAACGGTCGGTTCCGAACTTCTCCTTGGCGTATTGAAGCAGGAAAGTGGTTTTTCCCACGCCACGTGTTCCTTTGATACCAATCAAGCGGTCACTCCAGTTTATTTCGTCCATCAGGTCGCGGCGGACCGGGGCATTGGTGTGCTCAACAAGGTAGGCATGTGTGCGGTAGAATGTTTCCATCTCTTATCTTGGGTTTTTCGGGGGGCAAATATAAGCCTTTTTTTAGAAATTGCAAAGTAGAGATAGCAAAATTGTGGTTCCGTTTAGCAAGTTTATCTTTTGCTTCACTTTGTCAAAACGGTATTCCTGATAGGTGGCAGGGGCGTTATTTCGGGGCAATGGCAAGCTGCTTCTGAAAAAACGCAGCCATTTTAATCGGGCAATTGTGATTTTGCTTGTCTACTTCAGTGTTTGCTTGCAAATATAAATATTGTTTTTTGTTTTCGGTAGTTTCTGCCGGTATTTATTTGAAAAAGGGTTTCTTTTGTCAGTTCGAAATGTTTGCTCCGGAGAGAGCAAATAGAGACGGAGAAGGGGAAAAGAGCCTTTGTTGACGGGCTGTCAATCCTCACTCTGGGAGATATGAAGGCTTTGTCCCGAAGAAGTGAAGGCTTTACCCGGGGGAAGTGAAGGCTTTGTCCGGCGGAAAGTGACGGTTTGCCCCGCATAAAGTGACCTGTTTCCCGGTTTTATATGCGTTTTTGTGCATATATTTGCAGGAAACTTACCGGCTTTAACGCTGGTTGCTTCTTGGATAGCAAAGGGCTTGTAAGTGAAAAACCGGAAATGGAAACAAAAGGACAGGAGACGGTGCATTTAAGGAATTAAATGATAGTTTATGTCCCCGGGCATGGGTATATCTTAGGGTGAAAAAACACGTAATTGTTCGCTGCCATCACTCGCACAAGTTCCTGCGTCCGGATGAACCCTGTTTAATTAATTGATGCTAATGACGAATCTGCTTTACTTGTTTAATCCCGATCAGGATCTGGCTCTTGCCAGTGGCGAAGTCAATTATATGCCGCCTGCCTCCGCCCGCAGAATGGCGGAAGAGTTGGCATTGCTTCCCGTATGGTTTGCGGACGGGCCGTGCAGTGTGCTTGCTCCGTCTGCCTATAATCAGTCTTTTCTGGAAGAGATGCTCGACTTATTTCCGCTTCCCGCATCATTGAGAACCCAGGCCGAAGATTTTTCGGAAGTCCGTTCGGTGGTTCCTTGGGGATGGAATCCGGCACTCCGGAAACGTCTGCTTTCATTGGGAGTACCCGATGCTGCGCTACCTTCGATGGAGGATATAGGACGGTTGCGCGATCTGTCCCATCGTTTGCAAGCCGTACGGTTGTTGTCCGGTCTGCAAGTGGATGAAGTGTTTTGTGGAGAGTCTTGCTACCTGACCGCTTTGGCCGACTGCCGGGCATTTGTAGAGAGCCTAGAATGCTGTCTGCTCAAAGCCCCCTTGTCCGGAAGCGGTAAAGGGCTGAACTGGTGCAAGGGAGCGTTCACTCCTCTGATAGAGCGTTGGTGTGCCCGGATTATAGAGCAGCAGGGGGGAGTTGTCGGTGAACCTGTATATAATAAGGTAGAAGATTTTGCCATGGAGTTTTATTCGGACGGAAAGGGGCGGATTATTTTTGCCGGATACTCTTTGTTCCGTACCAATGCCGGTGGGGCTTACGAAGGAAACCGGTTGTTGCCTGATGCGGAGATTGAACGAAGATTGTCGGCTTATGTGCCTGTGGCGGCTTTACACCGGCTTCGGGAGGAGTTGCAAAGACGGTTGTCCGTCTCTTTGGGGACGGAGTATACCGGTTATCTGGGAGTAGATATGATGATTTGCCGGTTCGCTCTCTTTCCGGAGTTTCGCATCCATCCTTGTGTGGAGATCAACCTGCGGATGAATATGGGACTTGTGTCCCGGATGCTATACGATCGTTATGTACGGCCCGGGGCTGGCGGAACGTTTCGTATCTCTTATCATCCGTCTGACGGGCAAGCATTGCAGGAGCATGATGCAATGACGGTTGCGCATCCGTTGGACACCCGAAACGGACGGGTGGTGAAAGGCTATCTGCCATTGGTGCCTGTCCGGAAGTCGAGCCGCTATCGGGCTTATATCTTGGTGGAAACCGGCGGATAAAGTTTTATATAGGTTGCTTTTTGCAAGAAAAGAAAATGGAGAAGTGGCTTCCCGTGCCCGCTTCGGACCGTAACGATAGCCTTCCCTGAAGTTTTTCTATGATCAGTTTGCAGATAGAGAGTCCCAGGCCGGTTCCTTGCGCAAACTCGTTCTGTTTGTAGAATCGGCCGAATATCATCTTTTGTTCGGACTGCGGGATACCGATTCCGGTGTCCTCTACATAGATCTCCACTTCTTCGGTTTGCGGCATGTAGCTCCATCCCAGTTTGATGGAGCCTTCCCGGGTAAATTTGGAGGCATTGTTCAGGAAGTTGGTGATCACCTGAACCAGCCGGTTTTTGTCGACGTGTACGATCAAGCCCTTTTCGCCTTCTTCCAACAGGAAGTGGAGCTGTCCGGGAATCAGAATCTTATGTGTCTGATAAGTATCCCTGATAAGGGCATCCAGCGGATAGTCATCACAGTCGAATGACATATATCCGGACTCGATGCGCGAAAGTTCCAATATATCATTAATCAGTTTCAGCAACAACTCGCTGTTGCGGTTGATGGTATCTATATACTGTTCCTTCTCTTCGGGGGTGATGTCCGTATCATCCGGAGAGGCAAGCAGGGTGGAGAATCCGACAATGGCATTTAGCGGTGTACGTATTTCGTGGCTTATGTTGGCCAGGAAGGATTCTTTAAGTTCCGCCTTTTCCGCCATTTTACGGGCCTCGATCAATTCCTGTTCCCGTTTCTTGTAGTCCTCAATGTTTAATAAAAGGCCGGTGGTTTTCTGTCCGCCCAGAGCACTCTTCATGGTGCTGCACCGAAGTTCCCACCATTGGTATCCTGTACCGTTAAAGTCGCATTTCAGCTTTATGAAGTGTTTGCCGTTGGTGGCGTTCTTTGTCAATAAGGCTTGTGTCGTATCCAGATAGTCGGCATCCACAAAGGACAGGAACCCGTCAATCGTCAATGGATGGGGAGCCATGCCCAAGTTTTTCCAAAAGGCGTATTCGAACACCATCGTATCGTCCTTTAACCGCCATGCGTATGTATCGCTTCCCTCGACTGCCAGCGCCAACGATTCTTTCTCATCTTCCAGTTCGTACAGGATGGAGCGTTTCCTTTTCGTTTCACGCCAATACAGGTAAGTGATGCCCGACAGCAGGCTGACAATGGCGGTGATGCTGCCTAATAGTGCGAACCACCAGACGATGGGGTGCCGGGTCTTGAATGGAATGTTGATAATGGTGTATTCATGGGGAATGTCTGCGATGGTCAGATGTTCTTTTTGCATGGCATTCCAGTCGATGAAGTATCCTTTGGCGCTTTCCTGAATGGGTATGTCGGCAACGTTTTCTCCATTGAGGATGCGGGCCGCCGCATGGACGGACTCTTCTACCTGGATATGCATCGGGGTGATGTATCCGCCCAAAAAGTCGCGCCCGCAATCGAAAAGTTCATTGATCGTTGTAAAGCGTTGCCGGGTGGACAAAGATGCCATAGTGACCGTTGTGTAGTCAAACTTTGTCTGCAGATAAGGGAGGGTACTGTATTTACTGATAGACCAGATGAAGTCTCCACCTTTTGTCTGATCCTTATTCTGGTTCTTGGAGAGGTTACGGGCAGATAGCGCATTAATTATTATATGTCCTTTTTCTGCTTCTTTCCGTGTGTCGTTTTTGCCCAGATGCCAGTCCAGATTGGATATGATGTCCGTCGATTTCAATTGGTTGTCAATATCGTTTCGGACTTTCCTGTCTAAGAACGTAAAGTCAAGTATGGTGTAAATATGGTTTTTGCCGGTTAGCTTGTGCACCATTTCCAGATTCTTTCTGAAATCTATCTTGTCGTGAAACCCGGTGACGTTGTTGTATTGTCCGATCAGTTCCCAATTGGGATAATTGACTCCGGAGAATACGATTGGTATTCCCTTCAATAACGGATGATGGGTTTCCAATAACGAGTAAGTGGCCTGGTCATCGTTAACAAGAAGAACTTCAGGTTTCCATTTCGAAATAGAATCGAGAAAGTTATTGATCTTATCTATCTCTTGCTGTTCGTTGTTAATTTCACAATTCAGATAGAAGAAAGTAAGTTCTACGGGAATGTGAGCTTTGGCGAATTCCTTTTTTATCAGTTTATTGAATTCTGCATATCCTTGGTAATCCTTTTCATAAGAGTGGATCACCAATACCCGCCGCTCTTCTTTTGAATAACAGGAGGTCAATAGCAGTAAGATCATACAGCAACGTATGAGTGAATGAATGGACCGCATACTTTTCATTCGGTGTGTTGTTCGTTTGTTCGGTTTGTTTTTCGTCTATTTCACAAAGATACTATATTAATGATATAAATAAGAAAAGATGGTTATTTTTCTTCTTGTTGAGCTGCCTTACTTTCATTTCCACAGCGGTCCACAGCCGTGACGGCAAAATACTTCCTGGCTGTCCATGGGAGGATGGGAGCATATATGTAGTGCGTATCCCGCAGATTCTGCACGAGGATATTTTCCGGATTCGTGATATCTACCGGATACGTGTCCGATGCGTAGACCACGTACATGGGAGCATTCTGCTTGTCATTGTCCGTAGCGGCTTTCCAGTTGAGACGGGTATATCCGTCGCCGGCGGAGACAGCCTTCAATGCTGAAGGGGCGGTGGGGGAGACGTTGTCAATCCACGGCATCGGCGGTTGTAGTGCCGGATATTGATAGAAATGATCCAGCAGGAGGTCGTATACCCCTTGGGTGTTGTCCATCAGATACTTTACCCGGTAGTGCGCTTCGCCTGCCAGCCGATTGGAGCGGATGAAGTGCATTTGGCGTTCCACCTCTTCGGTGGTCCAGTTACCTTCGTCGGGGTGGAGGAAGTAGATACCGAGTCCGGGGACGATGTGGCGTCCGTTGCTTTGTTCCTGCCAGTCGAGGGCAAACGGATAAAAACCGTTGCCCCGGAAATACATCATCGGGTAGATCTGGTCCTGGATGCCTTCGCCCAGCCAGCCTTGCGGATCCTGATAGACAGTGAAGAAGGCATTCCAGCCTTTAGAGGAGTAGCGTGAGGTGTCACGGTATTTTCCTACCGGGCAGGTGCTCACCTTCACCCAAGGCTTCATGGCTTTTACACCGTTGTAGATGTAGCGTACAATGTCGGTCAGGTTGTCCCGGCGCCATTGTGCCAGCGTGCGTCCTTTGCCGTAGCGGCGGAAGTCGTAACTGTCCGGAAAGCGCGGGGCGTTTTCCGGATAGCGGAGATAGTCGAAGTGCACTCCGTCCACATCGTAACGGCTGACTACCTCACGTACCAGTTTCATTAGATATTCCTTGGTGGCAGGATGTCCGGGGTTAAGGAAATATTCATTTTTGTAAGGCACGCAGATGTCACGCTCACGCTTGGTCACCGATTGCTTGCCAAGTGAGGCCACATGTTTTTTGCCTCCCAAGGGGATGGTCACCATCCAGGCATGGCATTCCATGCCTCGTTTGTGGCACTCTTCAATGGCGAAGGCCAACGGATCGTATCCGGGATCGCCTCCGGTTTTTCCTGTCAGTATGGAGTTGAAGGGTTCGATGTCCGAACGATAAAGCACATCACCACGGGTACGAGTCTGGAAAAGTACCGTATTGAAGTTGGCCTCTTTCAAGCGGTCGAGGATATCGATCAGTTCTTCTTTCTGTCGCCGGATACCTGCAGGAGTGGTTGCTTTGGTGCGTGGCCAGTCCAGTCCGTAGACCGCAGTTATCCAGGCAGCCCGTACCTCGTGTTTCGGGGAGGTCTGCGCATGGAGCGGAAGTAAGGAGAGGAGAAAAAGAAAGAGGAGGGATGTTCCTCTTCCGGCTCTCTTTTTCACTGAGAAAGATTCGTTATGGCTTTTATAGATGGTATTCATAAATCTAATGGTTTTGATGTTCACCACAGATTACACGGATTAACACAGATTGATAATTTATTTCATTGAGAATCCGGTTAAAGAATCCGTATCAATCCGTATGAATTCGTATGAATCTGTGTTAATCCGTGTAATCTGTGGTGAAACGTCTTCTAAACTGCCTTCCGCGGTAAGCGGAAGGCTTGCAAAGTTAGCAAAACCCTTCGTAAAGTTGTGTAGTTTCCTTAGATTATGTTACATTTGCGCTGATTAACAATTCAACACGCCATGATTACATTCACGATTTGCCTGCTGGCTCTGATTGCAGGTTACTTTATTTACGGACGGTTGGTGGAGCGTGTCTTTGGCCCCGACGACCGAAAGACCCCGGCACTGACACATGCCGACGGAGTGGATTATATTCCCCTTCCTACCTGGAAAATCTTCATGATTCAATTTTTAAACATAGCCGGTCTCGGCCCCATCTTCGGAGCTATTATGGGAGCGAAGTTCGGTACTGCTTCCTATCTGTGGATTGTGTTGGGAAGTATCTTTGCCGGTGCCACACACGATTATTTCGCCGGAATGCTCTCTCTGCGTAACGGTGGTGAGAGCTTGCCTGAAATTGTCGGCCGTTTTCTGGGGATGACTACCAAGCAGGTGATGCGGGGTTTTACCGTTGTCCTGATGATTCTGGTAGGTGCGGTCTTTGTGGCAGGACCGGCAGGACTGCTGGCGAAGTTGACTCCCGACAGTCTCGACACTACTTTCTGGATCATTGTGGTGTTCATCTATTATATTCTTGCCACTCTGCTTCCGGTCGATAAAATCATCGGAAAGATATATCCCTTGTTCGCTGCAGCTTTGTTGTTTATGGCAGTGGGTATCCTGGTGATGCTTTATGTTCATCATCCGGTCATCCCGGAGTTGTGGGACGGATTACAGAATACTAATCCGGAAGCAGCCGTGTTACCTATTTTCCCGATTATGTTTGTCAGTATCGCCTGTGGAGCCATCTCCGGATTTCATGCTACGCAAAGTCCCCTGATGGCACGTTGCATGACTTCTGAGCGTCATGGACGTCCTGTCTTTTACGGTGCCATGATTACCGAGGGCATTGTGGCGCTGATCTGGGCTGCCGCCGCGACTTATTTTTATCGTGAACACGGTATGGAAGAGAACAATGCCTCTGTCATTGTAGACGCTATAACGAAAGATTGGCTCGGTGCGGTAGGTGGGGTGCTTGCCATTCTGGGAGTGATTGCGGCGCCTATTACATCGGGCGACACCGCGTTTCGTTCGGCACGTCTGATCGTAGCCGATTTTCTGAAACTGGAACAAAAAAGCATGCGTCGCCGTTTGTATATTTGTGTGCCGATGTTCATTGTCGCCATCGGGCTGTTGCTTTACAGTTTGCGTGATAAAGACGGGTTCGACATGATCTGGCGCTATTTTGCCTGGGCCAACCAGACCTTATCGGTCTTTACTCTCTGGGCCATCACAGTCTACTTGGCGCGTGCCCGCAAGTGGTATGGTTTGACATTGGTTCCCGCTCTGTTTATGACAGCTGTCTGTTCCACTTATATCTGCATCGCCCCCGAAGGATTAGGATTGTCACATTGGGTTTCGTATGTGACAGGAGGGGGTTGTACACTGATTGGAGCCGTTTGGTTTATTGTTTGGAAAAAAGGGATTGGATACTCGTATAAAAAATAAACTCGATATTCGTATAAAGATGAAGAAAGTAAAAAAGTCAACCTGGGTTACTGTCGCCTTGCTGATCTATGTATCTGCGACAGCGGCTTATCTGCTGCCTCGCAATCATGAGGTGAGCGACACAGAGAAATATCTCACCCTGGCTGCTTCGTATGTCATTGTTCTGGTTCTCTGGCTGGTGCTGAGAAAAAAAGAACAGATGCAGCAGCGCCGCCGGGAGGAAGAACATATGAATAACCTGAAAAAGTAGAAACGTTATGAAGAAATTAATGTGGATCGTATGTCTGCTTGTCGTTTCAGTGACGGCACAGGCACAGTTTGAGAAAGGAAAGTGGATTGTGAATCCCTCGGTGACGGGACTTGGACTTTCGTACAGTAAGTCTGAGAAAACCCAGTTCGGGTTGCAGGCGCAAGGCGGTGCTTTCCTGGTGGATAATGTGGCACTGATGCTCACGGCCGGAGCCAATTGGAGCAAACCGGAAGATAAGTACACACTGGGTGTGGGTGGAAGATATTATTTCGACAAATGCGGCATTTATCTCGGAGCCGGATTGAAGATGAATCGCTATAACTGGAAAGTAGGAGACACGACCGACTTTGCCTTCGGTGCGGAGGCTGGCTATGCGTTTTTCCTGACACGGACTGTTACCATCGAACCGGCTGTCTATTATGATTTGAGTTTCAAAGACAGTGATTTGTCGAAGTTCGGGCTGAAAGTAGGCTTCGGATTCTACTTCTGATTTTTCTTTTAAAAGGAACTCACCACAGAGGGCACAGAGTAACACAGGATGAATTTTAAGTCATTGATTATCTATATTGATAATCTGTGTATTCTGTGGTGAAAAGACTTTTAATAGCCCCTTTGTGGTGAGTTCCCGATAAGATTAATTAGAGAACCCTTGCTTGTTTTACAAGTGGTTCAGTTTCTCCTGCAGGAATTGTCCCGTATAACTTGCCGCACAGGCAGCCACCTCTTCCGGCGTTCCGGTTGCCACAATATTGCCGCCCTTATCTCCGCCTTCCGGTCCGAGGTCTATCACGTAATCGGCACATTTTATGACATCCATGTTGTGCTCGATGATTACGATGGAGTGTCCGCGTCGGATCAGTGCGTCGAATGCATCGAGCAACTTGCGTATATCGTGAAAGTGCAATCCCGTAGTAGGTTCGTCGAAGATAAACAGCGTCGGGTCTGCTTTCTCCTGACTCAGATAGTAAGCCAGTTTCACGCGCTGGTTCTCTCCTCCTGACAGGGTAGATGAAGATTGCCCCAGTTTGATATATCCCAAACCGACATCCTGCAAGGGGATCAGTTTCTTCACAACCTTCTTCTGTCCATGTTCCGTAAAGAATTCAATAGCTTGGTTGACTGTCATTTCCAGTACGTCATAGATATTTTTATCCTGGAATTTCACTTCGAGTGTATCGGCCTTGAAACGTTTTCCGTGGCATGATTCACACTCCAGCACCAGGTCGGCCATGAATTGCATTTCCACTGTGATGGTTCCGTCACCTTTACACTCTTCGCAACGCCCACCCTCGTTGTTGAAGCTGAAATGTCCTGCGGTATATCCCATTTGTTTGGCGAGCGGCTGGTCAGCCCAGAGCTTGCGGATTTCGTCGTATGCTTTGATGTAGGTCACCGGATTGGAGCGGGAAGACTTGCCGATGGGATTTTGATCGACAAACTCCACATTGCGCAGATTGCGCAGGTCGCCTTCGATGGACACAAATTCTCCAGGACGCTCGCTGCATTCGTCCAGTTCGCGTTTCAGCGCGCGGTAAAAAATGTCGCGTACCAGTGTGCTCTTTCCCGAACCGCTAACACCCGTCACTACCGTCATCACATTAAGTGGGAAGCGGGCGTCCACACCTTTCAGGTTATTTTCACGGGCACCTTTTATTTCGATATAGTTGTTCCATGGACGACGGTGTTCCGGCACGGGAATGGTCTCTTCGCCCAGCAGGTATTTCACCGTATAACTGTTGCTGCCTTTCTTTAAATCTTTCATGTCACCCTCGTATACTACCTGTCCGCCCAGTCGTCCGGCATTCGGACCGATGTCGATGATGTAGTCTGCGGCACGGATGATTTCTTCGTCGTGCTCTACCACCACGACCGTGTTGCCCAACTGCTGGAGTTGGCGGAGCACATGAACCAATCGGTCGGTATCCCGACTGTGGAGTCCGATACTCGGTTCGTCGAGGATGTAAAGGCTGCCCACCAAGCTGCTTCCCAACGAAGTGGCCAGGTTGATGCGCTGGCTTTCTCCGCCCGACAACGAATTGCTGAGGCGGTTCAGTGTGAGATAGCCCAGACCCACATCAATCAGGAACCGGATGCGGCTGTTGATTTCCGTCAGGATACGACGGGCTACGGCCTGGTCGTGTTCGTTCAGCGTGAGCGAGTCGAAGAATTTTTGCAATTCGGTGATAGGCAGGTCTACCAGTTCGGAAATGTTCTTTCCACCCACGCGGACGTATCCCGCTTCGGGTTTCAGACGGGTGCCGTGGCATTTCGGGCAAAGCGTCTTTCCGCGATAGCGTGCCAGCATCACACGGTATTGAATCTTATACTGATTCTCCTCGAGCATCTTGAAGAAGTCGTTGATGCCATGGAAGTATTGGTTTCCTTCCCACAACACCCGGCGCTGTTCGTCGGTTAGCTCGTAGTAAGGAGTAAAGATCGGGAAGTTGAATTTTTCGGCATTGTGGATCAGCTCTTCGCGCCATTCTCCCATCTTTTCGCCCCGCCAACAGACAATGGCTCCGTCGTAGACGGACAAAGAACGGTTAGGCACCACCAAGTGCTCGTCGATACCGATCACTTTTCCGAATCCTTCACATACGGGACAGGCACCGATCGGGGAGTTGAACGAGAACATCTGGTCGTTCGGTTCTTCGAACGTCATACCGTCGGCTTCGAATTTGGTACTGAAAGTATGCAACCGGGTCGTTCCGTCCGGCTGATAAAAGCGAAGCATACACATGCCGTCGCCTTCGTACATGGCTGTTTCGGCAGAGTCGGTCAGGCGACTGATGGCATCCTTGGATTTTGCTGCCGTCATTCGGTCGACGAGCAGGTATACCACGTCCTCTTTGCCGGCAGCATATTCGTCGATACGCACCATCTCGCCGTTTACTTCAAGACGGTTGAAACCTTGCTTCCGGTCGATCTCCAACTGTTGTTCGAGCGTGCGTCCGTCATGCAGGTAAATCTGTGTCAGCACGGTATAGCGGGTCCCTTCCGGATAAGAGAGCATGCAGTTTACAATGTCTTCGATGGAGTGCTTCTTCACTTCCTCTCCGCTGACGGGACTGTAGGTTTTGCCCACACGTGCATAAAGCAGGCGCAGGTATTCGTAAATTTCGGTCGAGGTACCTACGGTGGAACGCGGGTTACGGCTGTTCACTTTCTGTTCGATGGCGATTGCCGGTGGGATTCCTTTAATAAAATCACATTCGGGTTTGCTCATTCGTCCCAGAAACTGGCGTGCGTAGCTGCTAAGGCTCTCGACATAACGACGTTGTCCTTCTGCATAGAGAGTATCAAAAGCGAGCGACGATTTCCCCGAACCGGATAGTCCGGTGATCACGACAAGTTTGTTGCGTGGAATATCTACATCGATGTTTTTTAGGTTGTTAACCCGCGCTCCTTTGATCGAAATATGTTTGTTTTCTGACATAAAATACTCCTTTTTTATGATAGTCGGCAAAGTTAGCGATTTTATTGATAGAAGAAAGGTTTTTGGTCGGGTTAAGATATGTTATCTGTCTCTTATACACATCTCCGAGCCCACGAGACGGAGCTAC
>OWIL01001380.1_pt1 | contig 11736 bp, 6 predicted proteins | sample 1732871 | NCBI WGS metagenome assembly OWIL01 (sample SAMN05065763, study PRJEB22554) | human gut metagenome | biome: ENVO:2100002; feature: ENVO:00000062; material: ENVO:00002003 | host: Homo sapiens | place: USA
ACAATGTATTACAAGGACTGGATAATAAATATTCTTGGTTCTTGGGCTAAACTAATCAATGAGAGGACATCTATTTATTAGGTGTCCTTTCTTATTTTTATAAAACTATGGATAAACAGATAGATAATGTAATACAACACATTAAAGATTTGGAAAACAGATTGGGTTATGTGGATAATAATCTCCGATACATCAAAGTGATACAAGCCTTAAAATACTGGTTGGATAAATTTGATAATCAGTTATCAGAAGAAGAAAGAATTAAAGGAGAATTTGCAGTCATTTATGAAAGTTACTTCTGTTCCGGTGGTGGATTTTCCTTCTATGATAGGGTGTGTAATTCCATATTAGAATATAAATATGGGAACAGACCTTTTTAATTTGTGTGTTCAAATGGAAAATGTGTTCAAATTAATCTATAAGGTTGCTTTGAACACATTCTTTTTAGTTATCAATTAATTCAAAGAATAAAATGAAAACAGCAGTAATATATGCTCGTGTTTCTTCTGCCAATGATAGGCAGGACACAACAAGGCAGATAGAGGATTTGAAACGTTTTGCCAATTCCCAGAATATAGAAGTTATTTCCATATTTGAAGAACACATAAGCGGTGCAAAGAAGAATGAAGAACGTCAGGTGCTTACTGACTGCCTACAGTTCTGTATAAAAAAGAATGTGGATTACCTACTGTTATCTGAACTTTCCAGACTTGGCAGAAGCACGTTACAAGTGCTTAAATCTCTGGATATGCTACATGAATCCAAGGTATCAGTATATATACAGAATTTAGGCTTATATACTTTACAACCTAATGGAGAGGTGAATCCAATAGCTTCCATCATGGTGACTGTACTCGCAGAAATGGCAAACATTGAACGGTCAAACATTACTTACCGTCTTAATTCTGGAAGGGCAAACTACATTGCCAAAGGTGGCAAACTTGGCAGAAAGCAAGGCAGTATTAAGACTGATGATAAGAAAAAAGAGGAATACAAAGATACCATCGCTTTATTAAAAAAGGGCTATTCAATTAGGAATATAGCCAAATTACAAGGTATTGGAATCTCTACAGTTCAACGGATAAAGAATCAGTTTATAAAGTCTTAAACATTTATTGAGGTAGAATTATTCAGAAATTTGCTTTTATATGCCGACTTCTGAATTTTCTACCTACTTGAAGTGATACAGAAGAACAGCTTACCAGGTGATTTAATAAACAATAGTTCTTGCTAATCAAACGTAATTTAGTAACTTTGTGCCAATTCCAGACACCTAATGAGTTAGGGACTGGAAGGACATATTAGTTAATAAAGAGCGTTATTGATATTATCCCTTATTGGAATCTGGACAATTTCAAAAGTCAAGGATAATAAGCAAGGACGCTCACGTCAATGTTATATACCTATCTATAAAGATGGTCTATATATCGTTTGGCGTGGGCTATTGTTTATTACTTGACTTGGGCAGTCCAGAGCCTCAATAAGATAATACTCAATAGTTCCCACGCTTCTTTTATTTTGTAACAGTCAATAGGGAACATTGGCTATAATACTATGGTAAAAACAGACAGTCTATCTATCAATTAATAAGTATGCAGCTTCTTGTTGTGTTCCTCATGCTTATTCTGAACTTATTTATTAATGCTATCTATTGGGAACATAGAGGCACAAATAAACTTAGATTAAAAATGAAAACTTTTAGATTAATTGGAATGGCTTTACTAGCCGTAGTAATGTGTGTGAATTTTGTTTCTTGCAGTGATGACGATGACCCAATCAAAAATGATGATGGTATTATCACCAACCAAAAGAAACTAATGGAGATTAAAGAAACATCTGATGATGGGTATATCAGTATATATACATTCTCGTACGACAATCAAAGCAGGCTAACATCCATTGTTGATAACGAGGATGGACATTCAGACAACAATATTATCAATTTCACTTGGGGCAATAATATCATTATTGCAACAAAACGTGGAGATGCAAGAAGAACATACACACTTTCTGATAATTTAGTGAGAAAACAACAGAACAACGAAGGAGCTTCAAAAACATTTACCTATAACTCATCCAACCAATTAATTAAAGTAGATGAAACGGATGAAAGACATAGTGGTGACGATTGCAGCTATACTTATACTTGGGATAATGGGAAAATGACAAAACATATATACAAAGAGAATAATAGTGAAAAATCTTATGTTTATGAATACACTTACAACGGAAAGACTTGTAAGGGATGGTTCCCAAATATGGAAGATGCTTTAGATGATGATTATATTTTCTTCGCACATCCCGAACTCGTAGGTATGCGCACTAATCAACTGCCCGAACAGATATTTAGTAAGGATACTGAAATATATGAATATTATGATGAATATTTCAAGGAAACTTGTAAGTCTGAATATACTTATGAAGATACAGTTAAATTTGAATATAAATTAGATAAAGATGGATATGTGGAAAGTTGCACTGTAACATATACATACGTGAACACTACTAAACAATCATTTACAGATAAAAATGGTGACGGTGTTATTACTAATGATGAAAGAAATGTAACAGAAACTCGTACCGAAACTGATATTACAATTTATTCTTTTAAGTGGGAATAAATACATTAAATAGATTCATATTAAAAATAAAACAACAATGAAAGCATTCAGATTAAATGGAATGGCAATTATTGCCATCCTCTTTAGCATAAGCTTTACGTCTTGCGGTGATGATTATGATGATTCTATTATTATAGACAGAGTAGATAATTTGGAGAATAGAATTACGCAACTGGAAGAAATCTGCAAACAAATAAACACAAATATCTCCTCTCTGCAAAACATTGTGGTAGCGTTGGAAAACAACGATTATGTAACAAGCGTAACCCCTATCACCAAGGATGGTAAGGAAGTGGGTTATACTATTACATTTACTAAAAGCCAACCTATAACTATCTATCATGGAAAGGACGGGAAAGATGGTGCAGATGGAAAGGATGGAGTAAATGGTACTGATGGAAAAGATGGAGTCACGCCTATTATTGGGGTGTCAAAGGATTCTGATGGAATTTACTATTGGACACTCGACGGAAAATGGCTTCTGGATAGTGGCGGAAATAAAATAAAGGCTGTAGGCACTGATGGAAAAGACGGAGAAAGTGGTACGGATGGAAAGGACGGTATCACTCCACAATTAAAGATAGAAAATAATTTCTGGTATGTGTCTTATGACAAAGGGGCTAACTGGACTAAGTTAGGGGCTGCCGCTACAACTGTTGATGAAACATTTAAAGATGTGACAGTCAATGATAATACAGTAACCTTTACATTAGCAGACAATACAACTTTTACTCTTTCCCGATATAAAGCTGTAAGTATTATTTTTGATGTGCAAGAACAAGGCATTTCAGCAGGGCAGACTGTTCAGATTCCATATACACTGAAAGGGGCTACAGATAAAACTATAGTATCAGCCTCGTCAGATGGAAATTATAAAGTAAGATTGGAAAATCAGACTACAGACGGTGGCATTATAACAGTGACCGCTCCCGATTCTTATGTTGATGGGTATGTCAATGTGTTGGTTTCTGACGGAAACGGATATACATCTCTGAACGTGATTAACTTCTACGAATGGGAAATGAATATCAGCAGTTCAGAAGAAGGACAACCGCTTACCTACAGCATACCTACAGACGGAGGAAAAGTAACCATACCATTAGACGTAAATTTTGATTATGAAGTGCTCATTCCCGAAGATGCGACTGATTGGGTGAGTGCGACAATAAAAAGTCGTGCAGTGATACGCAATGAAATAATATCATTTAATATAAAACCCAATATGACATCCAATGCCCGCGGTTGTGTTATCCCTCTTTTGCCAAAGAATGGGACAAAAGCATTGGCTAAATTCAGAATCCAGCAGCGTTCACAAGCCCAGACCCAAGCAGAAAAGGTATTCAAGAACAAGTTTCCACAACAAGTGGATGATATGAAATTCACTTATTCAAATGGTTTTCTTACTAAAATGGAGGATGACTATGGAACGGCTACATTTACCTACAATTATCCTGCAAAGACTAAAGCTGTTGGCGTACCTGATGTTATAGTAGAGTATGATGGTAGTAATAAAGCCCCAAACTATACGATTGAGGTATGGGTGAACTCACAAGGATTTGCAGAAGAAATTTATCAGACGATTACTGAATCCGGTGGTTATACTTATTCCAATACAAAAACATGTAAATATGATTCCGAAGGACATCTCATCTTTATGAAAGACAATAGAGAGAACAGAGAATACACTATCACATGGGAAGATGGAAACATTATTAAAGTTCAAACAAAATGTTTCTTTGACAGTGATAACAAATTGGAATGGGAAAGAATTCACGACTTCGATTACTATGCTACTCCCAATAGTAAAAACATGTTGTTCTACTATCACATTTATAGTATAGACATTGACGAGGTGGATTGCCTTTATTGGGCAGGCTATTTAGGTATCGCTCCTAAAAACCAGACAAAATCATTGAATGGTAGTACTATAGACTATAATGGTTTTAGTCAAACCGAAAATTACAATTACACATGGAGCAGCAATGGAGTAACAATTGATGGTGGTAGAGAGATTTATTTTATACCCTAATTTGTTTATAGCCCAACAGCACTATTAAGCCCAAAAGCCAACCTACCCATTATAAACAAATGGATAAGTTGGCTTTTTCAGTTCTGAACAAATTATTAACGCTTTCTCCTTTTGAACTTCATGGATGGGGTAAGTCCATACGCACTTTCAGGAAAATATGTGCGGAGAAATTTATCACTTGCTAATCTATAAGTGGTAATAGTGTGCGTTTCCATATAATCGGGTATAAGGCATACCCTTACATCTTTTCTTATCTAATTTTTCATAGCTATAAAATTTTGAGTTTCACATATACAACTGTATTCTGGATTATGGAAAATTCAAAGTAAACAAAAACAATATTTTGATATACAGCACTTTAAGTCTACAATTAGCTTTTTAGTTTATTATATCATAACACGATACCTAAAATATACAAAATAATATCATTCTCACTCGATAGGCATCTGCTATGAGGGCGGTCTTGATGTCCGGGGGCGTGCCAAAGATACCCGTACACCTGAACAACGTTCTGCGCTCCGGCTGCTTGTGCATCAACTCCTGAAACGCTTTCGGAACAATGTCCGTATCTGCGGGCATCGTGACCTCAGTCCGGACCTGAACGGTGACGGAGTGATAGAGCCGGAAGAATGGATTAAGGAGTGTCCGTGCTTCGAAGTGAGCAGGGAACTGTGATTTCCACTCTGTGACAATCATTTTTTTAAATTGCGTGGAAAGGAGGTGTGGAATTATGGCAATCAAGAAATCCGTATGGAGTATGATCTTGAAAGTAGCTGTCGCGGTGGTAACGGCGATAGCGGGTGTGCTGGGCGTAAATGCGATGACCTTGTAATGCGCTCTGATAATGACTTCTAATTTTCTGTAAACCGGCAATCCGGATGCTGGTTTGCAGAAAACGATATTAAACTACAAACAATAATGGATATGAAAAATATATATCGAATTATACTTATTATTATACTATGCACCGGTGTATTGCCGGTATGTGCACAAGGCAATTATTATGCTGCGATGCCTGATGTGACACCGCCTTCACCTACTTCCCGAGTATTTCAGAAGTTTCTGGGCTATCCCATTTCTCATGCGACGGGAACCATTGACATTAGTATCCCTCTATATACTGTGGAAGCTTACGGTCTGTCTCTCCCCTTGACTTTGAAGTATCATTCTTCGGGAGTAAGAGTGCAGGATCCTGTCGGTGTGGTGGGACGTAACTGGGCTTTGTTTCCGGGATTTAAGATATCACGGACGATTATGGGCAAACCGGATGAGGTGTATCCGGTGGCAGATGTCAGCGGAAATCTATCGGATAATGATTATATCTATATGTCTTCGTCTTACTCTACTGATTGTGATTGTTGGAATAAACTCGGGCGTATTTATCCGCGCATGGATGGTCAGTATGATATATTTCAAATAAACATGCCTGGTATGAATGCTTCGTTCATATTACAACGTGTAAACGGGGTGGATGTAGTGAAACAGATATCGGATACTCCTTTAAAGATAACTCCTAAGTTGGATAATTCTGCCAACTTTATCAGTACACGACTCTATGGTTTCGAAGTTTTGGATGACAAAGGTATACGGTATATCTTTGGTGAAGAGAACCCTGTACATGGATTTCCTCATCCGCAAAAATTTGTAGAACTTCAGTCCTATGGCTCTTGTTTTTGTGGTTGGATGCTTCGGGAGATCATTTTCCCCGGTAATGAAAAAATCTCGTTCACGTACCAATCGGTGAGAGAAGATGTTCCTACTTTCAACAATACCATTTCGGTGTTGGATAAAGGAGAGTCCGTGGGGATAGCAGGCTGCTATCATGATGATATGATAAATACTGCTACAGGGTCTGATAGTCCATTCTGGCGGATACTTGGAAAAGATGGATATCAGAAAATAGAAGGGAATGGCCCTCCTTATTCTTATGTAAATACATCATTAGTGCCTGATAGTATTGTAATGTCAAATGGATGGATTGATTTTGAATATGCAGGGAATAAATTGATATCTTTCAGTGTGAAGCAGGCCAGTACATTAGTGAAAAAGATACAATTGATATATGACACATTTACAGGTAATTTATTGAAGAATGTTCATATATCTGGTGAGGATGATTATAAGTTTACATATAAAAATGAGAATTCCTTAAATGATTCATCTTTAGGTTTTGATTGGTGGGGTTTTTATAACGGTGCGCCTCGTGTATGGGCTAATCTTCCTAATATAAATTTGGAGATAATAAAGAGTGTTCATTCAATGAATATTCCCATAAACCAATCTATTGGTAAAAATGCTAATCGGATACCTAATGCTACATATATGGATACATATTCTTTAATAGAAGTAACTAGTCCTACGAAAGGTAAACTGAAAATAAGTTATGAGCCACATCAGTTTACTGTGAAGGGGAAAAATTTGATAGGTGGAGGATTGCGTGTGAAGTCCACAGAATTATATGATCCTATATCTGCTAGGACAATTGTGAAAAGATATGCATATGAAGATGCGCATTTTATGGGTAATGATTATCCAGATGAAAAGAGTTTAGTGACTACCAGATATATTTGTCCTCTTGACAATGGTAGTTGTAGAGTACGCCAGCGTACACTTTCTGTGTTTTCCAATTTTCCTAATATACGCGGAAATACTAATCCAGTTTGGTACGGTAAAATAATAGAAGATGCTACAGATTGGCAAAGAGTTTATCAATATGGTTTTCTGTCAGATGAATATAAAACGGCCCATTCAGATAATTTGCATCCGGATTTTTCTTTGAATCATGAGTATTTAATTTCCAGAATGAATAGGATGCTTTATCCGGCTCCTTGGTTGTTGTCGGAGGATATCTATAAAAGAGAGGGAAATACTTATCAAAGAATAGAAGCGTTGGTTAATACATATGAAAAATCAGAGAGAGAATTGAAGGGAGCGATAGTATTTCCTTATCAATTTGTATTAAGTGGTTATTCCAGTTGTCAATTTATCGAAGAGATATTAGGGTGTTCTTACCATAACTTTTGTGATATATACGGTTCTCCGGTCAAATCTTATTTGTATACTTTAAACACAGGCTATCATCGCTTGAAGTCCACTTGTAAAACCACTTATCAATCGAGTGACAGTATTGTTGAGAAGTCTGTTTTTGCCTATGATACGGAGCGTCCGTACAATATAATAAGTAAATCATCTTTGTGTAGCGGAGGTGCGGAGCAGGTGGAGAGAACCTATTACAGTAATAACACTATACCGGATAAAGAATTTCTGACAACATCCCAGCGAAGTGCCATTCAGCTATTGACTTCGCGAAATTATCTGACCACGCCCGTACAGCAGACTATGGAGAAAAAGGATAAACGGCTATACAGTGTATTGAGAGGATATAGCAGTAGCTTGTCTTCCGGGATGGTGGTGGAAGATCAGTATTACTGTAAAGGTACGGATAAGTACGAAAAACGAATCAGTTATAATAAATATGATATTTATGGTAACCCTGTATATATCAATAAGGATGGTGCTGAGAAGGTTGTATATTTGTGGGGATACAAGGGGCAATACCTGCTGGCTGAAATCAAGGGGGCAACTTACGAAGAAGTTAAAAAAGCGCTAATGGTGGATCCAGCTTCCATGTCGTCGTGCATACTTCCTTCTATGCCTCTGTATCTGGATATGATAGATAATTTGTATAAAGCTTTGCCTTCTGCCCTGATTACCTCCTATACTTACCATCCCTTGATTGGGGTAAGTGGCATAATTTCTCCCAATAAAGCCAAAACGACTTTCGAATATAACAGCGATAGTCAGTTGATTCGCATAAAGGATACGGAAGGAAAGACAATGGAGGAATATCAATATCATTTCCGGCCATAAATGCAGTATGATCATATAAAAATAGTATTATGAAACGATTATATATTTTGATTTCATTTCTTTGCCTGATAGGTGCAGCTACAGCGCAAAATAGTAACCAGAATTATGTGGTTACGCGTACTATGCTGAATGAAAGCAGTAGTTCTTACTTAGATGTAGTGAAATATTATGATGGTTTGGGACGTTTGTGCCAAACCGTGCATAATCAGGTGACTCCACAGAAAAATAATCTGCTGGATCTTTCGGAGTATGATGAATCGGGGCGGGACGTTAAAGACTGGCTGCCCGTATATTCATCCTCTGCTTATTTGTCTGCGTCTGCTTTTTCCTCGACTGCTTCCGGTAATTATGGCTCAACGGCCCGTCCTTTCAATCAGTCGGTGTACGAGGCTTCTCCGTCCGATCGGCTTGTGGCGCAATATGGCCCGGGATCGAAGTGGAGTGACAAACCGATGACCACTGATTATATGCTGAATGGCTCCTCTGAGGCATTAAGCTGTGTGCACTATTCGGTAAATGGTAGCACCTTAGTGAATGGGGGAAGTTATGCCACCGGTGAATTGTATGTTGTCCGTACACAGGATGAAGACGGCAACACGGCCTCTCAATTTACGGATAAGCAAGGACATACCGTATTGGTTAGTCAGTTGAATGGAACTGTACGTCATGATACCTATTATGTGTACGATGACTATGGTAATCTTTGTTATGTGCTGCCACCTGCAATGGATGGTAATATTTCTACGGCCAGTCTAAATCTTTATGCCTACCAGTATAAATATGACAGGCGCAATCGTTGTGTTTGGAAGAAGTTGTCCGGTGCAGATGCTGTGTCATACGTTTATGATTTGAATGATCGTCTTGTTTTTTCCCAGGACGGAAATCAGAAAAGTCGGGGAAAATGGATGTTCTATTTGTATGATGACTTAAGCCGCCTGGTTGTGCAAGGTGAATGTGCTAATACGAATACTTCTACAGCGTCCGCTCGTTCTGTTGCCTGTACTCGCGTCAATACGGCTACGGGTTTAGGAAACAGCGGATATTCATCCGATTTTGCTTTGACTGCTCCGGTTGTGTATTTAGTAAACTATTACGATAACTATGATTTCCGTACATTGCCGGGTTTTAATAACAGCTTTTTTCCAGCCAATACTTTGAGTGCTAAAGGTTATTTGTCGGGGAGTGTCATTACTGTTTTAGGAAGTGATACGAAGTTATATTCAGCCAACTATTATGATAAGAAAGGGCGGGTAACAAAGACTGTTTCAAGCAATCTGTTGAGTGGCTATGAAACAACAACTACGATATATACTTTTACCGGTAAACCTGCAAGCGTGAAGCATGTACACATGGCGGCCGGAAAGACTACGCAGATGGAGATATATACCTATACTTATGACCATGCGGAACGACTGACGAAGGTTGAGCATTCGTTGAATGGAGTGAAGGTTACGCTTGCTGCCAATACTTATGATGAACTGGGGCGATTGTCGGGCAAGTCATTGCATGGTTCGGTAAGTAATAAGTTGGCGTATGCATATAATATACGTAACTGGATAGAATCGATATCATCAGGTGGATTATTCAATATATCATTGTATTATGGCTATAATGGAAATATATCCCGTATGGTGTGCCGATGTCCGGGGGATAACAAAACTTATGGATATAACTTCGCTTATGATAATTTGTCACGCCTCACCTCGGCACAAAGTCTGATTGGTGGCATAATAACTCTGGGCTACGCGACCAACTATAGTTATGACAAGAATGGGAATTTATTGCATTTGCGGCGTGGCGGACAAACCGGATTATCCGGCACTGGAATCATTGATAATTTGTCTTTTACATTAAATGGTAACCAGCTTAAAGCCGTCAATGATGACGCTACGGCTACGGCTTCTAACGGCTTCGAATTCAAGGATGGTGCCAAGCTTGCTACTGAATATACGTATGATGCCAATGGCAGCTTAATAAAAGATTTGAATAAGGGAATCGAAATTCAATATAATTTATTAAATTTGCCAGTTAGGTCAGTTTCTCAGATGGAAGTACCATCACTTATACTTATGGTGCGGATGGAGTAAAGCTTCGCACGGTGCATAAAATAGGAGGTGTTACTACCACTACCGATTACTGCGACAATGTGATCTATGAAAATGGTACGGCTAAACAATTGCTGACCGAAGAAGGATATGTCTCTCTGTCTGATAAGAAATATCACTATTACCTGAAAGATCATCAGGGAAATAATCGGGTGGTAACTGATCAGGCCGGTGGGATGGAGGAAGCCAACTACTATTATCCTTTCGGAGGTGTCTTCTTAAGTAACGGGAATGATGTTCAGGCTTATAAGTATAACGGGAAGGAACTGGATACAAAGAAGGGACTGAACTGGTATGATTATGGGGCGAGAGAGTATGATGTGGTGCTGGGAAGATTTACGACGATGGACCCTTCTTCAGAGAGTTATTATTCTACCAGCCCTTATGCGTATTGTGGCAATAATCCTGTTAATCGTATAGATCCGACCGGTGCAGACTGGTATGAGGATAAAGACGGTAACTTGTATTGGCAAGAAGGCCATGGAGAGTTAGAAGGTTATACTCGACTCGGTACAAGTGTTTCAATTCAATTAGGTAAGAATTCTTACTTAAATGCTTATCAGAATGCCGGGATAATAGCGAATCAGGCTGTGAGTGCCTTTGATTTAATTGCTATGAGCCCTAAGTTGCAGAATCAGTTTTTGGGTGACAATAGCCCGTTATCTGAAACTTCTAAATCTGAGCTGTTTAATGGACTTATTGGTCGGGAGATGGATGCTATCGCAAGGCCGATAGGAGAATTTTTAGTTTGGAACGGTGCAGGAGAGTTAGCAGGGCCTTTAATAGGTAAAACAGTAAGCTGGGCATGGGGACAGTTTGCAGGCTTATTTGCTGGTAAAGGCTATGAAAGCTTTAGTGCCTTCAAAAAGGCTTATGGGGCAGCTGGTCAGGGAATGGCTTGGCATCATATCGTAGAACAGAATGCGGACAATATCGCGAAATTCGGAGCGGAAAAGATTCACAATACGAAGAATCTGATAAAGTTGCCGCACGGAAAAGGGAGTATTCATGCAAATATTTCGGGATATTATTCATCAAAACAGAAATTTACTAATGGTTTAACCTGTCTCTTATACACATCTCCGAGCCCACGAGACGGAGCTACATCTCG
>OWIL01001412.1_pt1 | contig 11571 bp, 9 predicted proteins | sample 1732871 | NCBI WGS metagenome assembly OWIL01 (sample SAMN05065763, study PRJEB22554) | human gut metagenome | biome: ENVO:2100002; feature: ENVO:00000062; material: ENVO:00002003 | host: Homo sapiens | place: USA
AGATGTGTATAAGAGACAGTCATTATGCTCCGGTAATCTTTCAGCTGGGAGAGAAACGGGAAAATGTTTTTTATATTCTCTCAAAAGAGATTGGGAAAAAGATACCGGAGGAATATCGTAAACGATATAAAGACAGGATACGGCTGGGAAAGGCAGGAGAAAGATTTTGCCTGAATATTTCTGAAGAAAGCCTTATCGTCGAGACGTTCCATTCCACCGACGAAGGCGTCGCCTTCTGGCTCTCCTGCGAAGGAAAGGAGATTTATCACGCCGGTGACTTAAATAACTGGTGGTGGGAAGGCGAAGATATGGCATGGAACCGGAATATGGCGGCTTCTTATAAACAGGAGATGAAAAAGCTTTCCGGGCGCACGGCGGATCTGGCATTTATCCCGGTCGATCCGAGGCAGGAACAGTGGTTTTATCTGGGCGTTGCCGGTTTTATGGAGCAGGCGGACACAAAATGGATTTTCCCGATGCATTTCTGGGAAGATTATACGATTATACCAAAATTAATCGAACATCCAGCCAGTGAAGGCTGGCGGGATCGGATTGTAGAGATTCACAAGGAAGGAGAGGAGTTTATCCGATGAAATTTACATTTGCACACAATAATTTCAATGTCATCGATCTGGACAAGTCACTGAAATTTTATGAGGAAGCACTGGGGCTTAAGGAGGTACGCCGCAAGGAGGCGGCAGACGGAAGCTTTATTCTTGTTTATCTGGGCGACGCTACGACCGGCTACCAGCTGGAGCTGACCTGGCTGCGCGACTGGGAGAAGGACTCCTACAACCTGGGCGACAATGAGTTCCATCTGGCATTTGAGACGGAAGACATGGAGGCGGCACATGCTAAACATAAGGAAATGGGATGCATCTGTTTTGAAAATCCGGCGATGGGTATTTATTTCATTAACGATCCGGATGGATACTGGCTGGAGATCGTGCCGACGAAGAGGAGTTAAGGGCTGAGTTTGTCTGAAAAAATGTTTTGACGTAACTGTGAAGGTACTGAACAGTTACGTTTTAACATATGAGTTAAAAAGGGGTTAGAATGGTAAAAATAATTAAAAACGGCAGAGTCATCGATTCGGAGAGCAGATTCGACGGAAGGGCAGATTTGTGGATTGAAAATGGGAAAATCCAGAAAATCGTGAAAAAAGATACAAAAGCAGAATCAGATGGGGCATCTGACGCACCGTCCATCCCGGCAGATGCCGAGGTGCTGGACGCAGAAGGGCTGATCGTCGCGCCGGGACTGGTGGACGTCCACGTGCATTTCCGCGATCCGGGTTTGACCTACAAGGAGGACATCGAGACGGGCGCGGCGGCTGCGAAGGCGGGCGGCTTTACGACGGTGGTCTGTATGGCAAACACGAAACCGGTTGCCGATACGCCGGAGATTGTCCAGTATATTCTGGAAAAGGGCGCGAAAACGGGAATCCATGTGGAAACCTGCGCGGCAGTCTCGAAGGGATTTCAGGGAAAAGAACTGACCGATATGGACGCCCTCAAAGAGGCGGGTGCGATCGGATTTACGGATGACGGAATCCCTCTGATGAGCGAAAAATTGGTCAAAGAGGCGATGGAGACGGCGAAACGCCTCAATGTGCCGCTCAGCTTCCATGAGGAGGATCCGGCATTTATTTTCAACAACGGCATCAACCGCGGTCCGGTGTCCGAGCAGCTGGGAATCGGTGGTTCCCCGGCGCTGGCGGAGGATTCGATGGTGGCGCGCGACTGCATGATCGCGCTTCACACGGGCGCAGATGTGGATATCCAGCACATCAGTTCCCGCAATGCGGTGCAGATGGTCGGCCTGGCGAAAAAGCTGGGCGCGCATGTCTGGGCGGAGGTGACACCGCATCATTTTACACTGGACGAGACGGCGGTTCTGGAGTACGGAACACTGGCGAAAATGAATCCGCCGCTGCGGAGTGCCGCGGATCGCGAGGCGTTGATTGAGGCAATCAAGGACGGCACGATTGATATGATTGCGACGGATCATGCACCGCACAGCGCTGAGGAGAAGGCAAAACCGCTGACCGAGGCGCCGAGCGGCATCATCGGGCTGGAAACCTCCCTGCCATTGGCGGTTACCAGGCTGGTAAAAGCTGGTCACATTGATTATCTGACTCTGTTTGAGAAAATGTGCCTGAATCCGGCGAAGCTGTACCGGATGAAGGAGGCGGGACGCATCCGCGAGGGCGGCGCGGCGGATCTGGTTCTTTTTGACGACCAGATACCTTATACCGTAGAAAAATTCCATTCCAAGGCGTCCAACTCCCCGTTTGTGGGAGCGAAGCTCTATGGAAAGGTTCACTATACCATCTGCAGCGGTGAGACAGTATATCGGGCAGAATAGGAGGAAACGAAGCGATGAAGACAATGTTAAAACGCGGCGCAGGCGTGCTGATGCCGATTTTCAGCCTGCCGTCGCCGTATGGAATCGGTACGTTCGGACGGGCGGCGTATGAGTTTATTGATCAGTTAAAACGCGGACGCCAGACGTACTGGCAGGTGCTTCCGATGGGACCGACCTGCTACGGGGACAGCCCGTACCAGTCCTACTCTGCATTTGCGGGAAATCCGTATTTTATTGATCTGGATACGCTGAAAGACGAGAAACTTCTGACCCAGGATGAGATAGACGCCTGCTGGTGGTGCGACAAGCAGGATCAGGTCAAATATGACGCGCTGTATTATTACCGTTTTCCGCTTCTGCGCAAGGCGTATGAGCGGAGCAACCATAAGGAAAGTGTGGAATATCAGGCATTTCTGGAAGAAAATGAAGAATGGCTGGACGACTATGCGCTCTACATGGCAGTCAAGGGTAAATATGAAGGAAAAGGCTGGATGGACTGGGACGAGGACATCCGGTTCCGCCGTCCGGAGGCGCTTTCGGCATGCCGCGAAGAGCTGGCAGAAGAAATAAATTACTGGAAGTTCTTACAGTTTAAGTTTTTTGAACAGTGGAAAAAATTAAAACAGTATGCAAAAGAAAAAGAACTTCAGATCGTCGGCGATATTCCGATTTACGTGGCGCTCGACAGCGCGGATGTCTGGAGTCACCCGGAGCTGTTCCAGCTCGACGAGGAAAATCTGACGCCGCTCAAGGTATCGGGTGTGCCGCCGGATGCATTTTCAGAGGATGGACAGCTCTGGGGCAACCCGCTTTACGACTGGGAGAAAATGGAACAAACCGATTTCGCCTGGTGGCGAAGCCGGATGAAAGCGTCCGCGAAGCTCTACGATGCGGTGCGGATCGACCATTTCATCGGCGTGGTGCAGTATTATGCAATCCCGTATGGCGCTGTGACTGCGAAAGACGGCGAGTGGGAGAAAGGTCCGGGCAAAAAGCTGACCGACGCACTTGGCGAGGCGGCAGGCGAGACGAAGATCATCGCGGAGGATCTGGGTGTATTCTGTCAGGAGGTCAAGGATCTGCTGGCAGAGACGGGCTATCCGGGCATGAAGATCATTGAGTTTGCGTTCAGTGGCGACCGTTTCAACGAGCATCTGCCGCACTGCTATGACCCGAACTCCGTAGTCTACGGTGGAACGCACGACAATGAGACGCTGGCGGGGTATTTCAAACCGGAAAAACGTCAGTGGTGGGAACTTCAGTACATTGCCGATTACCTCGGTGCAGCACACCAGAGTGAGGTGGTAGACCGCGTGTTCCGCGCGGCATACGGTTCAGTCGCGAGCGTTGCCATTTTCCAGATGCAGGATGTGTTGAAGCTCGATAACTGGGCGCGCATGAATACGCCGGGAACCCTCGGGGAAAACTGGCGCTGGCGTCTGGTTCCGGGGCAGTTTACGGATGAGCGGGCAGATTATTTGTCCTGGCTGGTGGATACGTTCGGAAGATTTTAGTTTTTGGCGGATGGGAATAAAAACCCGTAAAATGCTTGCAAATTCGGGAAAAACCTGTAAAATATACATGGATTGCACCCGCCCGGGGCAAAGATGCACCTGGGGAGTATGAACGATTTGAACAGTATGAAAGGAAATTGCCATGATTAGTACAAGCAATGTAACACTGCGAGTAGGAAAGAAGGCGTTATTTGAGGACGTAAGCATTAAATTTATCGAGGGAAACTGCTACGGACTCATCGGTGCCAACGGTGCCGGAAAGTCTACCTTTTTACGAATCCTGTCCGGACAGCTGGAACCGACCAATGGTGAGGTTATCATCACACCGGGACAGAGACTTTCATTCTTACAGCAGGATCACTTTAAATATGACGCATATCCGGTACTTGATACCGTTATTATGGGAAATGCGAGACTCTACGAGATCATGAAAGAGAAGGAAGCTATCTACATGAAGGAAGACTTCTCCGAGGAGGATGGCGTCAAGGCTGCCGAGCTGGAGGGCGAGTTCGCCACGATGAACGGCTGGGAGGCAGAGTCCGACGCGGCGAACCTTTTAAATGGTCTGGGAATCGAGACGGATCTCCACTACAAACAGATGGCAGATCTGACCGGTGCCCAGAAGGTCAAAGTTCTTCTGGCACAGGCACTGTTCGGAAATCCGGACATCCTGCTTCTCGACGAGCCGACAAACCACTTGGATCTCGATGCGATCGCATGGCTCGAGGAGTTCTTGATCAACTTTGAGAATACGGTTATCGTGGTATCCCATGACCGTTACTTCTTAAATAAAGTCTGCACCCAGATCGCAGATATCGACTATGGCAAGATTCAGCTCTATGCCGGAAACTACGATTTCTGGTACGAGTCCAGCCAGCTGATGATCAAGCAGATGAAGGAAGCCAACAAGAAGAAGGAAGAGAAGATCAAGGAGCTGCAGGAGTTCATCCAGCGATTTTCCGCCAATGCTTCCAAGTCTAAGCAGGCAACCTCCAGAAAACGTGCTCTGGAGAAGATTGAGTTAGATGAGATCAAACCGTCCAGCCGTAAGTACCCGTATATCGACTTCCGTCCGGAACGTGAGATCGGTAATGAGGTATTAAGCGTAGAGAACTTGTCTAAGACTATCGATGGTGTGAAGGTTCTTGATAATATTTCCTTCATTCTCGGACGCGAGGACAAGGTAGCATTTGTAGGACCGAACGAGCAGGCAAAGACCGTTCTCTTCAAGATTCTTTCCGGCGAGATGGAGCCGGATGAGGGATCCTATAAATGGGGTCTGACCACCAGTCAGGCATATTTCCCGAAGGACAATTCGAAAGAGTTCGATAACGACGACACGATCGTAGACTGGCTGACCCAGTACTCTCCGGTTAAGGATGTGACCTATGTCCGCGGATTCTTAGGACGTATGCTGTTTGCCGGTGAGGACGGCGTGAAGAAGGTCCGCGTTCTTTCTGGTGGTGAGAAGGTGCGCTGCATGCTTTCTAAGATGATGATCTCCGGTTCCAATGTCCTGATTCTGGACGAGCCGACCGACCATCTGGATATGGAGTCCATTACCGCTCTGAACAACGGTATGATCAAGTTCCCGGGCGTGCTGTTATTCTCCTCCCGTGACCACCAGATCGTTGAGACGACCGCAAACCGTATCATGGAAATCGTAAACGGCAAGCTGATCGATAAGATTACTACTTACGATGAGTATCTGGCAAACGATGAGATGGCGAGAAAACGTCAGGTATTTACTGTTACGGATAGTGAGGAAGAGGACGACTAAGAGCTGGAATCAAAGTGATTTAGGATAATAAGCGAGAATCCTCGGTTATTCAATTGCCGAGATGAAAGCACAAAAGTCTGAAAGATAAAAGACAGCCCCAGACGCTGCATGTGAGCGATGCCTGGAGCTGTCTTTTGCACATCTATGGTGTCAATGTCCCGTTTTTGGCGTGATCAATCCTTCTTATGGCGTGATTCCAGATAAACCAGGTAATTGATGTATTCGATCAACTGCTTTTTCGTGGAAGTCTGGAATGATGAGATACGCCCATTGACCTCTCCATAGGTGACATTTTTAAGAAATGGTTTCGCCATTTCGGGCGGATTCTTCGGGTAGGAGGTTCGACCGAGAATATAATCGGCGCTGACCTGGTAATAATCCGCCAGCTTTATCAGATGCCGAAGAGGCAGATCCGTCCGGTTTGTTTCATAGCGGGAATAGATTTGCTGAGTTGTACCCAGCAGACTGGAAATTTCCGCCTGCGTTTTTCCTTTGTCCTCCCGTAAATCACGGAGCCGGTCACCAGCAGCAATCATTTAAAGCACCTCCCACATACATCAAATATTTGTGAAAACAATCTATCATACAAGTATGCGCAGAATTAAAAGATACAATTAACTGGTGTAGAAACAGTAAAAAATACATTTATAAAAATGTAAACAAAAAAAGAATATCCGCTCTATGGAATAAAACGGCAGCTGGGTTTTTGTTTTACTGTTTACAGTCTGCCCGAATTAGTTTAAAATAAAAGGAAATAGGCAATTCTGCTTTGAATGAAAACGGGCAGGATTGTGGATAAGAAACAGAAAGCGAGGACAATTTTCATGAGTCAGAAGCCAGTTCTGGTGATCATGGCGGCTGGTATGGGCAGCCGGTACGGCGGCTTGAAGCAGATTGATCCGGTCGATCGGGAAGGAGATCTGATCATCGATTTTTCGATCTTCGACGCAGTCGAGGCTGGATTCGAAAAGGTCGTATTTATTATCAAGAAATCGATTGAGAAAGAGTTTAAGGAACATATCGGAAACCGCATGGAAAAGCACGTGCAGGTGGAGTATGTGTATCAGGAAAATGACCGCCTTCCGGATGGATTTGAGGTTCCGGAGGGACGCGTCAAACCGTGGGGAACCGGTCATGCGATTCTTTGCTGCAGCGAGGTGATCGACGGACCGTTTGCGGTGATCAACGCGGATGATTACTATGGAAAATCCGCGTTCAAGGCGATCTATGATCGTCTGGCATCCTGCGGTGATGATGACAAATATCAGTATGCGATGGTTGCCTATCATCTCTACAACACATTGACGGAAAACGGGCATGTGGCGCGCGGCGTCTGTACGGTGGATGCGGATGGACATCTGGCGGATATCCACGAGAGAACGCGCATCGAGAAGCACGGCGATCAGGCGGAATATACCGAGGATGACGGCGCAACCTGGGAGCAGCTGGGGGAGGATACGCTTGTATCGATGAACCTCTGGGGCTTTACTTCCAGCATCTTAAAGGAGTTAAAGGCGCGTTTTGTTCCATTTTTGGAGAAAAACCTGTCGGTAAATCCACTCAAATGTGAGTATTTCCTCCCGTTTGTGGTGGATGAACTTCTGAAAGAGGGGAAAGCCGAGGTGACCGTGTTAAAGAGCGTGGACCGCTGGTACGGCGTGACCTACAAGGAAGATAAGAAGATGGTGACAGACGCGATCCAGGGGATGAAGGACGGCGGTCTGTATCCGAAAAAACTTTGGGAAGACTAAGAATGAAGAGATAGGTATTAGGAAGGAAAAATGGGTATGAGCAAGTTGATGAAAAGCCTGCCGTTTCGGCTGGCGCTGGGTGTAGCGATCGGTATTATTGCCGGTCTTATAGCAAATGAAAGTTTTATGAATCTCGTTGTGACGCTGAATTATATTTTTGGGCAGATTATTTCGTTCTGTGTACCGCTGATCGTCATCGGCTTTATTGCCCCGTCGATCACGAAGCTTGGAAAGAATGCCTCCAGATTGCTTGGAGTAGCGCTGATTCTGGCGTATACATCGTCTCTTGGCGCGGCGCTGTTTTCGATGGCAGCCGGATATACGCTGATTCCGCATATGTCGATTCAGTCGGCAGTCGATGGACTGCGCAGTCTGCCGGAGGTTGTCTTTAAATTGGACATTCCGCCGATCATGGGCGTCATGAGTGCGCTGGTATTTTCCGTTATGATTGGTCTGGCAGCGACCTGGACCAAGGCGGTGACGGTAACGAAACTCTTAGACGAGTTCCAGAAGATCGTTCTGGAGATAGTACAGAAGATTGTCATTCCGATTCTTCCGATTTACATCGCATTTACGTTCTGTTCCCTGGCATATGAGGGAACCATCACAAAACAGGCTCCGATCTTCATTTCGGTTATCCTGATTGTTATGGCAGGCCACTATATCTGGATGGCGCTGCTGTATACACTGGCTGGTATTTACTCTGGCCGTGACCCGAGAGGCGTTATTAAGCATTATGGTCCGGCATATCTGACGGCAGTCGGTACGATGTCTTCTGCGGCGACCCTGGCAGTGGCGCTCAGCTGTGCCAAAAAGGCAGAGCCGCTTCGTGACGATATGGTTGATTTCGGTATTCCGCTGTTTGCGAATATCCATCTGTGCGGTTCGGTTCTGACCGAGGTATTCTTTGTCATGACGGTATCCAAGATTTTGTACGGCGCCCTCCCGGATATGATGACGATGGTTCTGTTCTGTGTTCTTTTAGGTGTATTTGCCGTAGGTGCACCGGGTGTTCCGGGCGGTACGGTTATGGCATCCCTGGGACTGATCACCGGTGTCCTCGGTTTCGATGCGACTGGAACGGCGCTGATGCTGACGATCTTTGCGCTTCAGGACAGTTTTGGTACTGCCTGCAACGTAACGGGTGACGGTGCGCTGACCCTGATGCTGACGGGATATGTGGAGAGACATGGGATTAAACATCAGGATTTACACGTAGATTTATAAAAATGAGAGAGGTGGGGCAGGCAGCAGCCGCCCCGAAACAGGTCTGTGAATGCGCCGCTGGCTCTTCGCACTATCGTTGTTCGCTTGCTTTCACTACACTTGTTCGCCTGTGTCGGACTTGCGTCCGCCCCATTCGGACAAGCGTGTTCAAGATGCGTACAACTGATAGGCGAAAGCCTGCTCTGCATCCACAGACCAGTTTCGGAGCGTCTGCCACCTGCCTGCTGTCTTTTTATGTATCGGAAAAACCTTATTTGATAAAAAGGAGAGATAGAATGAAAAAAATGATTTCCTGGAACGTAAACGGCTTGCGGGCGTGTGTGGGAAAGGGATTTTTGGATGTATTTCATGAGCTGGATGCGGATATTTTCTGTATTCAGGAGAGCAAGCTGCAGGAAGGGCAGATTGATCTGGAGCTTCCGGGGTATTATCAGTATTGGAGCTATGCGGAGAAGAAGGGATATTCAGGAACGGCGTTGTTTTCGAAGGAGGAGCCGCTTAGCGTGAGCTACGGTCTTGGTATTGAGAAGCACGACCATGAAGGGCGCGTCATTACGGCGGAGTACCCGGATTATTATGTGGTGACCTGCTATACGCCGAATTCCCAGAATGAGTTGGCGAGACTTCCGTACCGGATGCAGTGGGAGGATGATTTCCGCCAGTTTTTGAAGAAGCTGGAGGAGAAAAAGCCGGTTATTTTCTGTGGGGATCTGAATGTGGCACACACGGAGATTGACCTGAAAAATCCAAAGACGAACCGGAAAAATGCCGGATTTACGGATGAGGAGAGAAGCAAGTTTACGGAGCTTCTGGACTCTGGATATATCGACACGTACCGCTATTTTTACCCGGATAAAGAGGGCGTTTATTCCTGGTGGTCGTACCGGTTTAAGGCGCGCGAGAAGAATGCTGGGTGGCGGATTGATTATTTCTGTGTTTCCAAGAGCCTGAAGGACCGGCTGGCGGGCACACAGATTCATACGGAGATACTGGGTTCGGATCACTGCCCGGTAGAATTACAGATAAAGGATCGGGATGAGACATGAATTTACTGACAGCAGAACATCTGAAAAAATCATATACGGAACGGCTGCTTTTTGATGACGTGGCATTTTCCATCGGTGAAGGTGATAAGATTGGTCTCATCGGCATCAACGGAACCGGAAAATCTACTCTTCTAAAGATTGTAGCCGGTCTGGAAGAGCCGGATGAGGGTACGGTGGTAAAGGGACGAAATCTCTATATCCGTTATCTGCCTCAGAATCCGGAGTTTGAAGCGGGACGGACCGTCTTAGACTGCGTGATCCGGGAAAATATGGCGCATGAGCACGCCTGGGATCTCGAGGGCGATGCGAAATCCATGCTGAATAAGCTTGGAATCACCGATTATAGTGCCAAGGTGGAGACACTTTCGGGCGGACAGAGAAAGCGCGTTGCGCTCGCAGCGGTGCTGTTATCGACGGCGGATCTGTTGATTTTAGACGAGCCGACGAACCATCTGGACAGTGCGATGGCGGACTGGCTGGAAGAGTACCTGAAAAAATTCCGCGGCGCGCTTCTGATGATCACGCACGACCGGTATTTCCTTGATAACGTGACGAACCGCATCGTCGAACTGGACAAGGGAAAGCTGTACAATTATCAGTCCGGCTATGAGGGCTATCTGGAATTAAAGGCAGAGCGCGAGGCGATGGCGGTGAGCTCGGAGCAGAAACGCCAGAATATCCTGCGGACGGAGCTGGCGTGGATCCGGCGCGGCGCACAGGCACGCAGCACGAAGCAAAAAGGGCGTATTCAGCGCTTCGAGGCGTTGAGTGCGGTGGAAGCGCCGAAAGTAGATGGAAATGTGGAGATGAGCTCGATTTCCAGCCGTCTCGGACGGACCACGGTCGAGGCACACCATCTTCATAAGGCGTATGGTGACCGCCTCCTGATCGATGATTTTTCCTATATCTTCTTGAAGGATGACCGCATCGGCATCATCGGACCGAACGGCAGCGGCAAATCGACGCTGATGAAGATGATTACCGGCTGGGTGAAACCGGATTCGGGCGAGACGATCATCGGACAGACCGTAAAAATGGGTTATTTTTCACAGGAAAACGAAGATATGGATCAGTCGATGCGCGTGATCGACTACATTAAAAATGTGGCAGAGTACGTGCGGACGGCGGACGGGCTGGTATCGGCATCCCAGATGTTGGAACGGTTCCTGTTCCCGTCCCATATGCAGTACACGCTGATCGGCAAGCTATCGGGCGGCGAGCGGCGCAGACTCTATCTGCTCCATATTCTGATGGGCGCGCCAAACGTCCTTCTGCTCGACGAGCCGACCAACGACCTGGATATCGGCACGCTGACGATTCTGGAGGATTATCTGGATCATTTCCAGGGGATCGTGATTACGGTATCGCATGACCGGTATTTCCTTGACCGCGTAGTGCGCCGGATCTTCGCCTTTGAGGGCGGCGGCGCGATCCGTCAGTATGAGGGCGGCTATACCGACTATCAGGCAGCCTGCGGGGAACGCATAGCGGCAGAGATGGAGGCATCTGGAACGGCATCCGGTCAGGAACGCGGCAGAGACCAGAAGACCGGATGCGCTTCTGGTGCGGGAACGTCAGATGCAGCGGAGACGGCAAAGGATAAAAACCGCGGCCGCCAGCGCGAGAAAAAGCTCAAATTCAGTTATATGGAGCAGAAAGAGTGGGAGACGATCGAGGATGATATCGCGGCGCTGGAAGAGGCAATCGCGGATCTAGAGCAGCAGATGCAGGACTCTGCCCGCGATTATACGGCTCTGAACGGCATCATAAAGGAAAAAGAGGAAAAAGAAGCTCTTTTGGAAGAAAAGATGGACCGCTGGATGTATCTGAACGATCTGGCGGAGAAAATAGAAGCGCAGGCGGCTGCTCACAAATAGGCACTTTTG
>OWIL01001440.1_pt1 | contig 11363 bp, 8 predicted proteins | sample 1732871 | NCBI WGS metagenome assembly OWIL01 (sample SAMN05065763, study PRJEB22554) | human gut metagenome | biome: ENVO:2100002; feature: ENVO:00000062; material: ENVO:00002003 | host: Homo sapiens | place: USA
GAGATGTAGCTCCGTCTCGTGGGCTCGGAGATGTGTATAAGAGACAGGCACAGGACGACGCTAATTGTAATTCGAACAGTAGTATTTCTCACGAAGCAGTGAAAGCTGGTAACTTTAAAGATGCTTATACTCCGTGGAAAGCTGTTTTGGAGAACTGCCCGACTCTTCGTTTCTATACCTTCACAGACGGTTATAAAATTCTGAAAGGGTTGCTGGGGCAGATCAAAGACAGAAACTCTGCAGAATACAAAAAGTATTTTGATGAGTTGATGAATACGCACGATTTGCGTATGAAGTATACTCAGGAATTCTTGGGAAAAGGTGTAAAAGTATCGTCGGAAGATGAAGCACTGGGCATTAAAGCTGTCGATTATATTGCATTTGCTCCGAAGGTGGATGTAAATCAAGCTTATGATTGGTTGAAAAAATCGGTGGACGCTGCGAAAGCTGAGTCTGCAGCTGCTACATTGTTCTATTTCTTGCAGATGTCTCACGATAAACTGAAGGAAGATCCGGCTCACAAAGAGCAGTTTATTCAGGACTATCTGGCTGCATCCGAATATGCAGACGATGCTATAGCTGCTGCTGATAAAGAGAGTGTGAAGAAAGCTTTCGGAGGTATCAAAGATAATCTGGTAGCTCTGTTCATTAACAGCGGTACTGCCGATTGCGAATCACTGCAAGGTATCTATGGACCTAAGGTAGAAACGAATCAGACTGATTTGAATTATTTGAAGAAAGTCATCAGCATTATGAAGATGATGAAGTGTACGGATAGCGACGCTTATCAGCAGGCTTCATTCTATGTATACAAGATTGAGCCTTCGGCTGAGGCTGCTACCGGATGTGCATACCAGGCCTATAAGAAAGGGGATATCGATGGTTCTGTGAAGTTCTTTGACGAAGCGATCAACCTCGAGACAGACAATGCAAAGAAAGCAGAAAAGGCTTATGCTGCTGCCAGTGTTTTGACTACTGCCAAGAAATTGTCTCAGGCAAGATCTTATGCTCAGAAAGCAATCAGCTTCAATGAAAACTATGGTGCTCCTTATATCCTTATCGCCAACTTGTATGCTATGAGTCCTAACTGGAGTGATGAATCGGCTTTGAACAAGTGTACTTATTTTGCTGTTATCGACAAATTGCAGAAAGCTAAATCTGTAGATCCGAGTGTAACAGAAGAAGTTAACAAAATGATCAGCAGATATTCCGCTTATACTCCGCAGGCTAAAGACTTGTTTATGTTGGGCTACAAAGCCGGCGACCGCATCACTATCGGTGGTTGGATTGGAGAGTCTACAACGATCAGATAAATCTATGTTGCGACAACAAAGTAACAGTTTATTAAATAAAAGTTTGAGCATAACAATTGTCTTCGGGGCAATTGTTATGCTTCTTTTATTTTCTTCCTGTGGCGGGAGAAATAAGGCGATGGCCGATGCCATTACCGAGCGGGATTCACTGCCTGTTATGGATACACGGGGGGTAACGACCCTTATATCCGATTCCGGTGTCACACGTTACCGGGTCAACACTGAAGAATGGTTGATCTTTGATAAGAAGAAACCCTCGTATTGGGCTTTTGAGAAGGGCATTTATCTGGAACAGTTCGATTCGCTATTTCATATAGATGCGAGTATAAAGGCGGATACGGCTTATTATTATGATCGTGACCGGCTTTGGAAACTTATTGGAAATGTAGATATTAAGAGTTTGAAGGGCGATCATGTGACCACCGAGTTGTTATATTGGAATGAAGCCACCAAGAAAGTGTATACCGATAAATTTGTCCGGATGGAAAAACCGGATCAGATTATGACCGGATATGGCTTTGAGTCAGACGATCAGTTTATGAAGCCGGTTGTTCATAACATATCCGGTATAGTATATATCGATGAAGATGCCGAAAAGGCAAAAACAGATTCTGTAAACTAACTATGAGCATCATTATTTACCTGTTGATTACGATGGCATTTTCTGCTTTCTTTTCGGGAATGGAGATTGCTTTTGTTTCGGTAGACAAACTTCGTTTTGAAATGGACCGGAAAGGAGGGGTATCATCGCGTATCCTTTCGCTATTCTTCCGGAATCCCAATGATTTTATTTCGACCATGCTGGTCGGGAATAACATCGCTCTGGTTATCTATGGTATATTGATGGCACAGATTATCGGCGACAATTTGCTGGCCGGATGGATCACCAATCATTTTGTAATGGTATTGGTACAGACCGTGATCTCCACACTGATCATCTTGGTGACAGGAGAGTTTCTGCCCAAAACGCTTTTTAAGATCAATCCCAATCTGGCCCTGAATGTCTGTGCAGTTCCTCTTTTCATCTGTTATGTTGTTCTCTATCCTATATCTAAATTTTCGTCGGGAGTCTCTTACCTCTTTCTTCGCCTGTTTGGGATGAAAGTGAACAAGGAAGCCTCTGCGAAAGCCTTTGGTAAGGTAGATCTGGATTATTTTGTCCAGTCGAGTATAGACAATGCCGAAAGTGAGGAAACTCTGGACACGGAAGTGAAAATCTTTCAGAATGCACTCGACTTCTCGGCGGTCAAGATACGCGACTGCATCGTTCCACGGACAGAAGTGGTAGCAGTTGCGCTGGATACATCCCTTGAAGAACTTAAAGGCCGGTTTGTTGAGTCCGGTATATCAAAAATAATTGTCTATGATGGTAATATAGACAATGTGGTGGGATACATTCATTCGTCCGAAATGTTTCGTAGCCCGAAAGATTGGCGCGATCATGTGAAAGAAGTTCCCATTGTGCCTGAAACGATGGCGGCCCATAAACTGATGAAGCTGTTTATGCAGCAGAAAAAGACCATTGCCGTGGTAGTGGATGAATTTGGAGGAACTTCGGGCATTGTCAGCCTTGAAGACCTTGTTGAAGAAATTTTCGGTGATATCGAAGACGAACACGACAACACTTCCTATATTTGTAAGCAGATCGGTGAGCATGAATACGTGCTTTCGGCCCGTTTGGAAATAGAAAAAGTAAACGAAACTTTTAATTTGGAGCTTCCCGAATCCGATGACTATCTGACGGTGGGAGGATTAATCTTGAATCAATACCAGAGCTTTCCGAAATTGCACGAATTGGTCTCTGTCGGTAAATATCAGTTTAAGATAATTAAGGTTACAGCAACGAAAATCGAACTTGTCCGACTGAAAGTAATGGAATAATGATCGATAGCTGTAATTTTTTAGCTAATAAATAGATGCATATTAGCATTTTTTGTATCTTCGTGCGCTAAAACCAAAGATGAAGAAAATAATAATAACAAATAAATCGTATTAATCAAAATGGCAACATTACAAAACATTAGATCCAAAGGACCCCTGTTGGTGATCGTTATTGGTTTGGCTTTGTTTGCTTTCATTGCGGGCGATGCCTGGAAAGTTCTCCAGCCACACCAATCGCATGATGTAGGCGAAGTCAATGGAGAAACTCTTTCTGCTCAGGACTACCAGAACATGGTAGAAGAATATACCGAAGTTATCAAGTTCTCAAGCGGAATGAGTTCATTGAATGATGAACAGACCAATCAGGTGAAAGACGAAGTATGGCGTAGCTATGTGAACAATAAACTGATTGAAAAAGAAGCGAAGAAGCTCGGTATTACTGTTTCGAAGGCTGAAATTCAATCAATCATTAACGAAGGTGTGAATCCGTTGCTGCAGCAGACTCCGTTCCGCAATCCTCAAACAGGCGCTTTCGATAAAGATATGTTGAAGAAATTCTTGGCTGACTACTCTAAAATGGACAAGACCAAGATGCCGTCTCAATATGTGGAATACTATGAAGGAATGCACAAACTTTGGTCATTTGTAGAAAAGACACTGATCCAGAGCCGTTTGGCGGAAAAATATCAGGCACTGGTGACTAAAGCTCTTTTCTCTAATCCGGTTGAAGCACAGGATGCATTCGACGCAAGAGTAAACCAGTCGGATGTTCTGTTGGCTGCTGTTCCTTATTCTTCTATTGTAGACTCTACTATCACAGTGAAAGAGTCTGAACTGAAAGATCTCTATAACAAGAAGAAAGAACAGTTCAAACAATATGTTGAAACACGCAACATCAAATACATCGATGTACAGGTGACAGCCAGTGCAGAAGACAGAGCTGCTATCCAGCAAGAAGTGACTGATTATACAAACCAACTGGCTACTGCCAATGGTGATTATACTACTTTCATCCGTTCTACCGGATCGGAATATCCGTATGTTGATTTGTACTATACCAAGAAAGCTTTCCCGTCAGATGTAGTTGCACGCATGGATTCAGCTTCGATTGGACAAGTATATGGCCCTTACTACAATGCAGGCGACAATACTATCAATTCGTTCAAGGTGTTGTCTAAAGTGGCTGCTGCCGATTCTGTACAGTTCCGTCAGATTCAGGTTTACACAGAAGACGCTGCTAAAACAAAGGCTTTGGCTGACAGCATCTATACTGCTATTAAGGGTGGAGCCGACTTTACAGCTTTGGCTAAGAAGTACGGACAAACAGGTGAATCCAACTGGATTTCGTCTGCTAACTACGAAAATGCACAGGTTGATGGCGATAACTTGAAATTTATCAGCACTATCAACAATCTGGGAGTAAACGAACTCTCTAACGTAGCATTGGGACAAGGCAATATCATTTTGCAGGTGACTGATAAGAAAGCTGTGAAAGATAAATATAAAGTTGCCGTTATCAAGCGTGCGGTTGAGTTCAGCAAAGAAACTTATAATAAAGCTTATAATGAATTCAGCCAGTTTATTGCAGCTAACCCGACAGTAGACAAGGTTGCGGCCAATGCTGAAGAATCAGGCTATAAATTGCTCGAAAGAAATGATCTGTATAGCTCAGAACACGGAATCGGTGGTATCAGAGGGACTAAAGAAGCACTGAAATGGGCCTTTGCTGCAAAACCGGGTGAAGTTTCCGGCTTATATGAATGTGGCGAAAGCGACCGCATGTTGGTTGTTGGTCTGGTTAGCGTGATCGAAGAAGGTTATCGTCCTTTGGCCCAGGTTCAGGATCAGTTGAGAGCTGAAATCATTCGTGATAAGAAAGCTGAGAAGATCATGGCCGACATGAAGGCTGCCAATGCAACTACAATTGCCCAGTACACATCGATGGCCAATGCAGTAAGTGATTCTGTAAAACACGTAACATTTGCAGCGCCTGCTTATGTAGCCGCTTTGCGTAGTAGTGAGCCGCTGGTAGGCGCATACGCTTCGGTTTCGGATATCAATAAGCTGAGCGCTCCTATCAAGGGTAATGGCGGTGTGTTTGTGTTGCAGGTATATGCCAAAGATAAGCTGAACGAAACATTCGATGCCCAATCAGAAGAGGCTACATTGGAAAACATGCATGCCCGTCTGGCAAGTCGTTTTATGAACGATCTTTATCTGAAAGGCGATGTAAAAGATAAACGATACCTGTTCTTCTAAAAACGGATTTGTTTTTTAGATAACGTCGTTTTAATATACGAAAGGCTGTTCCGCACGGAACGGCCTTTCTTTTTGCTATCTCTTTCCCTCTTCCTATTAACTTTTGTCCCTTCTCTTTTTTAAAATCGACTTTTATTCCTTACATTTGCATGAATAAATAAATATTTGTAGTAAATATGCCCAAATATCCGCTTTTAGGAATGACCCTTACCGAATTGCAATCTGTCACCAAAGATTTGGGGATGCCTGCTTTTGCAGCCAAACAGATCGCTTCCTGGTTATACGATAAAAAAGTGACTTCTATTGATGAAATGACCAATCTGTCGTTGAAGCATAGAGAGTTGCTCAAGGGAGAGTATGATTTGGGGATATCCGCGCCTGTTGATGAGATGCGTTCCGTAGATGGTACGGTGAAGTATCTTTATCAGGTGAGTGACAATCATTTTGTTGAAGCGGTGTATATTCCGGACGAGGATCGGGCGACATTGTGCGTGTCTTCTCAGGTAGGCTGTAAAATGAACTGTAAGTTCTGCATGACGGGTAAACAAGGATTTACCGCAAGTCTGACAGCCAATCAGATCTTGAATCAAATCGCAGCATTGCCAGAGCGGGATAAGTTGACTAATGTCGTGATGATGGGGATGGGCGAGCCTCTCGATAATTTGGATGAAGTATTAAAAGCACTGCATATCCTGACCGCTTCGTATGGATACGGATGGAGCCCCAAGCGTATTACTTTGTCGTCTGTAGGATTGCGGAAAGGACTTCAACGCTTTATTGAAGAAAGCGAATGTCATCTGGCTATCAGCCTGCATTCTCCTTTTCCTTCACAACGTTCTGAGCTGATGCCGGCCGAAAGGGCTTTCTCGATTAAAGAAATGGTCGATCTGTTAAAAAACTATGATTTTAGTAAACAGCGCAGACTTTCGTTTGAATACATTGTTTTTAAGGGCGTCAATGATTCGCTGATTTATGCTAAGGAGCTGTTGAAATTGCTGCGTGGGCTTGACTGCCGGGTGAACTTAATCCGGTTTCATGCCATTCCCGGGGTAGATCTCGAGGGTGCCGGTATGGAGACTATGACGTCATTTCGTGACTACCTGACCTCACATGGACTGTTCACTACCATTCGGGCTTCCCGGGGAGAAGATATTTTTGCCGCTTGCGGGATGTTATCGACGGCTAAACAGGAGGAGAGTAACAAGAATTAATATAAATTATCAGCACATTGGATGAAAGTATACGACCATTTCGTAGATTTGTGAAAACATTAAAATTGATGCATATGAAAAAGTACCTGTTTTACCTCAGTATGGCTCTTGTAGCAGTAGTGTTGTTTTCTTGTAAAAGCGGCAAGAAAAGTGTGTTTACTCCAACTTCCAGCGGACGTGCTTATGAAGTCCTCGTTGTGGTTGAGAAGCCTGTGTGGGAGCGTCCTGCCGGTAGAGCTTTGTACAATGTGCTCGATACAGATGTGCCCGGACTTCCGCAATCGGAACGTTCGTTCAGGATCATGTCTACTTCTCCCAAAGATTTTGATGCCATCCTGAAGTTGGTGCGCAACATTATTATCGTAGATATACAGGACATTTATACCCAACCTAAATTCAAGTATGCCAAGGATGTATATGCATCTCCCCAGATGATTTTAACTATCCAGGCTCCGGACGAGGCATCGTTTGAGAAGTTTGTCGAAGAGAACAAACAGCCGATTATAGACTTCTTTACCCGTGCCGAAATGAACCGTCAGATCTCTTTCCTGGAGAAAAATCATAATGACTATATTTCGACGAAAGTAGGTAGCATGTTCAACAGTGATATCTGGCTTCCGGCCGAACTGAGCAGTTCGAAGACAGGAGAAGACTTTTTCTGGGCAGGTACTAATGCTGCTACCGGAGACCAGAACTTTGTAATCTACTCTTACCCGTATACAGATAAGGATACCTTTACGAAAGAGTTCTTTATCCATAAGCGCGATTCAGTGATGAAGGCTAATATTCCGGGTGCCAAAGAGGGTATGTACATGGCGACTGATTCGTCTACCGTAGAGGTTCGTCCGATTGATATTCATGGAGATTACACAATGGAAGCACGCGGACTGTGGCGCATAAAGGGCGATTTCATGGGTGGCCCGTTTGTTTCGCACACCCGTCTGGATAAAGCCAGCCACCGTATTATCACTACAGAAGTATTTATTTACTCACCCGATAAAATGAAACGTGACCTGATGCGCCGATTGGAAGCATCTCTGTATACTTTGCAACTTCCTACCGAGAAGGCGCAGGAACAGATTCCGATGGGCATAGAGCAGGAGGAGAAAACTAACAAATAACAAAATGGAAGATAACAAAATAAAAATTGGCATCACTCAGGGAGACATGAATGGGGTAGGATACGAAGTCATTTTAAAAACGTTTGCCGACCCCGTCATGTTGGAACTCTGTACACCGGTCATTTACGGCTCTCCGAAAGTGGCTGCATATCACCGCAAGTCGCTCGATTTGCCTACTAACTTCAGTATTGTCAATACCGCTGCAGAAGCTGCCCACAATCGCCTGAGCGTGGTCAACTGTACGGATGACGAGGTGAAAGTAGAGTTCTCAAAACCCGATCCGGAAGCCGGTAAAGCAGCTTTGGGAGCACTTGAGAAGGCGATAGAGGAGTTCAGGGAAGGCTTGATCGATGTCATAGTGACGGCTCCTATCAATAAGCATACGATTCAGTCCGAAGGATTTGCTTTTCCCGGACATACGGAATATATCGAACAACGTCTGGGGAATGGTTCAAAATCACTGATGATCCTGATGAAAGAGGATTTCCGGGTAGCTTTGGTGACAGGACATATTCCGGTCCGTGAGATAGCCTCTTCAATAACCAAGGAACTGATTCAGGAGAAACTTGCCATATTCAACCGGTCGTTGAAACAGGATTTCGGGATTGGTGCGCCGCGTATCGCAGTGTTGGCACTGAATCCGCATGCCGGAGACGACGGATTGCTCGGTACAGAAGAACAGGAAATCATTTCTCCTGCTATTCAGGAAATGGCTGCCAAGGGAATCTTGTGCTATGGCCCTTATCCGGCTGACGGATTTATGGGATCGGGCAATTTCACCCATTTTGACGGAGTACTGGCCATGTATCACGATCAGGGATTGGCTCCTTTCAAGGCATTGGCCATGGATGAAGGTGTGAACTACACGGCGGGTTTGCCGGTGATACGCACTTCTCCCGCGCATGGCACAGCCTATGATATTGCAGGAAAAGGCGTTGCTTGCGAAGATTCATTCCGTCAGGCTATTTATGTAGCGATCGACGTATTCCGTAACCGCCAACGTGAGAAGGAAGCACATGCCAATCCGTTACGTAAACAATATTACGAAAAACGAGACGACAGTGATAAACTGAAGCTCGATACAGTAGATGATGATATTTAATCAGGAAGGGAGTTTAGTGCGAATATGACAAAAGCGGAAATACAACAGGTAAAACTAAGGTTCGGTATTATTGGTAACACTGAAGCTTTGACGCGTGCGATAGATGTTGCCATACAGGTGGCACCTACCGATTTGTCCGTGCTAATAACCGGAGAGAGTGGTGTTGGTAAGGAAAGTTTCCCTCAGATCATTCACCAATACAGTCGCCGAAAGCATGGACAGTATATTGCTGTCAACTGTGGTGCTATTCCTGAAGGAACCATCGATTCGGAACTGTTCGGTCATGAAAAAGGGGCTTTTACGGGAGCCATCGGTGAGCGAAAGGGCTATTTTGGTGAAGCCGACGGCGGAACTATTTTTCTGGATGAAGTCGGAGAATTGCCTTTGCCCACGCAGGCACGTTTGCTTCGTGTACTCGAGAGTGGGGAGTTTATAAAAGTAGGCTCCTCCAAAGTACAGAAAACGGATGTCCGCATTGTGGCTGCTACCAATGTCAATTTGACCCAGGCCATTGCAGAGGGACGTTTCCGTGAGGATTTATACTATCGTCTCAATACGGTGCCCATCCAGATCCCTCCTTTGCGGGAGCGTGGAGAAGATGTGCTGTTACTGTTCCGTAAGTTTGCAAGTGACTTTGCAGAGAAGTATCGTATGCCCGCCATACAGCTGACCGAAGATGCCAAACGGGTTTTGCTGTCTTATTCCTGGCCGGGTAATGTGCGTCAGTTGAAGAATATCACGGAGCAAATCTCTATAATTGAGACCAATCGTGAGATTAATGCCCCTATCTTGCAATCTTATCTGCCTGCCCAGAGTACGCAGCGATTGCCTGCCCTGTTCGGTGTAAAGACAGGGAAGAGCTTCGAAAGTGAACGTGAAATCTTATATCAGGTCCTTTTTGATATGCGACAAGATGTGACCGAACTGAAAAAGCTTGTACACGAAATCATGTCCGAGCGCGGAGCGGTAACCTCCAATGTCGGTACGTTTTATACGCCGGCTCCGGTAGTAGCCCCTACACCCTCAGTGCCTGCCATCATTCATCCGGTCAAGCCCAATTGTCCCGATGACGATGACATACAAGATACCGAAGAGTATGTGGAAGAGTCGCTTTCGTTGGATGAAGTCGAGAAAGAAATGATACGTAAAGCCCTTGAAAAGCATCATGGCAAGCGAAAAAGCGCGGCAAAGGATCTTAATATATCCGAGCGTACCCTTTACCGAAAAATAAAAGAATATGGATTGGAATAAAAAGATAATGCGAATTTCACTGCTGGTTTTCACACTGGTAGTAGGAATTTCGTGTACTGTTTCTTATAAGTTTAATGGTGGTAATATCAATTACGATAAGGTAAAGACTATCTCTATTGCCGACTTTCCTATTAAGTCGGACTATGTTTATGCACCGTTAGGCACTAAGTTCAACGAGGACCTGAAAGACATTTTCCTTCGTCAGACCCGTCTGAAACTGGTGAATAACAATGCCGACCTCGAGATTGATGGAGAGATTACCGGATACAACCAGTATAACCAGGCTGTTTCGGCCGACGGATACTCTTCTGAAACCAAGCTGACCATCACAGTGAATGTTCGTTTTGTGAACAATACGAATCATGAACAGGACTTCGAGCAACAGTTCTCGGCTTTCCGTGTTTATGATTCGAGGGAGTTGCTGACAGCCGTTCAGGACGGACTGATTGCGGAGATGACCAAAGAGATTACAGATCAAATATTTAACGCAACGGTAGCAAACTGGTAATTAGAATGATTTCTGCTAACTTACAACAATGGATTCAGCATCCGGAAACGCTGAATAAAGATACTTTGTACGAGTTGCGAACGCTTGTCACACGCTATCCTTATTTTCAGTCACTGCGATTACTCTATCTTAAAAATCTATATTTGTTGCACGATATCTCTTTCGGTGCCGAGCTTCGTAAAGCCATATTGCATGTGGCTGATCGCCGGAAGCTGTTTTATCTGATTGAGGGTGAACGATATATTTTGAAACCTCGGAAAAAGAACGCACTTCCCGAAACAGAAGTTTTAGAGGAAGAGCCCAGCCTCGATCGTACGCTTTCCCTGATCGATGCTTTTCTGGCCACCGTGCCCGAAGAGGTTTCAGCCCAGACAAGCCTGGACTATGCAACGGACTATACCACCTATTTGCTGCAAGAAGACGATACACCGGAACTGGAAGAAACTCCCAAACTTCGCGGTCATGAATTGATTGACGGCTTTATCGAAAGAAGTGAAGAAGAAACATCCATCCGTTTGCAACCGGCAGATGAAAATAAAGCTATCTCCGAAGAGGAAGAGAGCGAGACGCATCATGAAGAAGATGAAGATGATAGCTGTTTCACCGAAACATTGGCCAAAATATACGTCAAACAGCATCGATATTCCAAGGCACTTGAAATTATTAAAAAATTAAGTTTGAAATATCCAAAAAAAAATGCTTACTTTGCAGACCAAA
>OWIL01001443.1_pt1 | contig 11335 bp, 9 predicted proteins | sample 1732871 | NCBI WGS metagenome assembly OWIL01 (sample SAMN05065763, study PRJEB22554) | human gut metagenome | biome: ENVO:2100002; feature: ENVO:00000062; material: ENVO:00002003 | host: Homo sapiens | place: USA
CACCTATTAAGTCGTCGGCAGCGTCAGATGTGTATAAGAGACAGGTCGCGGCCTCCACCACCATGCACGTGGATTTCTACTCCACCGGGGACTACATACATACCTTTGACGTCAATAAGTTCAGCTCCGATAACGGCCAGATCGCAGTTTGTGACTTCTAAAATCTTATTGTCTCTGATAAGCACGGAACCGTCTTTCATCCATCCTTGGGGGGTGAGTATACGTGCATTAATTAATTGGGTTAACATTCGTGTTATGAGTTAAATTAGGGTTTGTTTTTTGGTACAATAAATTGATTGTCTGGCAAAATTAGATACTTTTTTGCATTTATATACTATAATTCAAGAGATATTTTTAGTAAATACGGAAATTTAGGCTTGGATATTTAGTAAAGGAGAAAGGGGTCTGCATCTTTCCAGCTAGGGAATTTATGACGAAAAGTAGTGAGGGCTTCCAGGCTAAGTTCAATGGTTTGTATTTTTTCTTCCGAATCGGGAGTTCCTGCCAGGTTTTCTCCTTTAGGTCCATATAAAGCGGAATACCCCGGATAGCAGAGCCCGTTGCCGTCCTGTCCTATACGGTTCACACCGCATACATAACATTGATTTTCAATGGCACGTGCGCATAATAATGTATTCCATGCCTGAATACGTGGAGTCGGCCAACTGGCTACATATATAAGGAGGTCATATTCATTGTTCACATTCCTGCTCCAGACAGGAAAGCGGAGGTCGTAACATACCTGCAGGCAGATGTTCCAACCGTTGTAGGGAATGATCACTTTCCGGCTGCCTGCCGAAAAATGTTCCGCTTCGTGTCCCATGCGGAAGAGGTGGCGTTTGTCATAGTAAAATTCCTGTCCATCGGGAGTGATCAGGAAAGCCCGGTTATAATAAGAACCTTGTTCTTCACAAATGAAACTCCCGGCCAATGACAAATGAAATTCTATGGCATAATTTTTGAGACTCCGGAGCGTGGTACCGGAAACCGGTTCGGCTAATAGCCGGCTGTTCATGCTGAATCCTGTTGTAAACATCTCCGGTAAAACAACAATCTCCGTTGTTCCGCGAAGAGGTGATAGCTTTTCGCGGAGCAAACGGAGATTTTCCTGTTTATTTTCCCAGATAATATCTGTCTGTACAATCGAGATTTTCATGAATAATCATTCAACGTCTCCAATGGAGAAGTTCTCGGGATGTTTTCCCTTGAAATCTTTGAAATAAAGTTTTATTTCACGCATATCCTTTTCAATGTCTCCGCTGGGCATGATTGCTTTGGTGGAGGTAACTGTTTTCGTATTGTAATCGATTCCGATCAGCACGATAGGGACTTGCGCTTTCAATGCGATGTAGTAGAATCCTTTTTTCCAGTTGGGGTTGCGTTTACGGGTTCCTTCGGGAGTGATTGCAAGATGAAACTTAGGTCTTTTGGCAAAGACCTCTGCCATTTGTTCTACCAGTGAGCTTTTGCGTCCTCGATTTACGGGGATGCCGCCTACGGCCTTGAACAAGATTCCTAAAGGAAAGAAAAACCACTCTTTTTTCATCATGAAACTGGTTTTACGGCCTATCGCTCCATAAAACAGTTTACCGATAAAGAGGTCCATATTCGTTGTATGAGGTGCCGCACAGATTACACATTTATCATAGTTCGGTACCGTTACATTGGTTTTCCACCCCAACAGGTGATAGTAGATAAAGCTATATATTGCTTTCTTCATTCTTAATTCAGTTTCGCGATAGCGTCGATGATTTCATTTACCTTTGCATTGAAGTCCGAACGGAATTTTTTGTAGAATCCTTTCACGTTACCCGGTTCTGTATGACTGATTCGACTGATGAATTCATCTTGCATTTTCATAATTTCCACCATCAACTCGTCAGCTTTCTTTTTGTCGGTACCCGGTATAAACTTACTGTTGATCAGACACTCCGAAAATAATTCACCTGCGATATAATTTACGTTTTTTTTAAGTTCTCTTCTCTTTGCCATTATTCCAAATGTTTTATGTGAGTATATAGAAAATATTTTCGGTAAAGATAATGACTTTCTTTGGTTCTGAGTAATAAATTTGAAATAATTAAATAAATCCGTGCTCTGTCTGTCCGGTTGTCCGGTCGTCTGAGAAGGGACCGAAATAGGGTGTAGCCATCCGCAAGGCAGAGCTACACCCTATTGTCCGGATGGCTACACCCTTTGCTTCATAAGGCTACACCCTATCGGGATACGGGTTAAGTTTCTTAAAAAGAGAATCCTAAATTTACGTAGAATCCCACGTCTTTGGATTGATTGGAATATCCTAATGAAGCTTCCAACGGACCGAACATACTGTCCAGGCCGTATCCGATACTGCAACCGTAAATCCGGTTACCTTTCAGGATCTTGAAAAAATTGTCATCACTCAAGGCGAAATTTCCGGCCAACGTGATATAATGTTTGCTACCCATGCGTTGGCGTAGTTTCAAGGAAGCCACGGCAACGGAATTGTGAGTTAGTTCTATATTGTAAATTCCTGCAAACGGGAGTTGTTGAGGAAGGTAACGGCCGAATACATCGCCTCCTAACGCATTTTCATAAGCATAAGGGATCTCTTGGCCGATCAATACCCTGCCATAAAGTGCCGGGATCAATGTCAGGCGGTTACTTATGGAGAATACACTTTCCCAGGAAGCACTGAGTGCAGAGAAGGGGGCATGTCCGTTATATCGGGCAAAGTTGTCTGTGTACAGCGAATAAGCTCCGGAGAAGTTACTTCCCTTAGATGGAAAATACCCTTTGTCGAAAGTGTTGTAACGCAATTGTGCAAAATAGCTGATGAAATATTCGGAATTGACATTCATCGTAAATTCCGGTTTCTTGAAGAGGAAATCTTTGTATTTGAAATACTCGATTCGTGCTCCGAACCCAAACCGAAAGTTTTTATACCATACATCCGAAAATCCAAACTCACCGGAATGATATTTGTAAGTAGTGTTATAGGCACGGTCACCATGATCGTAAATGTTGATGTCATTGTATTGGAACATGTACGAAAAGTTGACGTTTCGTTGTTGCATCGGCTCCAATGTATAGTCTACCCGTGCCATGTATCGTTTGCCCAATCGCCCGGTGACGGAGACTTTGGAGGGAATATGAGTCTTTAACTGTGCCGTAGCGTTTATTAATAATGAAGCTATCTCTTCCGAGTCGAACCGGATGCCTACATTAATCGTTTTCTCGTACTTTTTCTCTAGCAGGAAGTTTAGTTTGTAACCTTCGGGAGTATCGGTCAGTGTATAACTGGCATTTGAGTAAGACTGGTTTCCACGCAGGATGAACAGTGCCTGCTCAATCTGACGCATGCTGATTCTGCTGTTTTCTTGCAGTTTACATTTCTTCATTAACCATTTCTTATCGTTTTCTTCTACATCGGAGAAGGTGATTTCTTTCACATGCAGGGTCCGGTCCTTTGAGAACATGGTATAAGGGCCGTGCGATTGGGGTACGAACGTGTCTGCAATGCCGATTTTCTTTTTGAGAGCGAGCAGAGAAGCCCATTGCTTGCGGGCTGCTACTTCTCCCCGGTGCATCAGGGAGTCGATGGCTACAGGAGTAAAACTGGCCGAGGAATATCCTTCTACATTTACCTTTATATAAGTATCGGTCAGGCCGACATTGCTTTGATGGTTGTTTTTAGTTGTCAGGTCGATGATTTGAGAGAGTATGTCCGGAGCGCTGTTTAGTTTGTCGATTCCTTTCAGATTGTTTTGTACATCTACCCCGATGATGATATCCGCACCCATCGATCTGGCCACATCTACAGGGTAGTTGTTGATCATGCCGCCGTCAATCAGGATCATACTATCCTTCCGTACCGGGGTGAATACTCCCGGAATAGCCATACTGGCCCGCATAGCTGTGGCAAGTATTCCATTGTGGAACACAATCTGTTCGCCATTTACGATATTTTGTGAAACGCAGGCAAAGGGGATGGGAAGTTTGTTGAAATCTACGGAATCGTGATATCCCACTGTCAGTTCCGTAAAAAGATTGGCCAGATTTTGTCCTTTTATGATGCCACCTGAAACTGCATCTTTGGGACTTTTGGTAAACGGAAACGAAAAAACATATTTTTCTGACTTTTCACGTTCATTGAGTGACATGGCGCTACGTTTCACCCGGTCGCTCAGTAAGAACATCCAGTCCTGTTTGCGCACCATGCTGTCCAATTGCTGAGGAGTATATCCGATAGAGTATAATCCGCCGATAATGGATCCCATACTGGTACCTACTATATAATCGATCGGAATGCCGGCTTCTTCTATGACTTTCAGTGCCTGGATATGTGCTACCCCTTTTGCACCTCCTCCACTGAGTACCACTCCGACTTTTTTACGTTCTTGTGCCAGAGCGGGGAGTGCCAGAAAAAGTACCGGTAACAGAACTAATATCAATGACAAATGTTTTTTCATTATAGTGTTATTATGAATGTTACTACAAATTTATACTATTATTTGATAAATAAGTAGCGAATGCCATTAAAAGTGAAAGTTATGGAACTTATGCAGAAAAGAATTATCTTTGCGGCCCTTTTGTGGAATTATTCTACACTAATGGGCATAATTCCACACTTTTAACGAATGGCAGCTAAGTTCGGTAAATCATTAAAATTGCCTTTGTAAGACGTGTGGAGGTGCTTTTAGTTGAAAAGATCGGTTCAGGTATAATTTGGTATCTGATTTGTAAAGTAGCTAATAAAGGATAAGTTAATTTTAATAATACAAACAAGCATGAGACTGTTTTTTACGAGAAAAGAGCTAAAACTGAGGAGAAAAAGAACAATTGCAGGCATCGTCTGTTTGGCTTTGGTGGCAGGCATTTACTGGATTCTGACACGACCACATAAAGTAGAGCCGGAAGTGCCGACTGTAATTGTAGAGCCCGCAGAAAGGGATAATGTAGAGATTTTCGGTGAGTATGTGGGGCGCATACGTGCACAACAATTTGTGGAAGTGCGGGCCCGTGTGGAGGGGTATCTGGAAAGTATGCTCTTTGCCGAGGGGACGTATGTGAATAAAAATCAGGTGCTTTTTGTGATCAATCAGGATCAATATCGTGCAAAGGCAGATAAAGCACGGGCACAACTGAAAAAAGATGAAGCACAGGCATTGAAAGCAAAGCGGGATTTGGAGCGTATCAAGCCTTTGTATGCCCAGAATGCGGCCAGCCAGTTAGATCTGGACAATGCGGAGGCGGCCTATGAAAGTGCGGTGGCAACCGTTGCCATGAGTGAGGCGGACTTGGCGCAGGCAGAGTTGGAGTTGGGTTATACATTGGTCCGTTCGCCGTTGTCCGGACACATCAGCGAACGTAATGTGGATTTGGGGACACTGGTGGGACCGGGTGGAAAATCGCTTTTGGCTACAGTTGTGAAGAGTGATACGGTGCTGGTGGACTTCAGCATGACTGCTCTGGATTATCTGAAGAGCAAAGAACGTAATATCAATATCGGTCAGCAGGACTCTTCCCGTTCCTGGCAGCCGAACATCACCATTACCTTAGCGGATAATACGGTATACCCTTATAAAGGATATGTGGATTTTGCCGAACCTCAGGTAGATCCGCAGACCGGTACTTTTTCGGTAAGAGCGGAGATGCCGAACCCGAAACAGGTATTGCTTCCGGGACAGTTTACGAAGGTAAAGCTGCTCTTGGATGTACGTGAAGGAGCCATCGTTGTACCGCATAAAGCAGTGACTATCGAGAAAGGCGGAGCATATATTTATGTGATGCGCAGAGATTCTACGGCAGAGAAACGGTTCATTGAGTTGGGACCTGAATTTGGTAATAAACTCGTTGTGGAGAGAGGTCTGGGTGCAGGTGAAGAAGTAGTGGTGGAAGGGTATCACAAGCTGACACCGGGAATGAAAGTGAGAGCCACTTTACCCCAGCCGTCAGCTGAGAAAAAAGAGACTGAGTGATTCCCTTTTCCTGAGATAGATAAAAACGTATAATTTAAAAGAAACTCTTCCTCCCTCTCGTTGGGAGAGGGGCGGGGTGAGACCTTACTGAATATGAAAGTTAGTTTTTTTATAGATAGACCTGTTTTCTCGATCGTTATCTCGATACTGATAGTCATCATCGGCATCATCGGACTGACCATGTTGCCTGTCGACCAGTATCCGCAGATCACTCCTCCGGTAGTGAAGATCAGTGCCTCTTATCCGGGAGCCAGTGCGCTTACGGTTTCGCAGGCTGTAGCAACTCCCATCGAACAGGAGATTAACGGAACACCGGGTATGCTTTATATGGAGTCGAACAGTTCCAATTCCGGAGGCTTCTCGGCAACGGTTACTTTTGATGTTTCTGCCGATCCGGACCTGGCCGCTGTAGAAATTCAGAACCGGGTGAAGCTGGCGGAAAGCCGTTTGCCGGCTGAAGTTATTCAAAACGGAATTTCAGTTGAAAAGCAGGCGCCCAGCCAGTTGATGACCCTTACATTGATGTCGTCCGATCCGAAATTTGACGAAATCTATTTGAGTAATTTTGCGACGATTAATGTACTTGATGTAATCCGCCGTATTCCGGGAGTAGGACGTGTGTCGAATATCGGTAGCCGTTATTATGCCATGCAAATCTGGGCAGAACCGGATAAATTGGCTAACTTCGGGCTGACTGTGCAGGATTTGCAGAATGCTTTGAAGGATCAGAATCGTGAATCGGCTGCCGGTGTACTTGGGCAGCAACCGGTGAAGGGGCTCGATGTGACAATCCCTATCACTACGCAGGGACGTCTTTCTACTGTAGAACAATTCGAAAATATTGTGATTCGTGCCAATACAAATGGCTCTATCATTCGTCTGCGCGATGTGGCACGAGTTTCACTGGAAGCCTCATCATATAGTACAGAGAGTGGCATCAATGGTAAGAATGCTGCCGTTCTGGGAATTTATATGCTTCCGGGCGCTAACGCAATGGAAGTAGCGAAAAGTGTAAAAGAGGCGATGGATGAAATCAGTAAAAACTTCCCTGAAGGGCTGAGCTATGAGGTTCCGTTCGATATGACGACTTATATTTCCGAGTCTATTCATGAAGTTTATAAGACCTTGTTTGAAGCATTGATCCTGGTAGTACTCGTCGTTTATCTTTCTTTGCAGAGTTGGCGGGCTACGTTGATTCCGATTGTTGCCGTTCCTATTTCACTGATCGGTACATTTGGTTTCATGCTGATTTTCGGTTTCTCGCTGAACATATTGACATTGCTCGGGTTGATTCTTGCCATCGGTATTGTGGTGGATGATGCTATTGTAGTGGTGGAAAATGTAGAGCGTATTATGGAGGAAGAGAAGTTGCCGCCATATGAAGCTACCAAGAAAGCCATGAATGGATTGGCAGGTGCGTTGATTGCTACCTCGCTGGTACTTTGTGCCGTATTTGTGCCGGTGAGCTTCCTCAGCGGAATTACGGGCCAACTTTACCGCCAGTTTACTATTACCATCGCTGTATCCGTACTGATTTCGACTGTTGTGGCGCTGACTCTGAGTCCGGTCATGTGTTCGCTGATTCTGAAACCGGACAATGGCAAAAAGAAGAACATTGTTTTCCGTAAAATCAACCATTGGTTGAACGTGGGCAATCATAAATATGTAATCGCTATCCGTAGGGTAATCGGTAATCCGCGTCGTGTATTGGCCGGTTTCGGAGTGGTGCTTATTGGTATTTTGTTGATTCACCGGCTGATTCCGACAAGTTTCCTTCCGGTGGAAGACCAAGGGTACTTCAAGATAGAGTTGGAATTGCCAGAAGGTGCTACGCTGGAACGTACCCGGGAGGTGACGGATCGTGCCATCACTTATCTGGAAAAGAATCCGTATATAGCCTATGTACAGAATGTTACCGGAAGCAGTCCCCGTGTAGGTAGCAATCAGGCTCGTAGTGAATTGACTGTTATCTTGAAGCCGTGGGAAGACCGCAAGGATACATCGATTGATGAGATTATGTCAAACGTCCGTCACGACCTGAGTGAGTATCCGGAGTGTAAAGTCTATCTTTCTACTCCTCCTGTTATTCCCGGTTTGGGAACCTCGGGTGGTTTTGAGATGCAACTGGAGGCTCGTGGCGAGGCTACTTTCGAAAATTTGGTGCAGGCGGCGGATACGCTGATGTATTATGCCTCTCAGCGCAAAGAGTTGACGGGACTTTCTTCTTCACTTCAGTCGGATATTCCACAGCTTTATTTCGATGTGGACCGTGATAAGGTGAAGATGCTAGGTGTGCCTTTGGCGGATGTTTTTTCAACGATGAAAGCTTATACCGGTTCGGTTTATGTAAATGACTTCAATATGTTCAACCGTATCTATAAAGTATACATTCAGGCTGAGGCACCCTATCGGGAACATAAGGACAATATTAACTTGTTCTTTGTGAAGGCTTCCAACGGGGCTATGATTCCGCTGACTTCTTTGGGAAACGCATCATATACTACGGGTCCCGGCAGCATTAAACGTTTCAATATGTTTACTACTGCTGTATTCCGCGGTGAGGCGGCACAGGGGTATAGTTCCGGACAGGCTATGGAGATTATGGAGCAGATTGCCCGGTATCATTTGCCCGATAATATCGGACTGGAGTGGAGTGGGCTTTCCTATCAGGAGAAAAAGGCGGGAGGACAGACCGGATTGGTATTGGCGCTGGTGTTCCTATTTGTATTCCTTTTCCTGGCAGCACAGTACGAAAGTTGGACGGTACCGATTGCTGTGTTACTCTCTTTGCCGGTGGCTGCCTTGGGGGCTTATCTGGGAGTATGGGTTTGCGGATTGGAAAACGATGTATATTTCCAGATCGGACTGGTGATGCTTGTCGGGTTGGCAGCAAAAAATGCCATCCTGATTGTAGAGTTTGCCAAAGTGCAGGTAGACCGTGGAGGTGATTTAATACAGTCTGCCATCCATGCCGCCCAATTGCGTTTTCGCCCCATCTTGATGACTTCCCTCGCCTTTGTGCTGGGTATGCTTCCGATGGTGCTGGCAACTGGTCCCGGTTCGGCAAGCCGTGCTGCTATTGGTACAGGAGTCTTTTTCGGAATGATCTTTGCCATTGTAGTGGGCATTATTCTGGTTCCATTCTTCTTTGTGCTGGTTTATAAGACAAAGGCAAAACTGAAAAATGTACCGAATGTGAACGTGAAATTACCGTTCAAGTCTAAAAAGAAAACTGATTGAATTATGAAAAGAAGCTATTTATATATTACTCTTTTATTAGTTGTATTAACTTTAGGTTCCTGTAAAATAGGAAAAAGTTATGTCCGTCCGGAACTGAATCTGCCCGATAGTCTGGCGCAACATCAGGACAGCTTGAGTTTCGGAGATAAGGAATGGTGGCAGATTTACACTGACAGTACCCTTAGGAGTTTGATAGACAGGGCCTTGGAACACAATAAAGACATGCTGATAGCTGCTGCCCGTGTCAAGGAGATGGCTGCGCAAAAACGTATTTCAACAGCAAATCTGTTGCCTGACATTAGAGGTACCGTGACTGCGGAGAGAGAAAATGAAAACCACGGTGGTGATGCTTTCAAGCGTAGCGATACTTTTGAAGCGCAGCTTCTTTTCTCTTGGGAACTCGATCTGTGGGGAAATCTTCGTTGGGCGCGTTCCGCCAGCATTGCCGAGTACCTTCAGTCTGTGGAGGCACAACGTGCCCTTCGCATGACTATCATAGCCGAAGTAGCGCAGGCATACTATGAACTTGTAGCTCTCGATACGGAATTGGATATTGTTCGCCAAACATTGAAAGCACGTGAGGAAGGCATGCGTCTTGCCCGCATCCGTTTCGAAGGAGGTTTGACATCTGAAACTTCTTATCGTCAGTCTCAGGTTGAGTTGGCACGTACTGCAACACTGGTGCCCGATCTGGAACGTAAAATATCTCTGAAAGAAAACGATATAGCTTTTCTAGCCGGTGAATATCCCAACAAAATTACCCGTAGCCGTTTGTTGCAGGAGTTTAACTTTCCACAAGAGTTACCTGTCGGGTTGCCTTCCGGATTATTGGAACGTCGCCCCGATATTCGTCAGGCTGAACAGAAATTGATTGCTGCCAATGCCCGGGTAGGAGTGGCTTATACGAATATGTTTCCACGTATTTCACTTACCGGTAGGGTAGGGTCGGAAAGTACCGCTCTCTCCGAACTGTTGAAATCGCCTTATAGCATTATGGAAGGTGCTTTACTTACGCCTATTTTTGGTTGGGGAAAAAATCGTGCCGCTCTCAAAGCAAAGAAAGCCGCTTATGAAGCTGAAGTGCACAGCTATGAAAAGGCTGTCCTGACTGCTTTCAAAGAGACGCGCAATTCGATTGTCAACTTCAATAAGATTAAGGAGGTATACGACCTTCGTGCGAAATTGGAACGTTCGGCTAAGAGTTATGTAGACTTGGCACAATTACAATATATCAATGGGGTGACGAACTACCTTGATGTGCTCGATGCCCAGCGTGGATATTTCGATGCCCAAATCGGACTCAGCAATGCGATAAGGGACGAATTGATCGCTGTAGTACAAGTGTATAAGGCTCTGGGGGGCGGATGGCAGGTGCAATGACAGAATCTTGGTTGGATGTTAAGCTGCCATAAACAACATGAATAAATTGAGGTTCTTTTTGAGGAATTTCAGGGCCAGATTGATATGGCGCTCTATTGCTTTTTCAGTAATAGAGAAGTGTTCTGCTATTTCTCTGTTGCTCATGTGCAGTTCCCTGCTCATGCGGAATACTTCTCGTTGGCGGGGGGGGAGTTGCATAACAAGTTCATCGATATATTTCTTTAAATCGGCGGCATCCAACTCTCCCTCCATGTCATAAGATTCTTCGACTGCTTGTATAGCTGTTATTTTGAGGGCTGTCTCTTTGTAATACCTACGTGAATGATTGAAGATCACGTTTCGGGTTATGATAAAGAGGTAGCCTTCAAAACTTTTGTTTTCATCCAAGAAATGATGAGATTCCCATACTTTCACAAATACTTCCTGCACAATTTCCTCAATATCCATAGAGGCGGTGAAATAGAGTCTTGTGAAATTATAAACTTGTTTCCAGTAATGATTGTATAAAAAAGCAAATGCTTCCTGATCGCCATGCTTTAATTTCCTGACTGTTTCTTTTTCTTGCATCTGTTTTAGTAATTAGAGGTGCAAAAGTAATCTTTTTGTTCTAAATTGCTGCGATTTCTACAAGAATATTAAAAAATAACATTTTTTGTTTAATTTATCTTGGTGTATTATGGCTATATTATCCTATTATATGCACTTAATTGGGTCTGTCTCTTATACACATCTGACGCTGCCGACGACTTAATAGG
>OWIL01001472.1_pt1 | contig 11121 bp, 5 predicted proteins | sample 1732871 | NCBI WGS metagenome assembly OWIL01 (sample SAMN05065763, study PRJEB22554) | human gut metagenome | biome: ENVO:2100002; feature: ENVO:00000062; material: ENVO:00002003 | host: Homo sapiens | place: USA
ATCTACACCTATTAAGTCGTCGGCAGCGTCAGATGTGTATAAGAGACAGGGCCTGGAAAGTATAGAAAGAGATTCCCAGTGGAAAGAGAATGTGGCAGTTTGTAAGCCGGTCAGCATACCGGAATGCCAACCAGCTTACAACCAGAAAACACACACCTGAAAAATAAATTCCCTTCATGCCGCTTTCCCGCTTGGCCTGTCCTATCCATTTGCCAAGGTAGAAGGTGGTAAGCGTGAGGATGAGGGCCGTTATCAGAAAAGCGAGGTGGTAGAAGCCTATGAAGAGGCAGCTGGCTGTCAGTAAGGTCGCTTTTCTGAATCGTGAAGGAAGCGTATGGTATAGAATGAAAGTACACGCAAACAGTACGACGAAGTTCAGGGATATGAATGACATTTCCTAGTTGGTTTTGGTTAAAATGGCATGGCAGATGTCTCCCACGTTTTTGAGTTTTACAATATCTCTGAAGGTGAAGCGTACATTGAATTTCTTCTCTATCTTGTTTATCAGTTGCATGTTGGTCAGTGAATCCCATCCTTCTATATCCTGGGCGGTGGTCTCATTGTCAAGTACGATGTTCTCTCTTTTCAGTACCTCTCGAAAGATGAGGCTCATTTCATTCAAAATAGTCTGTGTATCCATTGTCAAGTTTAAATTAGTTCTTGTATTTTCTTTCTGTCTGTTTTGCTACTGGTGTTCAGCGGAAACTGTTCCAGACAATGCATATGCTTGGGAATCATGTAGTAGGGAAGCCTGCTACACAGATATTCCTCTATCTGCTGTTTGTCGAGCTGTTTCTTCTCTACGACGAGATGCAGTTCGCACTGGTTGTCGTTGTCGTATTTGGGAATGACGACTACACGGCATTCACCGTTGAAAAAGTTTTTTGCCACATGTTCAATCTCGCTCAGCTCAATGCGAAATCCTTGTATCTTTATCTGTGAGTCTTTTCGTCCGCAATAGATGATGTCACCGTCGGCATCCATCCGGCAGAGGTCTCCCGTCTTGTAGTATACTTTTCCATTGGCGGTCTCTACGAGGCATTCCCCGTTTTTTTCGGGAGCATTCCAGTATCCACCCATCACTTGATTGCCGCTAATCCATAGTTCGCCGGTTTCTCCGGTAGGCAGCGGGCGACCGTCGTTATCCATAATTAGGGCATCGATGCCTTCGAAAGGCCTTCCGATAGCGGTCATGCCGTTGTGATGCTTGCAGGAGGTGACGGGTATCCGGTAGGCAGTGCAGTAGATGGTTCCCTCTGTCGGTCCGTATAGGTTTATGAAAGAGGCATTGGGGACACATTTTCTGAAAGCATCCAACAGCTCCGCGTCAGAAGCCTCGGCAGTAACCACTAGATATCTAAGTGCGGGGAGGTGTATCTCCGGAAAATAGGGACGTAGCAGCTGGAGCAGTGAAGGGGCCACGGCAGCGAAGGTCAGGTCGTATTTTTCCAGAGTTTCAATTACGTTGATGTATTTCACGCCTTCCGGAGAAACGGTGTATATGCAAGCACCCAGCGTCAGCGGATATAGAAAGGATACGATGGAAACGTCAAAAGTGAGTTCGAACATCTGCAGCATCCGGTCGTTCTCGTCCAGTTGCCAGCCGAGGCGGTGGTAGGCGGTATAGAAAGCATTCAGGTTACGGCGAGAGATGGGTACTCCTTTGGGTTCGCCCGTGCTTCCGGAGGTAAAGATGATGTAGGCATTTTCCTCTTCTGCCGTATGGAGGATGTCTTCTGCGGCATGGAACGTGGCGGAGTTCTCTGCCTGCTCTATTTCGGAGGTACATATCAGTTCCAGATTCCGGGTGTCGAGGTTCAAGACATGGATATTCTCGGTATGCAGCACGAGGCGAATGCCTGCCGAGTCGGCAATTCTGTCGTTCCTATGTTTGGGGTAGGAAGGATGGAGGATGACGTATGTCTTTCCGCAAATCAGTGCAGATAGTATGGATGCGTATGTTTCCAGTCTGTTTTCTGCGACGATGCCGATAATTTTGTCTTCTCTGTCCTTGAATAGGGAGGATATTTTCTGTACGCAAGTTGCCAGCTCTCCATAAGTGCAGGCCGTGTCTTCGATGACGAATGCCAGTCGGTCGGCATATTTGCCGAAGGCTTTCATGATGTCGCCAATCAAGTCATTTGGATACTTTTTCATTTAGTCCGTTATGTTATAGTTCAGTTTTTGCGGAAGCGATGTTTGTCCGTCGTTCATTAAAGACAGTGGTTTCCCGCAATCTCCCTACCGGGAAATCCTTAAGATTTCTAAAAAAGGAGGGATACTGTTCGGAATAAAAGAAACAGAGGGGGCAAATACATACTCACCACAGGATAGCACGGATTAACACTGCTAAAAGCTCTTTATTATCAGAACTCCTAAGGCAATCTGTGTTAATCCGTGTTATTCTGTGGTGAGTATGATATACTCTTCGGGCAAAATGGGTTTGCGAACAAAGTCCTTATTTTGCCCAGAACAGTTTGTGGTAGTAAGTGTCTTCGGCTGACACCTCTTTATAGTAGGGATTGTAGTTGACTTCCGTATTCGGGTATCTCCAGCGGTTCGGCACATTTGTGATGGTACCGGCCACTTCGGGGAAGGCTAGGCCGGACGGATAGCCGGTACGTCGGATATCACTCCATGCCTCACGACTGGCTAGGAAACCGAAATGCAGCCACTTTTGGGTAATGATGGCATCCAGCTTGTCTGTATATTTCGTGCTGTTCCATTTGGCAGCGGCGAAAGAGGCGGTTTCTTCGGCGGTAGGGGCATCATACCGGCGTGCGTTTTCACCCGTACTTACCGAATCGTAATAGTAGTAAAGCGTGATGGACTGGCTGACAGCCTTTTTGAACTCTTCTTCCGCTTTCGCTTCATTCTTTGCCACTCCATACCCCATTTCATAGGCTTCCGCTTTCAGGAAATGGATTTCGGGTGAGGCCATTATCAGCATGTCGAATTTGTCGTTTTCCCAAAAGAAACCTTTCTGCGTGATTTGTGAGAAACCGGTGTTGCTGGTATTGACTTCGTCTTGTGCCTGCGAGTTGTAATATTCCGTCAGCTCATCCGCCACGGTGAGGTCTGTGCCCAGATAACGGTGCTCGTCCAATTGACCGGTGTTTTGGTTGGTAATCTTCACGGGATTGAAGTTGAGCAGGATGCGCGGGTCGTCTTCTCCTTTCACATAAACGCCGCTCAGTGGGTCATTGCTGGTCATATCATAGTTGCCATGGCCCAGCATGCGGTCGATGATGGCGCCCGAAGCAAGTCGGTTGGTTACCCAGTCACCCAGTCCGTGGCCTGCGGTGAAGTTCAGTTGCCCAGACTTCTGGTTGACAATGAGAATGTTGTTTTCTTGTTCCTCTATCAACGGATAGGCTGACGGATTTTCCAGGATTTCCTTGATGGCGGTACGGCCTTCCGCCTGCAAGTCTCCTTGCGCGGCTACGCGCATGGCAAGGCGCAGTCGCAAGGAGTTTGCATAGCGTTCCCATTTGTCCATGTCCCCGTTGTTGATAAAGTCTTGTGTATTGAAGTTCCTCGGTGTGGGGATGGAGCGGAACCGCGGAGCAATTTCTTTGAGCTCATCAAGAATGGTTTTATAAATATCCTCGGCCTTGTCATAATGAGCATACGATTTACCTACATCGTTGGTAAGCGGCAGCGTACAAGCTTCCGAGAAAGGCATATCCCCGAAAACGTCCACTGTGGCGGCAAAGAAATCGTACAACTGTACTTTGGCGGCAAGATAGAATGCCTCGTCCTGGGCTTGTTCTGCCGCGCTTTCTTCCTCGTAGAGAGATTCCAGCTTGCGGAACTGGGCCAGTGCCGAATACACATTGTCCCACTGTCCGTCAATAGCGGGTATATAGCCGGGGGTATACATATCCGTAGTGTTGGAGTAGCCGAAGGTTTGTGCATACTTGCCCGTAAACTGTGAATCGAATCCGAAGAACCGGTTGTATTCGTAAACATCATAGTCCTTTACTTTTTGGAAGACTCCTACCATCAGATTACTGATGGTGACTTGGGTTACTTTGGAGGGGTCTTCGTATTTGCTGTCGAAGTCATAATCCGTACAGCCTGATGTTGTCAAGAGGAATGCTCCCAATGAAACAAGAGATAATATCTTTGTCTTTTTCATACTCTTTGTTGTTTTTTGGATGGTTGTTTTGTCAGAAACTTGCACGAAGTGAAACACCGAAACTGCGGGTAGCTGTGGTAGAACTTCCCACGGTAGCCTGGTTGGCCCAGGATGTTCCGACGGACGACTCCGCATCGTAGTTTTTCAGTGCTTTGTAGAAGTAGAAGAGATTACGTCCGAAGACCGACACACTCAGCCGGCCCAGTCCCAGTTTGGAAATCATCTTTTCGGGAAATTGGTAGCCGATGGTCAATTCACGCAGTTTGACATAAGAATTGTCGAATACCGAATGGCGGTATGTCAGCTGTTCGGCCTCCGTTCCCCAATTATAGGTGGTGTTGTAGTAATAGCCTGCCGGAATGATACGTGTGTTTCTTTCGCCAGTGGAGGCCACTACACCCGGAAGAATGATGCCGTCGTGGTAGATTATCTCTCCGTTGGGGCCGGCACCCGTGGAAGGGTCTACTTGTACCGGAATTCCGCTGGAATTGTTGTCGCCCGGATAGTAATAGGATAGTCCGCCGTGTTCCGTATCACGGTACTTCAGGGATTCGGGTGTCAGACCCACTGCGGTGGCATATTGGTTCATTTCGTTGATGACATCTCCTCCGATGCGGAAGTCGATACTGAAATCGAGGAATACATTCTTGTAGGAGAAAGAGTTGAATAGACCTCCTACGCCTGCCGGATTGATGTTGCCGACTTTCTGCAATTCAGTTTGGTTGAGGTAAAGACCTTTATCGGAAACGAGGTACTCACCGTTTTCGTTCACCTGGGGAACCTGTGCATAGATGTCACCCATTGGCTGGCCTTCCACAGCTTGTATTTTTATTCCGCTGCCTCCGGAGTTGAGTATTTCCAGATAGGGCACTCCATCGGCCAGTTTCACCACTTTGTTCTTATATACACCATAGTTGGCTGTCAGGTCCCAGCGGAAATCTCTGGTCAGTATGGGAGTGGCACTGATTGATATATCCCAGCCGCGGTTGGCTACCTCACCCACATTCATCAACACATTCTTTACGCCTGATGTGGAAGGTTGCGGCGTGGAGAGTATCTGGTCCTTTACACGGTTGTTGTAGTAGGATATATCTATACCCAACCGGTTGTTTAAAAACTTGCTTTCCAGACCTATCTCGTATTCGTATTTCTTTTCCGGATGGATATCTGCATTCCCCCATGAAGAGGGAATGGTGTTCCAGGTGAATCCGTTGTCCGAACCTTGCTCGTAGACGATATTGGCGGTATAGGTTTCAGGAGCATTTCCTACGATACCGTATGAGAGGCGCAATTTTCCATAGTTCCACCATGACGGCATGTGGAAGGCTTGGGTGAAGAGGAAACTCAGATTGGCGGAAGGATAGAAAAAACTCTGGTCTTTTAGGGTAGACGAGCGTTCCTGGCGTCCGGTCAGTTCAAGGAATAGATAGTTGTCCCATCCCAGGCTCAGTGTACCCATATAGCCGGTTTTCAGTAGTTCCATACGTTGCAGAGTACTGCTTGGCGTGTAGCGGCTGGCATTGAGGTCGAACCAGTTTTCCGTGACAAGCCCGCCATTGGTGGAGACCCTGATATTGTTCATATTTTCGTAGCGTCCGGTCCAGCCTACGGTGGCGGCAATGTCGAAGCGGTTGATATTATAGTTGAAGTTCAACATAACATCTCCATAAACAATGTCGTAACGGCGGTTGATGGACTGGAAGCTGCCGTTGGGGTCGTATAGGGAATTGGGTTGTTCGCTTTCATATTTCAGTGTTTGCTTCACATCTGTGATATCAGTTGAAACCTGGGCACGCAGACTCAGCCAGTTGGTTATCTGCCAGGTGGGGCGAATCATACCGATGAGCCGGTTCTCTGTCTCGTCGCTATGGTGATGGTACATATTCCACAGCATGTTGTTCACTCCGGTGGCGTAACTGGGGTCGTAGGCCCATGATTCCTCGGGAGTCAGCGTGGCGTTTCCTCCGACAAAGGTATTACGGTATCCCAGACTGGTGACGTAACTTTGTTTCAGATAGGGAATGTCCAGGAAGGTGGAGAACATGTTGCCGAAACCGCTGTATAGGTTGAGCGAGGTTTGCGGGCGGTCTTCTACATTCTGTACGATGTAGTTAAGGGAGTATTCCAGTTTCAGCGGTTTCGCCAGTTGATACGAACCGGTCAGCTTGAAGTTGTGTTTGGTGAAGCTTCCGGTCAGGGCATTGGGAATCTCGTCCATGAATGTGTAGGAGAAGCGGTTGCTGGTGGTTTCCGTCCCTTGTGAGATGGCGAGATTGTAAGTCTGGGTCCAGCCGGTGCGAAACAACTCTTTCCACGGGTTGTCGGTCAGTGCCTGGTAGGGGCGCATCTTCCCGTCCCAGTAAAGTACCTCGCTGCCGTCGTATTTCGGGCCGAAGGACAAGGTGGTGGAACGGAGGCTTTTGTAGCTTTGTCCGTTTAGGGTTCTCTGATAGAAGCCTCCCGTCTGTTTCTCATAATCGCTGTATGCGGTGTTGTAGGTTCCCGGCCCGTATACGGTCTGTACTTTTGGCAGATAAGCCGGTAAGTTTGCCATGACTTGGGCATTGAAGTCCACCGTCAGCTTGCCGCTTTTGGCGCGCTTGCTAGTGATGACTACCGCACCGTTTGCAGCCTCCGAGCCGTAGAGAGCTGTGGCAGAAGCTCCTTTCAGAATACTGAGGCTCTCGATGTCCTCTGGGTTGATGTCTACCAGACCATTGGAACGGATTTGTCCGTCGTTGCCAAATTCGGCGAAGTCCGTGCTTTTGCCCGTGCCGCCGTTGCGGATGGGTACACCGTCCAGAATGATGAGTGGCTGGTTATTTCCAGTGATGGAGGTCAGGCCGCGTACGTTGATGGAGACAGCTCCGGCAGAACCGCCTTGTGTCTGTGTGATGCGGACTCCCGGTGCTTTACCGTACATGGCAGAGGCAAAATTGGGTGCTCCTGCCTTTACCAATTCGTCTGCACTGATGGTACTGATGGCATAACCGACACGTTTCGTGTCTTTTTTGATGCCCATTGCCGTTACTACGACTTCTTTCAGTTGCTGGGTATCTTCGCTGAGTGTAATCTTCAGGTCGCCTTGCTTTTTTCGTTTTGCCAGGTTTATCTCCCGGGTGGCATAGCCCATGTAAGCGATAGAGAGTGTTGCATCTGCAGGAACGGTCAGTGTGAAGTTGCCGTCCACATCGGTAATGACGCCGTTGTTGGTGCCTTTCTGTATGACGCTGGCACCGATAAGCGGTTCTCCCGTTACATCTCTTACAATGCCTGTAATGGTTCGGTTCTCTTGTGCAAAGGCTGTTCCGGTGAAAAGAAATGTTAATAACCAACTTGCAATAATCAAACTTTTTTGGAAGTGCGACGCTGAATGTGGAATGTCACACCGTTTTCTCATCCTGATTTTCATACTACTGAAAAATAATTGATTTATCTTATTATAAATGTTACGTCCTTTCGGCGGATATTTTAGCAAGAGGTATGCCAAACGAAAGGCAGACTATCCTTTTAAGGATGAATAATGTTGATAATCAATTGCTTATTTTCTATCGGGAAAAAGGGAAGTTCGGGTGTTTGTGGTGTGGAGATGTGGAAAAAATCCACAGTAGGTATTCCACAATTTCCCTCTCTTCCCTTGAAGTCTTGTTGTCGACCCTTATTGGTAGCCTTGTTCATCGGAGGTATGCTCTATCACTACAATAAAATCTGGTGCAGTTGCAGTGGTTGCATTTTTTTTCAGGGTGGGAGTGTTTTTGACCTTTATCCGGGAAGGATTACTCGAACGAAAGAGCTATCAGCCTGCGGTTTGTGAGATTGATATTAAGCCAGTATAAATCAGAGAATTACTTTCAAAATGTGACTACTATGGTTACTGTGGCAAATATAGTTATTCTTGATGGAAGAACTGCATGTTTGGCGTAATAAGTATCTATGTTTGGGAGAGAAAGGATAGGGAGGTACTCTTACTTTTAGGAAATTAATATCATGTTTGCACCTTATTTGTTTCGTGCAAACATGATATTAATAAATCTTAGTGGTTTATTTTACTTCCCACGTATCATTCGTCATCAATAACTCCTCGAAGTTGTGATACTTCTTTTTGGCAGACACCTCTTCGATTTGTTCATGAACAGCATCGTCGTAAGTAGGAGCTTCCACATCGCGGATAACACCGAGTGCAATCGGGAAGTCGGGACCTTCCATCAGGGCAAGCTTCAGTTGCAGGGTGTTGTCCATGCAGTGGGCATCGTGGATGAGGATATCCTTCTCTGTAATGCCGTTCTCACCGAGTTTCACGACTTTTAGACCAAAGCCTTCCTGCATCAGTCCGTATTCGTTGTTCTCGCCGAAGAGCATTGGTTCGTCGTGTTTCAAGTAGATAGCATTCTTGGCGCGGTCTTCCTTTTTGGCTACGGAGTCATGCGTACCGTTATTGAAGATAACGCAGTTTTGCAGAATCTCGCAAACGGAAGCCCCTTTGTGAGCCATGGCTGCCTTCAATATTTCCACTGTCCCCGGAGCATCGGTAGCTACCGCGCGGGCAAAGAAACGGCCGCGGGCACCGAAGCAAAGCTCTGCCGGGTGGAATGGATCTTCTACCGTACCATAGGGAGACGACTTGCTGACGAAACCACGTGGAGAGGTCGGAGAATATTGACCTTTGGTCAGACCGTAGATGCGGTTGTTCAGCAGAATCATGTTCAGGTCGATGTTACGGCGTACGGCGTGGATGAAGTGATTACCGCCGATGGCCAGACCGTCACCGTCGCCGGAGATTTGCCATACCGTCAGGTTGGGATTGGCAACCTTGGCACCTGTAGAGATGGCAGCAGCACGTCCGTGGATGGTCTGCATCGCATACGTATTCATGTAATAGGGCAGACGGCTGGAGCAGCCGATACCTGAGATGACGGCATTCTCCCAAGGAGCTTTGCCGATTTCTGCCATTGCTTTGTGCAGTGAAGCCAGAAAGAAGTGGTCACCACAACCCGGACACCAACGGGGTTGTCCTTTTTTATAGTCTTTTGCTGTATATTCGCACATAATCTTTTTTAATTGATAGTTGATAATTGATAGTTGATAATTGGTGGCTGGTCATTGATAATCCGCATATTACGCATGGTTATTATCAATTGTCAACTGTCAATTATCAATTAATTTATTGAACGCTGCGACCAGCTCGGCAACGACGAACGGTTGTCCTTTGACTTCGTTGAACTGGTACGGGGTGAAGTTGTCTATCTTCATACGTAGATAACCTGCAAATTGTCCGAGATTCTGTTCGGCAACTACCACCTTCTTGTACTTCTTCAGAACGGTTTCCGTGTTCTTGGGGAGCGGATTCAGATAAGTGAAGTGGGCGAGGGCAACCTTCTTGCCTGCCTTGTTCATCTCTTCCATGGCCGAATACAAGTGGCCGTATGTGCCGCCGAAACCGACAATCAGCAAATCGGCATCGTCTGCACAGCCTTGCACTTCTACATCAGGTACGGGGATTTTGGCAACCTTCTCGGCACGCAGGTGGCACATCAAGTCATGGTTTTCGGGATCGGTGGAGATGGCACCGGTATTGCTGTCTTTCTCCAGACCGCCGAGGATGTGCATATAACCTTCTTGTCCGGGGATGGCCCAATAGCGGACACCTGTTTCGGGATTGCGTTTGTACGGAGTATAGTTGTCCTTCATTTCGGAAGTCACGTAGGGAGGGGTGATGGCGGGATAGTCTGCCAGTTTGGGCAGCTTCCAGGCGCCGGAGCCATTGGCTACAAAGCCGTCGGTCAGCAATACGACCGGGGTCATATGCTCCAGTGCAATTTTGCTTGCCATGTAGGCTGCGTCGAAACAGCTTGTGGGTGAAGAGGCGGCAATGACGGGCATTGGGCTTTCACCGTTGCGGCCGAACAATGCCTGCAACAAGTCTGTCTGCTCTGACTTGGTGGGCAGACCGGTAGAAGGACCGCCACGTTGCACGTCGAGCACAACCAGCGGAAGTTCTGTAATGACTGCCAGGTTCATGGCTTCCGATTTCAGGCAGACACCGGGACCGGAAGTGGAGGTCACAGCCAGCGCACCTGCAAAAGCGGCGCCGATAGAAGTGGCGCAACCGGAAATCTCGTCTTCGCACTGCACGGTCATCACGCCCAGAGACTTGTGCTTGGAGAGTTCGTGCAGTACATCGGTTGCCGGAGTAATGGGATAGGAGCCGAGGAATAGCTTCAAGCCAGCCTTTTCAGCTGCGGCGATGAAACCGTAAGCAGTCGCTTTGTTCCCCGTGATATCCATGTATCTGCCGGGAACGGTGGTTTTGCTTTCAATCTTATATGTGTGGGCTACGGAAGCATGGGTGTTGTGTCCATAGTCATATCCTGCATGGATGACCTTGATGTTTGCTTCGGCAATTTCGGGCTTTTTGGCGAATTTCTCGCGGATGAAATCTTCGGCTATCTTCAAGTCGCGGTTGAACAGCCAGCATACCAGGCCTACTGCAAACATATTGCGGCATTTCAGCATGGATTTGTTGTCCATTCCGGTGTCGGCAAGGCAGTCTTTCACCATCTTTGAGATGGGGGCGGCGATGACATCCTGCTTAATACCCATTTCCTCTATCGGATTATCGGTCTTGAAAGCGGCCTTTTCCAAATCTGACTTCTGGAAAGCATCTGTATCGATGATGATGCAAGCAGTGGATTTAGCAAACTTATATTGGGTTTTCAGTGCGGCGGCGTTCATCGCTACCAATACGTCGCATTTGTCACCCGGGGTATAGACTTTCTCTGCACCGATATGTACCTGAAAACCGGAAACACCGGTAAGTGAGCCTTGCGGGGCGCGGATATCTGCCGGATAGTCGGGGAATGTACTGATATCATTGCCCACGGTAGCCGAAACTGTTGAAAAGATGTTGCCGGCGAGCTGCATACCATCGCCGGAGTCTCCGGAGAAGCGGACTACCACTTGCTCCAGTTCTTTGACCATCA
>OWIL01001474.1_pt1 | contig 11093 bp, 9 predicted proteins | sample 1732871 | NCBI WGS metagenome assembly OWIL01 (sample SAMN05065763, study PRJEB22554) | human gut metagenome | biome: ENVO:2100002; feature: ENVO:00000062; material: ENVO:00002003 | host: Homo sapiens | place: USA
GAGATGTAGCTCCGTCTCGTGGGCTCGGAGATGTGTATAAGAGACAGATCTAAAACCTGGAGAATGTATTAGTGAAGTAGAGTTAGGAAATCAACTTAATGTAAGTCGTACCCCTGTAAGAGAAGCTATTGTTAGATTATCTGAAGAAAAACTTATAGATGTTTTTCCACAAAAAGGATCCTTTGTTTCTAAGATAGATTTAAATTTAGTTGATGAGGCTGTTTTTTTAAGAGCGCTTTGTGAAAAAGAGATTTTAAAATTGGCTTGCTCTGATAAAAATTCTAAAGAGTTAATTAGAGAGTTAGAAAAAAATCTAGCTTATCAAAAAATTATAATCGATTTTGAAGAAGACTTACATAAATTTTTTGACTTAGATAATGAGTTTCATGCTTTAATCTTTTATTATTATAATAAAAAAAATGTTTGGAAAAGTGTAAAAAGATTAGCTACACATTATGATAGACTTAGACTTATTGATGCGCTAGAAAAGTTTAGTGCCACTAAAACTTATGAACAACATCATGATATTATTGATATTATAAAAAATAAAGCAACTGAAAATATTGATAATTTAATCTCGGAACATCTTTCAAAATTTAAGCATGTAATTAATAATTACTTGGATAAATATCCTGAATATTTTATATAAAATACCCAGAGAAAAATTCCTCTGGGTATTTTATTTTATAATATAACTTAATACCAATATTTTATTGCTCTATCTCTACTTTTCTATTCTTTATATCAATAACTTCAATCTTATAATTATCTTGAATAAAGTTTTTATCTCCGCTCTTTTCTAATTTTATCTTGATAATATCTTTTGTTGTTTTTAAAGTTAATTTTATATTTGCATATTTTCCAACTTTATAATCTTGAGTAATTCCATCATCTTCAAATGAAACATATGTTGTTTCTCCCTCTGTATCATGTGCATATATGAGGAATCCTCTTTCATCGTTATCTTTCGTTTCAAAATTATAATCTGTTGTATTTATTGGAATAATACTACCCTCTTTTACCATTAAAGGAAATATATCTAATCCTGCTTCTACTTTTATTTCTTGTCCACCTTCAAAAATCTCATTAGTATTATAGTTATACCATGAATTTCCTTTTGGTAGATAAATTTTTCTCTCTGTTTCTCCTTGAGTCACAACTGTAGCTACTAATAATGAATCTCCTAATAAAAATTCATCATTTTCATTAAATGTATTCTCATCACTTTCATAATTATAAAATGTTGGCTTCATAATTGGTGTATACTCATTATGAGCTTTATAAATCAAGTTATAGATATATGGTGTTATCTTTCTTCTAAAATCCATGGCTTTCTTTATTTGTGGAATTACTTCTGGATACATCCAAGGCACATTAACTGTTTTATCATCATTCCAAGAGTGAATTGTAAATCTTGGATAAAAAATTCCATTTTGTACCCATCTAACAAATAGCTCTGGATCTGGAGCTAACCCTGAAAATCCTCCAACATCATGTCCTAAATTATAAACTCCTGATAATGATAATCCAATTGCCATGTAATTGTTAAATTTTAAAGTTTTCCACTCTGTTCTATTATCTCCAGTCCAAGTTTGTACATATCTTTGTATTCCTGGACATCCAGATCTAGATATTAAATATGGTCTTAAGTTAGGTGCAAACTCTTTTTGAGCTGCAAAAGAACTTTTTAGCATTAAGAAAGTTTGAATTGGTCTAATTAAACCTACATCCATTCCTTCTCCAAATCCATTACATCTAGCTTTAGAATCCCACACTTCATATTCATTATTATCATTCCATGTAGAATCTATTCCATACTCTAATAATTGTTCAGTTACGTTATTCTTCCACCAATCAATAGAATCTTTATTTGTAAAATCAATATACGCTCCTGTATCATCCCAAAATTGTACTAATTCTGGTTCATTTGAATTCACCTCTTTTATAAATAAATTTTTCTCTTTCATCTCTTCAAATTTAGGATGATCATTTAAAAATCCTGGCTTTATATTTGCACAAAGTTTTATTCCATTTTTATGAAAATGTTCAGTAAAAGCTTTAATATCTGGGAATTTTTCTCTATTCCAATTGAATACATATCTTTTATCTCCTATTGAAGTATATCCAGATGATAATTGAAATGAAGAACATGGAATATCATGAGTTTTGCAATCATTTAAAAAATTATTTAATAACTTTTGTGACTCTGGTAGATCTGTATATGTCATTGTAGAGCCTGAATAACCAATACTCCATTTTGGAGAAAATATTGTTTTTCCTGTTAACCAAGAAAATCTTTCCGTTATTTTACCAATATTTGGTCCTGCAATTACATAATAATCTAAATCTCCATCTTCTGCTTCAAAATATCTGTATAATCCATGATAATTATCTAATTCTGTTCCCATCTCAAAAACAACAGTTGAAGTATTATCATAGAAAATTCCAAAAGAATATTTTGTTTCTTTATTTCTTGTAATATAAAATGGAATGTGTTTATATAATGGATCTGAATATTCAGCATCATATCCCATTGGATCAACATTTTGCATTTTCATTCTTCTGAAGTGCTTATTTACTTTTCCAGTTCTTTCTCCAAAACCAAAATATTGTTCTTTTAAATCTCTTTCTAAATAATGATAAAGTTTATCTCCCCAATATCCAAAATTATAAGCTTGTGTTTTCCTATCCTGAGCTATTTTTATCCAAGCTTCCTCTTGTTTTCCAAACCATTCTATTTTAAATCCATCTAAATTTATTTTTAATTTTAATTCTTTTGTTTCTATCACTGCAGCATTTTCATCGAAACTAAATTTATAAGTTGGTAATGTATAAAGAGAATAATCAAACTTATCTCTTCCTTCAAAAGCTACATCTTCTTGCCCAGGTGCAACAATCCAAGTATTTTTTAATCTTAATTTATTATTTTTTACAAAAGTTACTCTAACTATATCTTCTTCTAATATTGAAACTTTTGCTTCTAAATTTTCATTTTCTAATTTAAAAGTTATTATATTATTTTCTTCTTTCATTAATTCGAAGAAATAATTTTTTTTAATTCCCATAAAACTTCCTCCAATATCTTCCTTAATTTTTTTAGTTTAACTATTTTATAAATCCTCCTAATGCAGGTAAATACATAGAAATAGCTGGCATATATGTTACTAACATTAAAACTAAAATTATTACAGCATAATATTTTAATAATTCCCCTATAACATCTTCTATTCTTAAGTTTCCTACTCTTACTCCTATAAATAATGTATTTCCAACTGGTGGAGTAATATTTCCAATACATAAGTTAAATATAAGAACTACTCCAAAATGAACAGGACTCATTCCAAATGATTGAACTATTGGTAGGAATATTGGGGTAAATATAAGTATCGCTGGTGTTACATCCATAAATGTTCCTATGAATAATAGTAATAAGTTCATAAGTAATAAAATTAAAATTTTATTTTCTGTTAATCCTAAAATTAAACTTGATATTGCTTGAGGTACTCCTGTAAATGCCATTACCCAAGACATTATTGTAGATACTCCAATTAAGAATACTATAATTCCTGTTATTTTTGCACTTTCAGCAAAGATTGTAATTAATTGTTTAATATTTATAGTTCTATAAAAAATCATTGATAAAATTAAAGTATATACAACAGCCACAATAGAACCTTCTGTTGGAGTAAATATTCCTTTAATAATTCCTCCAATAACTATTATTATAAGTGCTAAAGCAGGCAATGCATCTATAAAAGTTACTAACACAACTTTCAAATTAAAGTTACTCGTTGATTTCATTCCTCTTTTTTTACATAGATAGAATGTTAATAACATACATCCTAATCCCCATAAAATTCCAGGTAAATATCCAGCCATAAACAGTGCAGCTACTGAAGTTCCTCCACTAACTAATGAGTAAACTATAAAAGCATTTGTAGGTGGTATTAATAATCCTGTTGGAGCAGAAGCTATGTTAACAGCTGTTCCTAATTTTTTATCATATCCTTGCTCCTCTTCCATAGGAAGCAAGATTCCTCCCATAGCAGCACAAGCAGCAGTTGCTGAACCTGATATTGCTCCAAACATCATATTAGCTAAAACATTTGTTTGCATAAGAGAACCAGGTATTTTACCAGTTAATGATTGTGCAAATGCAACTAATTTTTTAGCAATTCCCCCTTGATTCATTATATTTCCTGCAAGAACAAAGAAAGGTATTGCTATTAATGTAAAACTTGATATTCCAGAAAATATTCTTTGAGCTCCTGTTACTAATGTATTTTCAAAAACTAGCGATGGTAATATTGCTAATATTGAAGATAATCCTATACTAATAGCAATAGGAAATCCTAGTAATAAAGTTACTATTAATACTGCAAACATTATTAAAGCTGTTGTAAGTATCATTATGCTTCCTCCTTTATTCTTTTAAGTAATTCTATGATATTAAATATACTATATATAGAAATTATTACTCCACAAGTTGGTAATACAGAATATATATATCCCATAGATACTCTTAAAGCTGGTGAAGTTTGAGTTAAAGTAAGCTCTGTTATCGCTTTACCTCCACATACTAATACTCCAAAAGAAAATAATAATATTACTATTTCTGATAAAATAGCTAAATTTAATTGTACCTTTTTAGAATATTTCTCCACAAAAAATACCATGCTCATATGTTCTCTTTTTCCAAATACATAAGCTCCTGCAAACATTGACATCCAAGTAAAAGAATATGTTACCAATTCTTCAGATATTGTACTTGGATCTTTTAATATGTATCTAGATATTATTTGATAACTTCCCATTATCAACATAAATATAAATAAAACTACACATATTCCCATTATTACTTTATCCATATATTTTTTTAAGTTTTCCATTAATTATTACCTCCTTTTTTTACCTCTCTTCCTATCTCTTGAACTCTATCATAAATAGGTTTTAGTTTAGGATTTGATTCTAGCACTTCTGCATGTAAAGGTAATACTTTTTCCTTAAATAACTCTACATCTGGATATATAAATTGTACATTCATATCATTTTGTGCTTGTTGTTTAGCCTGTATCACTGAATCTTCCCAAGCATCTCTTTGAACTCTAGATAATAGTTTAAACCCTTCATTAAATATTTCTCTCTCTTCTTGAGAAAGCCCATTTAAGAATTTTAAGTTTCCTATTAAAATATCTGGAACCATTTGGTGCATATCATATGAATAAAATTTAGCTACTTCTCCATGTTTAGTAGATGTTAATGAAAGCTCATTATTTTCAGCTCCATCTATTACCCCTTGCTGTAAAGCTGTATAAACTTCTGCTAATCCCATAGGAGTTGCTGATCCTCCAAATAATTCCATCATTCTTATATTAGTAGCCCCTTGTTGAACTCTAATTTTTAATCCTTTTAAATCATTAGGTGTATTAATAGGTTTTTTTGTATAAAAACTTCTTTGTCCAGCATCTAACCAAGTAACTGCTTCAAATCCTGATTTTTCAGTAGCCGTAAAAATAGGTGTTATTAATTCAGCGTTATCCATTACAGCATGATAGTGCTCCGTACTATTAAAAAGATATGGTAAATTAAATATTTGGTAAATATTATCAAAACTTTCTAGTATAGCGTTACTTGCTACTACAAAATCTATTGCTCCTGTTTGTGTTAACTCTACTGTATTTACTTGCGAACCTAATAGCTCATTTGGAAATATCTGAACATCATATTTATCTCCAAGCTTACTCTCTATAAACTCTTCAAAAGCTAATAATCCTATATTTGTAGGATGAGTTTGTATTTGATTATGAGCGATTCTTATTATTCTTTTATTTTCTTTTCCACATGCTCCTAATACAAAACATCCCACTATTAATAATAGATTTAAAAACTTTTTCATCTTTCCTCCTCTATTCTCCTAAATATTTTTTTAATGTATTTACTACTGCATCTTTTCCAGCCAACATCTCTACAAAATATTTTTCTACTCTGTCAGCCATTCCTACTTCTTCTAAATCCACTCCAAATATCATCTTATTTTTTAAGATTTCTCTTAGTTGCCCCTTATAAGTTTCAGGTTTTCCAAACTCTATTCCTGCCATTTTTTCTTTTAACATATCTAACATAGGATCTGGACTAATACTTCTTTCATTTCCATTATCATCAATTCCTAATAAATATCTAAACCATCCAGCATATACAAGTGGTATATATCTAATATCTTCTACATTTAATTCATCACTTGCTAAATATGCTTTTATAGTCTCTCCAAATCTTATTCCTACTTTTTGAGATGTATCTGTTGCTATCCTCTCAGGTTGGTCTGGTATAAATTTATTAGCAAATCTCTCATTGATAACTTCATCTATAAATGCTTTTGGACTTAATATTTTTGGGTCATCTACAACTTTTAATGCCTCTCCATATCCTATATTTTTTATTAATTTATTTAAATATGGATTAGATACTGCATCAAATATTGTTTTTTCATTTAATAGACAACCGTATACAGCTAGTGTAGTATGTAATGGGTTTAAACAAGTTGTAACTTTCATTCTCTCTGTTTTTTCTACTGTCTCTCTATCTGTTACATATACTCCAGCTTCTGATTTTTCTAATTCTGGTCTTCCATTAGGGAATTTATCTTCTACTACAAAATACTCTGGTGCTTCAGCATTTACAAAAGCTCCTGTATAAGTATTTTTAGAAGTAACTACTATATTCATATCTTCAAAACCTAATTTTTCTAGGTGCTCTTTTACTACTTCTGCAGGTCTTGGAGTAATTTTATCTATCATTGAAATAGGATAAGCTACTTTTTTCTCATCTGATACATAAGCCAAGAACTCTTTTTCTACATATCCTTTTTCTACCCAATGCTCTGCTATATCAAGAACAGCTGCTCTTACTCTATCTCCATTTCCAGCACAGTTATCCATGCTTACTAAAGCAATTGGAGTTGCTCCAGCTTTAAATCTAACATATAGTAAATTAGTTACTATACTCATTATATGTTTTGCTTCTTCTGGAGAGTTTTGGAAATCCTCTTCTATAACTTTCATATATTCTCCATTTGGAGTTTTTAAGTTATATCCTTTTTCAGTAATTGTAAAACTGATCATTTGAAGAGTTGGAGCTTTTACTATCTCTTTTAAAGTATCTTTATCTGTGTCAGCTTTTAAAGATTCAACTATACTAGCTATAACCTCAGTTGAAAAATTTCCATTCTTTGATAGAATTACTGATAAAGTTAAATTATCATGTGGCTTATACACTTTATCTATAATCTCTGTATCAAAACTTTCTGCAACGATAATCCCTGTATTTTCAAGCCCTTTATTTAAAAGATTTTGTTGCATCTTCCCAACATAAGCTCTGAAAATATTTCCAGCACCAAAGTGTAACCACTTTGGTGCTTTCATTGTATTTTCTTTTACAGTTTCTATATCATATGCAGGAGTCACTACTTCACTTATATTTTTTATATTTTTCATCTCATTTAAGTTTAATTTCATTTTATCCTCCTGAATATCCTATACATTTTACTATTTTCCTAATTTAGTTAAAGTTTCCCAAATTCCAGTTATATAACTTGCTCCTAAAGCTCTGTCATATAATCCATATCCTGGTTTTCCAGTCTCTCCCCAAATCATTCTTCCGTGGTCTGGTCTTAAGTATCCATCAAATCCATTTTTATGTAACACTCTCATTATCTCAACTATATCTAATGAACCACAACCAGAGTAATGAGCTGACTCTTCAAAGCTTACTCCATCATTTAATAACTTAACATTTCTTACATGCATGAAGTGTATTCTTCCCATAGCACTATATTTATCTACTAATTTTGGCATATCATTGAAGTTTGCACATCCTAATGAACCTGTACATAGTGTAAGTCCATTGTATTTGCTATCAACTAATTTTAAGAATCTATCTAAATTTTCCTCTTTAGTGATAATTCTTGGTAATCCAAATATTGGCCAAGGTGGATCATCTGGGTGAATAGCCATTTTAATATCATTAAGCTCTGCTACTGGAATTATTTGCTCAAGGAAATATTTTAAGTTTTCCCATAATCCCTCTTCTCCTAATGCTTTATATTTAGCAAATAAATCTGCCATCTCCTCTTTTGTATAGCTTGAATCCCATCCTGGTAAAGATAATTCACTATTTAATGGATCTAACTTATCCACTTGGTCTTTGTAGTAAACTAGTGCTGTCGAACCATCTTCTAACTCTTTATCTAATTGAGATCTTGTCCAGTCAAATACAGGCATGAAGTTATAACATATTACTTTTACTCCAGCTTTTGCTAAGTTTTCTATATTTTTCTTATAGTTCTCAATATATACCTCTCTTGTAGGTAATCCTAATTTTATATCTTCATGTACAGGAACACTCTCTATTACCTCAAATTTTAATCCAGCTTTTTCAACCTTCTCTTTAAGAGCTAATATCTTGTCTATTTCCCATACTTGTCCTACTGGTACATCATAGATAGCTGTAACTATACTATGCATAGTAGGTATTTGTTTTATGTATTGAAGACTTACTGGGTCTGAGTCTCCATACCATCTAAATGATAATTTCATTTACTCCTCCTTAAAATCTATATATTTTTAATTTCTATATTTCTAATTTAAAATAATTTTTAGCATTTAAGTAACAAATCTCTTGTACCATAGCTTTTAAAATCTCTTCATCAAATGGAACTTCTCCCTCTTCTACCCAAGTACCAATTAGATTACACATAATTCTTCTAAAGTACTCATGTCTTGTGTAAGAGATAAAACTTCTTGAGTCAGTTAACATTCCTACAAATCTTCTAAGTAATCCTAAGTTTGCTAATGCTGTCATCTGTTTTATCATCCCATCTTTTTGGTCTAAGAACCACCAACCAGAACCAAATTGCATCTTACCTGGCATCTCTCCACATTGGAAGTTTCCTATCATAGTTCCTAGCACTTCATTATCCTTAGGATTTAAACAGTAAAGAATTGTCTTAGGTAACTCTCCTGTTTTTTCTAACTCATTTAGTAGAGATGATAATGACTTAGCATAATTATTATCTGCTATTGAGTCCATTCCTATATCTGCTCCTAATTTATCAAACATTCTACTATTATTATTTCTTAGGGCTCCCATATGAATTTGCATTCCTAAATCATATTTTTTATATTCTCTTCCTAACTCTACAAATAGCATTGTTTTATAAGCTTCTCTCTCTTCTGCTGTTAACTCTGCTCCAGTTAAAGCTTTTTGGAAAATTCTTTCTATTTCCTCTTCATTTACTATTTTGAAAAATGGTTCCTCTAAACTTAAATCTGTAACTAAGCAACCTCTCTCCACGAAAAATTTAACTCTTTCTTTTAATGCTTCTACAAAAGTTTTAAAAGAATTTATGGCTATTCCACTTACTTCAGATAATTTCCCTACATACTCTACATATCCAGTTTTTTCTATTCCCATAGCCTTATCTGGTCTATATGTAGGTAATACTTTTACTCCAAATTCTTTATCTTGAGCTATCTCTAGATGATACTCTAGAGAATCAATTGGATCATCTGTTGTACAAAGTGCTGTTACATTAGCTCTCTTTATTAAATTTTTAGTTGTAAACTCTGGTGTTCTTAAAAGTTCATTTGCTTTATTCCAAATAACTTCTGCATTTTTTCTATTTATTACTTCATCTATTCCAAAGAATCTTTTTAACTCTAAATGTGACCAATGATATAGTGGATTTCCAAAACAATACTCTATTGTCTCAACAAAAGCTAGAAATTTCTCATAATCACTGGCATCTCCTGTAATATATTTTTCATCTATTCCATTACTTCTCATGGCTCTCCACTTATAGTGATCTCCATATAGCCATATTTGTGTTAAGTTATCATATCCTTTATTTTCTGCTATCTCTTTTGGGTTCAAATGACAATGGTAATCAAAGATAGGCATATCTTTTGCATATTCATGATATAATTTTTTACTCACTTCATTTTTTAGTAAAAAATCTTCGTTCATAAAACTTATCATTTTTAACCTCCTCTTTTAATTTTATACTTGTATACTAGAATAATAACTTAGAATTTAAAAAAAGTCAATAGTTTTTTTGCTATTTTTTCTAAAAAAATAATTGAATGTCCTTTTTTAAAACATTGTATTGAAATAGTAATTTTATCATAATTAAAATAAAAGAGTAGTAACTTCTCTTTTTACTACTCTTTATAAATTTATTATTTATATTCTAACTATATAAATACCAACAACAAAGATATACTTACAAAACTTACTACATTAGATAGAGAAATAACATTAGTAGCCATCTCCATATCTCCGTCTGTTACCATAGCATAACTAAGGACATTATTTCCAACTGGAGACATAGCTCCCAATAATATCAACATTTTTCCCATCTCATCAAGTGGTAATATCTTTCCTATTACAAATCCTATAAATAAAACTCCTATCATTTTTACAAGAATAACAATAATACTCAATTTTAATTTTGAAAACTTAGGTGTAAAATAAGCTCCAAGAGCAATCATTATAAGAGTTCCTGTAATACTAGCAATATTTTGAATTGTTATCTCTATCCCTTTCAGTAATCTAATTCCAGTAAGATTTAAAATCCCTCCGATAATCAAAGCTATTATAAGTGGAGATTTTAAAACTGATTTTAATTTATCTAAAACTCCATTGCTATTAGTAATAAATATTGAATATACAACAGTAGTTACCATTAAAAGATTTCCAGCATCAAAGAGAGATAGAAGATATACATTTTTTTCTCCAAAGAAAACTATAAAAAAGGGAAGTACAAATGTCATATTCATAATTAGAGTTGAACCTCTAAAAATTACCTTCTCTTTTTCATTGATATTTAATCTATTAGCAATAAATAGAGTAAAAAAATACATAAATATATGAATACATATAGCAGATATTGGGTAATAGATTAAACTCCCAGTAAATTTCATTGTACTCATAGAAGAGATTATTACAGCTGGTGTCATCAGATAAAATACTAGCTTTATAAGTATACTAGCTGTCTCTTATACACATCTCCGAGCCCACGAGACGGAGCTACATCTCGT
>OWIL01001478.1_pt1 | contig 11078 bp, 9 predicted proteins | sample 1732871 | NCBI WGS metagenome assembly OWIL01 (sample SAMN05065763, study PRJEB22554) | human gut metagenome | biome: ENVO:2100002; feature: ENVO:00000062; material: ENVO:00002003 | host: Homo sapiens | place: USA
GCTCGGAGATGTGTATAAGAGACAGGTATCAGATGCTTCTGATTCAATAGTATAGTCTTATTTTCGTCACCACCACGCTCGAAATATGCCCTGACTTGAGCTCACGAAAACTGAAATGAAATTGATTGAATAATTATTCTCCTGAGAATTTCCTGATTATTTTATACTATATAGAAAACGAATATTTTTAGAATTGATTATGTAGATTGCGGTTTGAAATTTTCCAGATGGTTTACTGCATACCTACAACAGGGAACGCTCCCCGTTTGCAGTAATTCCACTGGAAAAGTAACCGCCTGTTTACTCCTCGATTCCGGCAAGTGCCGTCAGTTTTTCCTTTGTAAAATGATTAAAGACCGCAATCGTACGCCCTACAAGGATCACGGCAAGCACTGTTCCGATCCCGATCCCATGCAACCGCCCGGTGCAGACCAGACTGATCGCAATCGTAATTGTCACGTTGAGCACATCAAAACAGTTCTTCGTAAATCCGACACTTCTGTGAATACAATCCGCAATCGCCTGTACGATTCCATCGCCAGAATTAATAATCCTGCAATATAGATCAATACACGATAGATCATTGATTTTTTCATAGAATAATTTCCCTTCCTTCTATAACCTATTATTCAATTTTTTATTTATTTTTCAATGCCTGAGATTCCTTCTTGTTTTACTTGACATTTTGTATTGTTTGTATTATTGTAGCTAATACAAAATACTGTATGATATTTACGGAAGGAGAAAACATGGTAATTTCCATCAATGATGCCTCCGAGATTCCGATCTACCAGCAGATCCGCAATCAGATCGTGCTCGGCATTTCGGACGGGCGGCTTGCTCCGGGCGAACAACTTCCCACCGTGCGGGCACTGGCAGAGGAGATCGGTATCAACTCCATGACCGTCAGCAAAGCCTACACCCTCTTAAAACAGGAGGGCTACATCTACACCGACCGCAGAAGCGGTGCCCGCGTGCGGCAGGAATTTGAAACGAATAAAGAATTGTCGGAAAAATCCCAGGAACTGCTGCGCCAGATCATTTCCGAAGCGAAAGTAAGCGGCATGACGCAGACAGAATTTTTCGACTTATGCAAACGCATCTATAAGGGGTGATTGTTATGATTATGAATATTATCTTTTTTGCAACCATGTATCCAATCGTCTTTATCATACTGTTTTTATTTTCCACACAAAATAAGTATGAGAACGGACGCCTGTTTGCCGTAAATATGAAAAAAGAATGGATAAAAGATGCCACCGTCGCAGACATCCGGCAAAAATTCAAAAAGGAAATGCGTTACTACGCCATTCTCCTTGCGATTGTTCCATTTGTAAGTCTGCTGACCTCCCATATGTCCATTCAGCTTACCATCTGGATGTTCTGGCTTCTGGCAGCGATTTTTCTGCTTTCCCTGCCGATCATGCGTGCGAATCACCGGTTGAAAACATGGAAAACGCAAAACCATCTGTACGAAGACCGGCAGCCGGAACATTATGTGGAATTAAAACAGGCTGGCTCCGTAAGAAAAGTCCGGTTTCTCCCGTTTTTCCTGCCAAATATCATCAGCATCGCAAGTGCCCTGTTGCTGCTTCCAAAGTCCAGCGGGCTTGGGATTTCCTGTCTGATCGGTGCCTCCTGCGGGCTGGTCTTCTGGCTTGTAGCTGTATGGATAGACCGCCAGCCGGTTTCCGTCATCAGTACGGACAGTGACGTGAATATCAATTATGCACGCGCAAAGAAAAACCTCTGGAAGAACTTCTGGCTGATCTCCTGCTGGCTGAACACGGCACTGATCCTGTTTCTGGAGATCCTTACCCTGTCTGCCAGACACATGGGAATATGTTCCATCGCCGGCATGATTGTTTATACACTGCTTTTACTCCTGCTGTGCATTTTCTGCATGATAAAGCTGAAAAAAATTGACCGAAGCTATGCACAGAAACGGAATCTGACCAGCGATGAAAATGATGACAGAAACTGGATCGGCGGCATCCTCTACTACAATCCGTCCGATCCCCATACGATGGTAGAACAGCGCGTCGGCATCGGGACAACGGTAAATATGGCCACATCCCTCGGAAAAGGACTTACTATTTTCAGTGCCATTATGATGCTTTCCTTCCCTCTGTTATGCATATGGCTGATTCAGGAGGAATTTACTCCCATTGATCTGGTGATCCAAAACCACACACTATGCGCACAGCATCTGAAAACAGATTATCAGATTCCGCTTAGTGAAATCAAAGATCCCACGCTTCTTACCGCAAGTGATCTGCCGGACTGGACCAGAACATACGGCACCAGCATGGATACATTGGAAAAAGGCACATTTACCATCTCCGGAGGGGAGGATGTCAATGTTTTCTTAAATCCAGAAAATGATGCGTTCATCCAATTTTCCGCAAATGGGAAAACTTACTATATGGGCGGTGTAGACGATACCCAGACAAAGGGGATTTATGAAGAACTGCTGACCCATTAGGTCCGCAGTCTTTATTGGAAGGTCGCAAGACTTTTTATATCATACGTCCCCTGTATGACTGGATTTACTGATAAAAGAAGACATCTCTGTTCCGAAAAATTTAATGAACCGGTATATTCACAAAACGTCTGTTTCAGAATCTGCAGATGAAGAACTTGAGTTTGATTAAACCTTGTAAAAATGGTGGCTGATTTATTGACCATCGCAAAAAATTGAAAAACTTACACCATCACTTCACAAACTTTATTCAAATTTTATTTCAGGTAAACTTAAATAGGATGTGGGACATATGGAGCTTTTTCTTTCGACTATGTCCCACATTTTCCTTTTGTTGGGACATATGCAGATTTTCTTTCTGATTATGTCCCGTTTTTGGATTTCTGTGGGAGGTTCCCTCGCCTTTTTTTTGCATATGTCCTGCTTTCGGATTTCTGTGGGAGGTTTCCTCGCCTTTTTTTGCATATGTCCTGCTTTCGGATTTCTGTGGGAGGTTTCCTTGCCTTTTTTGGCATATGTCCCACCTTTTAATACCGCCACAAAATCTTTATCAGATGATACTTATTTGTTTATCAACATACCCTGTATATAAATTTCCAGAGCAAAATACTCTCATTTTCCTGCCTTTCAGAATTATTTAAAATGATAAGTAATTAACTTTTGCACAATTGCAGTATCCAGCGGCTGCTCCATAGTCTCATATGTTGTAATCAGCCGATCTCCCGGATATATCCCATTTCTCGCATACATATGTAACTTATCCGCGGCATTCTTTGCATATTCAGGCAAGTCCATCTTCCCAAAATGTTCCCAATAAATTTCTTTTCCTGTCAGCGGATGAAGAATTGTAAAATCCGGATAAAACACTGCCTTCCCGATTTTTAATTCACACTCATAACGGTATGCAATTTTTTCCATATACAAATTCATTGCAATCAATGCTTCTGACTTGGATCGTACATATTCATTTTTACAGCTTTTATACTTCAATTGTTCGGGATAATTGGGATTTTTAGGATAGGAAGTATCACTCCATATAAGTTCTTCCTGCGTAACCATCTGATAGAATGGACAGAGCAATTCCTGATACGCCGGATCTTCTGAAAGAAACCTGTCCGACTTTTTATTTTCACCAACTGCATGTCGTTGATAAAGTTCTAATGCATACAGTTCTTTTTTACACTCTGTCTGTTTTTCCAATAAGAATCTTTTGTATGCCAACTGCTGTGCATATTCTCTGTGTTTCTTTGGAATATACGTCTGTGTGTGACCGTCACTGTGAAACCATTTCACCCGGTTTCCATTGTGAACACAAATAATTTTTCCATCAGGAAGATGCAATAGTTCTTCACTGATTTGTTGTAATTCTTTCGTAAGCCTTCTCTTCTCCGAAAGAATCTGATGATAAATTGTTATAAAAACCTCTCCTTTCTGTGCATTAATATGACGTTATTAAAACACAACTTCATTCTCATGTAAAGTAAATTTTTATATTTTTTTAACAATGGGATATATCGGAAAAAAGTAAATTCATATATCCCGCACCTCCCTTCTGTTGGGACATATAAAATTTTTCTTTACATAGATATCCCGGCAATTTATCTCTTCAGGATATATAGCAACTTTCTTTGCAATTATGTCCCATTTAGAAATCACTACGGGACTTTTTGTCTTATTTTTGGTGTATACATCCCGTTTTCAGTCTCTCAAGGGACTTTTTCATCAAATTTTTTTACATATGTCCACTCCCCTGTTTCTCGCAGGATCTTTTCATAACTTTTTCCCACATATGTCCCATATTTTAATTTTTTCGTACAGATTTATATATTCGCATGCCGTACTTCTCTGCCGGAATCCGGTAATCCTTCAGCTGTTTGTTGGTCTCTGCCTGTAAAACTGCCTTCGCCAGTTCCAGATTTTTCGTTTTTTCTGCTGTGGAAAGTTTTAAAAAATGCGTGTTGAATGTGCCATCTATATATCCTTCTGCATCATAATATGCACCGGCGATCCGGTCAATGTGTGACCGCGCCGGAGTCATGCGCCGTGTCAGTTCGAGCATGTCTTCCCGATTAATCATGATTTCCTTCTCCGATCTTCATTTAAGAAAATTATACTGGTATTTTCCAGATTTTCCAAGAGAATATCAGATTATAATTTACATAATCCTGTTATTTTTGTATATTTAATCGCATAATAGTATGTAAGTGTGCTGTTTCTGCGGAAATAGTTGAGTCTGCAGGCATTCCTGTGATATGATACATTTACACGGGCAAACGTGTAATTAGAGGAGGGTACTGCATGGGAAATTATTTAAACCAGGATGGAAAAAAATTTTACGAAATTACACATTCTGATATCTACGTGGATAAGACAGAATTATTGACCTATACAAATTCTGTCTTACAGACTCTGCAGAAATATATATGTATCAGCCGTCCCCGCCGTTTTGGGAAATCAATAACCGCCAGCATGATTGCTGCCTACTACAGCCGTGGCTGTGATGCAAAAGAACTCTTTTCCCCATATAAAATTGCCCGGAATCTGGATTTTGACACCTATCGTAATAAATACAACACCCTGTTTTTAAATATGCAGGAATTTTTAAGCCGGACGAAAAACATCTATGAACTGCTTGATCGCATGAAACGGCTGGTACTGCGGGATTTAAAACGGGAATACCCGAATGTTGATTATTTTGATGATACAGATCTTATTGAATCCATGCAGGATGTATATCAGGAAACTAACTGTCCTTTTGTCGTAATCATTGATGAATGGGACTGTATTTTCCGGGAATACAAACAGGATAAAGAAGCCCAGGAAATCTATCTGGATTTTTTGAGGGATATGCTAAAAGATAAGTCCTGTATTGCACTCGCTTATATGACAGGAATTCTTCCGATCAAAAAATACGGAACCCATTCCGCTTTAAATATGTTTGATGAATTTTCCATGATAAATCCGGGACCTCTTGCATCCTATGTTGGCTTTACCGAACTGGAAGTCGCTGCCCTTTGTACAGATTATCATATGGATCTGGATGAAATAAAAGCATGGTATAATGGATACTCTTTTGAAAAAATACCATCCATCTATAATCCGAGGTCTGTTGTAAGCTGCATGCGTTTTGGGAAAATTGGAAATTACTGGAACCAGACAGAAACATTTGAAGCCCTGCAGATTTATATCGATATGAATTTTGAAGGATTAAAAGATGATGTTCTCAGTATGATAGCCGGGGAATCCGTTCCTGTCAATACCGGAAGTTTTACCAATGATATGACAACCTTTCGCACCGAAGATGATGTGTTGACTCTTTTAATCCATCTAGGCTATCTTAGCTATGACTACGAAAACAAAACCGTAAAAATACCAAACAATGAAGTGCGTGAAGAATACGTTAACAGTGTTTCCGTATCCGACTGGGGCGAAATCTCTAAAGCCCTGAAAAATTCAGCAGACACCCTGCAGGCAATCTGGCAGGGAAGACCAGAACAGGTAGCACTTGGGATTCAGCAGGCGCATTTTGAGACATCACATATCCAGTATAATGATGAAAATGCGTTAAGTTATACGGTTTCACTGGCACTCTATGCCGCACGCAATTTCTATACGATACACAGGGAATTTGCCGGCGGTAAGGGATTTGCGGATATGGTATTTCTTCCACGGAAGAAGTTTCCGGATAAACCAGCACTTGTTATCGAATTAAAATGGGATCATAGTGCACAGGGCGCAATCACGCAGATTAAACAAAAACAATATTGTGAAAGCCTGAAAGAGTATCATGGAAACCTTTTACTGGTCGGAATCAATTACGATACCAAAAGCAGGATTCATACATGTAAGATAGAACCATTTTCTTTGTAAGAAACGGGAGGGCACTGCCCTCCCATTTCTTATAGCATTTTTTCAATTTCTTCTTTCTCCGGCATCACGCGGAGCGCGCCTTTGCGCGTCGTGATCAGAGAAGCCGCCGCATTGGCAAAACGAAGCATCTCTTTCAAATCTTTCTCTTCAAGCCCCTCCAGTCCATGCTCCAGCACATAATGCAGAACACACGCACAGAACGTATCTCCCGCACCGGTCGTCTCAATCGTATTTGGCTGAAGAAACGGCTTTGCCTCCACAATTCTGTCTTTATAATACGCCCGGCTTCCCTCTTTTCCCATGGAAACCAGTATGAGCGGAACCGGATAGCGTTCCCGTATCCAGCGGACTCCATCCGTATAATCTTCTTTACCCGTCAGCCACTGGATTTCATTATCCGATATTTTTAAAATATCACACTGTCCCAGACCATATAACACCTGTTCCCTGGCATCTTCCATGGAGTCCCAGAGCGGTTTGCGGATATTCGGGTCAAAGGAAATGAGCGCGCCTGCTTCTTTTGCGACCGCGATCGCTTTTTTCGTTGCTGCGCGGACACCCGGATGCGTCATGGACAACGTTCCAAAATGAAAGATTTTTGCTCCACGGATTATTTCCTCCGGCAGTTCTTCTTCCGTCAGCATCATGTCCGCACCAGGATTGCGGTAAAAGGAAAAATCCCGGTCCCCATCCGGATACGTATGCACCAGTGCCAGCGTCGTATGCACCTTGTCATCCTTTAAAAGTCCGGCTGCATCAATCCCGACTTCCGTGATCGCATCTTCCAGCTGCTTTCCGAAAAAATCGTTTCCTACTTTTCCGATAAAAGCCGTCCTGTGTCCTAAGCGCGACAGCATTGCCAGCACATTGCACGGTGCGCCTCCCGGATTTGCCTCAAACAGCGGATTGCCCTGCCCGCTGACTCCGTTTTCGGTAAAATCAATGAGCAGTTCCCCCAAAGCCACTACGTCCATGTTCTCTTCCTCCTGTTACTTTTTATACTACAATATCATACTTTTCGACCGTAATATACATCTTTTTATCACTGAAAAACCGGATTCCCTCTGCCTCCAAAGGGGTACAGACCGCCGTTGTTGCCACCTGCTGCCCGTCATTGATAAAAAGCTCAATGGACTGACGGTCCAGAATAAACCGCATTTTTTTAAGTCCTTTTGGATCTGCAATTTTAATTTTGCGCACGCAGACCACATCTTTTGTCACACCACAGTATGTGCGGTCAATCTCCAATATTCCTGTTCCCTTATGATAAGTAAAAGAGGTCTCGTATTCCTCATCTGCGGCAAGCTGTATGGAAAAAACGTTAAAATCCTGTTCATCCATTGTAATAGTCAGATCCATCGTCCGTCCACAAATGCCGGAAAGTGCTGTCTCACCATCAATCTCTGCATGCTCATAATGGCACGGATTCTTATGATACTGCGCAATCTCCCGAACCGGCTGCTGCCAGATCTGTCCGTCTTTTACTTCCAGTTCCCGCGGAAGAGTCATCATGCCCTGCCAGTCCTGCGTATCCGGCACCACACAGGCATCCCATGACTTCATCCATGCAATCATCACACGCCGCCCATCCGGGAGAAGTGTGGTCTGAGGTGCATAAAAGTCCAGTCCGTAGTCAATCGTATGCGGTTCTTCTTTTTCAAATATATGCGAATTTTTATCGTAATTTCCAAGAAAATAAACAGAATTATTTCCATTGTGGAATTCGTATTTTTCCGCTTTCATATTCTGTGGGGAACAGATCAGTACATGTTTATCTCCCAGTGGGAAAAAGTCCGGACATTCCCACATCGTTCCGACTTTTCCGGTACTGTTTGCCGCAAGAACGGTCTCAAATTTCCATTCTTTTAAATCTTTGCTGGAACAGAGCACGACCTGTCCGATCTGCCTGTTATCCTTGCTTCCGACAATCAGATAATAGGTGTCCTCTTCCTTCCAGATTTTCGGGTCACGGAAATCAATCCGGCTGCAGTTTTCCGGCAGCATCTCCCCGGTCACAACCGGGTTGTTTTCATACTTTACATAATCCCTGCCATCCCCGAATGCGATGCACTGGTTCTGTCGTTCCTCTTCCCTGCCGTCCGGCAATGTAATCTTTGTGACACCGGTATAGACCAGCACATGTTTGTTATCCGCTTCAATAGCACTTCCGGAAAAACATCCGTTCCGGTCATAGTCCTGATCCGGTGCAAGGGCTGCCGGAAGCTGTTCCCAGCTTATCATATCCGTTGTCACACTGTGCCCCCAGTGCATCGGTCCCCACTCCCTTGCATATGGATAATACTGGTAAAACAGATGGATTTTTCCATCGTAAACGGAAAAACCGTTCGGATCATTGATCCATCCGGCAGGTGCCGAGATATGAAACAACGGTCTGGTATTTTTATCGGTCTGTGCTGCTTTTTCTGCCTCATATGCTCTTGCTTTTTTTAACATCTCACTCATGCAAATTCTCCTGTTTATTTATCGTTACTGTGAACAGTACCTATTTTTCTTCTTTCCCTGCCTCCTGATACTGATCAAAATATTTCTGTTTGATTGCCAGATAATCGGAAAGCCCGTATTTCTCCATTTTCTTTAAATAGGAATCCCACTCTTTGTCGATTCCGCCATTTAAAATCCAGTCTGCTTTTTTCTGCTCCGCATATTTTTTAATATCGGTATCATACTGGGATACTTTATTGGTATCGTCAATACTCATAAACACATTCGGATATACATACTTGCTTTTCATATCCTTCAGATATGTTTCATGCATATTGTCCAGACGCCATTTGGCATCCGCCGGCTGTGTGACATACATATCATAATACTCATTGAGAACTGCAAGCGGACCGTTGACGGACTGCGCCTCACGTACCTCTACCGGTGACTGGTCGCCCAGATCCAGATGCTTCAACATTTCACCGCCATCTTTATTTGTGGACAGTTCAAAAATATTAAACGAATCCTTTTCCCCATAACTTCCCCAGTTATTCTGCGGGGACTGAAGCGGCGCATACATCTGATCAATCCAGGCTGCCGCCAGTGCCGTGTTCCGGCAACTGGATGTAAGCACGCAGCGGCCTCTGTCAAAACCACTTGTTTCACTGTTATTCTGTCTTGTGATATTTCTGGCTCCCTCCGGACCGGTCAGTGCCGGAAGCATCACATAATCGGTATTGTTGTCAATATTTGCAATATCCCAGGTAAAGCAGAGACCGTAACGGTGATTTTTACCTTTTGCCACATAGGTTGACCACTCCTGCGTAAATGCCTCCGGATCTACAAGATCCTCTGTTACCAGCTTATGCAGCCATTCGATGCCTTCTTTGTAACCTTCCTGCACGGTCGTGTAAATCACGGTTCCGTCATCTTTTACGGCAAAATGATCGCCCGTATCTCCATATCCTTCGCCAAATCCGTTGATGAGAATCGCCGGATCCTGATCGCCATTGTTAATGATAAATGACATCGGAATCACATCTCCCTCGATATCAAACTGTTTTTTCAGATCATCCGCATGATCCCGGAACGCAATCAGCACCTGTTCCAGTTCATCGGTTGTCGTTGGAATATCCAGTCCCAGATAATCCAGCCACTTTTTATTGATATAAGGAATATCCCCGATTGCCTGAATGGCTTCTTTCCCTGCGCCAAGCTGCTCAATCCACGGAAATGAATAAATATGTCCGTCCGGTGCGGTACACATCGTCCGGTATTCCGGATATTTCTCAAAGACCGCCTGAAGGTTTGGCATATATTTGTCAATCAGATTTTCCAGCGGAATAATAATTCCCTGCTTTGCATAACGAAGCAGATCATAATCGCTCATTCCTGCATTAAACAAACCATCCGGAAGGTTTCCAAACTGCGCCAGTGCCAGATTCTTTTTATCGGAAAACTGGTCTGCCACAAAACAGGTCCAGTCAATATGTACATTCGTCTGTTTTTCGAGTCTCTTAAAAATAATCCGCTCGTTCGGATTCTGCGTAGAGGTTGCCGGAGCACTTGTGATAAATGATAATTCTGCCTGTTCTTTCAGTGGAAACTGCACTTCTGAAACCGGTATATCCGGATTGATCTCTGCCTCCAGATGCTGCTCTTTTCCGCATCCTGCCACACCGGTCATCATAGCAAATGCCAGTCCGAGTGCCAGACATTTTTTAATTTTTCTCTTCCACATATCTGTACCTGTCCTTTCTGCTTAACCTTTTACCGATCCAACCATAACACCTTTGTCAAAGTATTTCTGGAAAAATGGATACATAATAAGCAATGGTAAACTTGATACTACAATTGTTGCGTATTTTAACTGTTCGGCAACTTTTGCCATCTCCGCGGTACTCTGAATATCCGCGATCATGCCCGGCTGCGGTGTATTCTGTACCAGAATGGAACGCAGAACCAGCTGCAGTGGCTGTAAGTTTGCATCATTTAAGTAAATCATCGCATCAAAATAACTGTTCCACATACCGACAAAAGACCACAGTGCCAGCACCGCGATAATCGGTTTGCACACCGGCATCATAATCTGGAAGAAATGCTGGATCTCATTTGCCCCGTCAATTGCGGATGCCTCCCGCAGTTCTTTTGGAATGGACTGATAGTACGTTCTTGCCAGAATCATATTCCAGACATTAAATGCTCCCGGAATGAGAATTGCCCACACGGTATTTACCCTGTCTCTTATACACATCTCCGAGCCCACGAGACGGAGCTACATCTC
>OWIL01001528.1_pt1 | contig 10714 bp, 9 predicted proteins | sample 1732871 | NCBI WGS metagenome assembly OWIL01 (sample SAMN05065763, study PRJEB22554) | human gut metagenome | biome: ENVO:2100002; feature: ENVO:00000062; material: ENVO:00002003 | host: Homo sapiens | place: USA
TCTACACCTATTAAGTCGTCGGCAGCGTCAGATGTGTATAAGAGACAGTTCCTGTGGTGCTGGTGGTCGATGCCAAGTCGGCTGCCTATTCCATGGCTCCTTTGTTGTCGGGGTTCATCAATTTCCGTCCGGATATACGTATTGCGGGAGTTATCTTCAATCGTGTCGGCTCACCCCACCACTACCGGATGCTGCAGGAGGTCTGTGAAGACTTGAACGTGACTTGTCTGGGCTATCTGCCCAAGCAGAAGGAACTGGAGCAGGAGTCACGCCATCTGGGGCTGGATTTCAGCCGTTCTAAGGAGACGGAGGGGCTGGACATGCTGGCAGGCTTGCTGGAGGAACATGTGGACTGGGAACTGCTGCTCTCGACAATCGGGCTTCCATTGCCTGCGGCGGCTGTGGAGGAGAAGTCGGTACTATCAGAGCCGGGGAAGCTGCATATTTCGGTAGCGCGCAACGAAGAGTCCTTTTCCTTCCTCTATGCGGAGCATCTGGATATTCTGCGCCGTATGGGCACGGTCACTTTCTTCAATCCGGAGCAGGACCGGGCTATTCCGCAAGAGACGGATTTGCTCTATCTGCCCGGCGGCTATCCCGAGAACCGTCTGGAGGAACTTGCCGGGGCAAGGCTTGCCAGGGAGTCTATCCGCAGCTATATAGAGGCCGGTGGCAGGACGCTGGCGGAATGCGGGGGGATGATATATCTTTCGCAGTCCGTTCTTTCTGATGGGGATACGGACGGGGGAAGTGCCGGGAGCTGTGTAGGCAATATTGGAAATGAGATGGTAGGAGTATTGCCTTTCAGCATTACGAACGAGCGTAAACGCAGGAAACTGACATTGGGATACCGCCAGTTCGACTATAACGGATGGCGGCTTAAAGGACACGAATTCCATTATACGCAGTTTGCCGTGCCCGGAACTGATGGAAAAGAAGGTGGTGTGTGCAGTCTTCCTCCCTCGATAGCGCAGGTCTACAATGCCAAAGGAGAGAAGGTAACCACTCCCGTCTTTCGCTATAAGAACTTGATAGCCAGTTATACGCATCTGTATTGGGGCGAGGTGGATGTGATGGCTTTGTTCGGTGAACTCTAATCTTGTAGAACCTCCTTTGAACCGGTTTGTTTTAGTGAACAAATTTATTTATCCCTATATATTCTTTATAATTTTCTTATATAATTTACTTTGTACTCATAAATTTTCCCATCAACGTGGCCTTTTCAGGATATGCGTAGGGTGCGGATTTGAAAATCAGATTTATTATGAGTAAAAAAGAGAAGAATGTAGAAATGGGGAGCCCCATGAAGATGCCGGATTTGGCATCTTATATGCAGACGGTGATTGAGCAGTTGGAAGCGGATAAGAAGCGCTCGGCGGCACATACCTATACGTATGCGTTGAAATCTATCGCGGAGTTTTACGGTGGAGCAGGAATGCCGATGCCGGTGGACGAGGTCTTTACGCCAGGTAGGTTGAAGGAGTATGAAGAATGGATGAGACGGGAAGGAATGAGGAAGCGGAAAAGAGAACCTAATAAAGGGTTGAGCTTGAATACCATTTCCACCTATATGCGGAACTTGAAGGCGGTATATCACCGGATGGTCGGTGAAAAGGTGCTGCCCTATAACCCGAAATTGTTTGATGACGTGTACACAAAAGTGGAATCACAGACTAAACGGGCGCTGGAACTGGAACAGATGAATACGTTGCTGTGTACAGACTTAAGAAAATTGCCTTCGGATCTGCGGTGTGTGTTGGCTTATTTCTTATTGATGTTCCTATTCCGAGGAATGCCGTTCATTGACCTCGCTTATTTGCGTAAACAAGATGTGAAAGGGAACCGCATTGTATATAGCCGCCACAAAACAGGACGGCAGATGACGGTGCGTATTCCCAAAGAAGCGATGGAACTGATGAAAGAGTTTAAAAACAGGAATCCGGATTCCATCTATCTCTTTCCGATTCTACACAAACAAGAGAGTAAGAAGAAACGGGCCGGGAAGGTGAAAAAGGATAAAGAACTGTATATGGATTATCTTCGGGCTCTTCGTGGCTTCAATCTGAAACTGGAAAAAATAGCGTCTCTGTTGCTGCCAGGTGTGAAGCTCAGCTCATATGTGGCGCGCCATACATGGGCTACGTTGGCTTTTCATGCAGGAATGAGTATCGGCATCATCAGCAAGGCATTGGGCCATTTCTCTATCAAGGTGACGGAAACATACCTGAAACCTTTTGAGAATGAAAAGGTGGATGCGGCCAATGAAGAACTGATAATCTCGGTCGCAGGATACAATGAAAAGAAAGTTGCATGAAAAATGCCGTCTGACAATGGCTCTGGTAAGGGAAGTGTTACTTACCAAGTAACGGATAGTTTGATTCACAAAGATTGGAATTCTTCCTCATAAATCCAAATAATAGTTTAGTTTTCTATAAAAATCTTATCATTTTATTTGTTTACCGACACAACACACGAAAAAATACATATTGTTCCGGTGTGTATTCTGAAAAACACACAAAGTGCTCCTCCATTTCTGATGCCTCAAAAACGGAATATATTTCTTTACATCATTATATGACTCCCAAAACAGCTTTTTTTATTGCGGATAGAGAAGACTATCCGTTACTTGGTAAGTAACGGCTTGACAAAGCAAATTATAATGATACTTATAAAAATAAAACACTTGCTTTTTGCATCGGGAAACATGCTGCTATTGTGGGTGTTTTACAACTTCACCTTCTTCATGTTGGTCGCTTGTAGTCACCGTGAGCAGGTTTACTCCCTTGAAACTGAAATCATGATCAGTGTCGATTGGAGTCGGTCGGGATTGAATGAGAAGGAACAGGATTATGGTGCCACCACTGTATTCTATCCTACAGACGGCAGTAGTCCCATTATGGTACTGATGGGCGACCGAACGTATAAGACTGTGTATCTGAAAGAAGGACGTTATGACGTTGTTCTCTTTAACCGTTCATTTGACGATTTTGGTAACCTGGGCTTTAGGGGAGAAGATGCCTACCGGACGTTGGAGGCACATGCCACAAATGTGGTGACAAAGGATGTCCCTTCCACGGAGATAATCATTATGGATAGTCCCGACGAACTTGCAGCCGATTGTATGGAAAGTTTTGAAGTGACTCCGGGCATGTCGGGAAACTATTCATCGGGCATGACTAACTGGGGGAGCAAAAAGATTGACGGTAGTAAAAATGGTTGCCAGCTCTGTTTCCTTCCCCAAAAACTGACTCAAAAGATAACAGTTAAAATCCGTATTAAAGGAATGAACAATATACGTAATGCCACTTGTAAATTGGATGGTATTGCAGAATCTGTGTTTCTCGCTTCGGGACAGATTTCAGAAAAGACTGTGGCGCAGGAGTTTTGTCTCGGTAATCCCGTTTATAATTCCGGATCGGCGACGGACGGAACACTAAGCGCCTCTATCAGCGTGTTTGGTTTTGATACGGAGATTTCACATAACCTGCATTTGAGAGCAGAATTAGTGGACGGGAAAACCACATTTGAAGAAAGTTTTGATGATCTGAAAATAAGCCAGTTGGAAGAAGGAGGTGGAAGAATGAGCATTTTCATCGACATGACGTGCGAAAAAAAAGTACCGAATGTGAAAGTTGAAGGAAGTTCGGGTTTTGACGCCAACGTGGATGACTGGGAGGATGAAGTGAACAGTGATATAGATATTTGAGGACATAATTAATATTAATTGAAAAAATGAATAGAAGATGGGAACGAAAAGTTTATTGATGGCAATGGCAGCGCTGACGATAGCCGGTTGCTCGCAAAATGAAGTTACGGAGATAAATCCGGATGCAGACCGGACAATCGGTTTGGATGTATATACGGGAGTACAGACCAGAGGAACGGAAACCACTACGTCCACGCTGAAAGAAGCGGATGCCGGTTTCGGTATTTTTGCCTATAAAACAAGCAAGGAAGGATGGGATAGTGAGAAAGCGAGTACAACACCCGATTTTATGTATAATGAACATGCTACATGGACTTCCGGTAGTTGGGGGTATGCTTCTCTGCGTTTTTGGCCGACGAATGATGATAAAATAACTTTCTTCGCTTATGCACCTTATGAATCCAATCCGGGAGAGGGAACAGACCAAAAAATAATTTTATCGGCACAAAGTGATAAAGAGGCTCCTAAAATCACCTTTGAAGTAAAAACTTCAAATAATTGGAAAGATATGGTGGATTTAGTAACGGATTGCCGTACTGCCATAAAAGACTTGACTTCTGAGAGCAATGTCGGTAACAAAGGAACAGTCCAGTTTAAATTCAGCCATGTGCTTACCCAAATAGCCAATGTCAAGGTGAAGCCGGACGTGAATCTGGGCGCTGAAACAAGAATCTTTGTAACAGGATTAAAACTGTCTCCGGGAAGTGGAATACTTTACAACAAAGCGGTTTATGATTTCGGTACTGATGCTTGGAATGCCATCTCACCTTCCGCATCCTATTTTTCGGCTGAGCAAGACCTTAGTGAGTTTGTGAATAGAACAGGCATTGACCAATGGGGGTATAAGAAGAGTGCTGTCGACGTGAGTAGTAATACCGATGCAACAGCTTTGTTCTCAGAAAAGGAAGCTCTTTATTTCATTCCTGTGAATAACCAAAACGGTACAGCCAAGGAAGGGGATTTGAGCCTAAAGATTAGTTATGATGTTGTGACAAAGGTGAATGATAGTAGTAATCTGACAAGTACTGTGACGGATAAAGAAGTCAAATTGCCGCAAGGAACTTTTAAAAAAGGGACACAGCATACTTACGTGTTGACCATCAAGATGAATGCTATCAGTATTGCTGTTGATGACAATATGACGGGATGGACCAGTAATGGGGAAAGTAACATTTAGGTAGAAGGAGTATGAAAGGAAAAGTAGAAGATATAGGGATGAAGCGGTTGTGTAGCATCCTCCTTGCATTACTTTTGTTGTTGGGAGCATGCAGTGGGGAAGAAAGTAAGAACGGACTTCCGCAGGAGAATCTTCCTATCGGCTTTTCTGGAGTTATTACAATGACGAGGGGAACCGGGAAATTTGCCACTGCCGGTGAACTAAAGAATGTGGGAGTGTTTGCATATTTTACACATGGAAAATTCAACGAGAATACTGCCATACCGAATTTTATGTATAACCAGCTTGTGGAAAAACAACTGGATGAGGGAACATGGTCTTATAGTCCGGTCAAGTTCTGGCCGGACAATTCCACCACGGATAAAATCAGTTTCTTTGCTTATGCCCCTTACGTGAATGAAGTGGAAAATGGTTACCTCTCTTTTCAGGATGAAGGAACGGCAAGCGGATTTCCGGTGTTGGGGTATACCGTTCCAATAGCTGTAAATAATCAGATAGATTTTCTTGCCGCAACTCCGGTAATGAATCAAAGCAATGGTAATGTAACTTTCAAACTGCACCATACACTGACCAAGGTCAATGTCTATATAAAAAGTAATGATAATACGGAGGGAAAGTCAGTAACTTCCTTCTCGATTACGGGAATGAAGAGTGGATTGCTTACCTATTATAATCCTACAGCAGATAGTGACATAGGCTGGAAGTGGACATATCCATCGGCTGATGAAAAGGAAAACTTTACCACCGGTATAATAAGTTTTCCGGTACCGGATACAATTATAGAAGAAAAGAAACTGCTTGCAACCTTCTTTCTGCTTCCTGCCGGGGCAGGAAGTAAGTTCAATATTTCTTATCAATATACGGCCAAAGATAGTAATAATGCTCTTGTTGTTCAAACTGTCAGTATGGAAAACCAGTCTTTGCCTCTGACTGATAATTGGGCTTCGGGAAGGGCCGTCAGCTATACTATAGGTATAGCACGAAAGGCAATTACTGTGATACCGGAGAACGGTCCCGTATCATGGGAAGAGAATGCTGAAACCGAGACAGTTATTGGAACGGAAGCAAAACAAGAGACTGATTGACCTGATGGGGTAATTCTGGACTTCGCAAAAAGATGCCAATCTGTTTAAAGTAAGATAATATGAAAAGATATATGAAATTTTTCACTGGAATAGTATTTGGGGGCATCCTTTTAGTGTGTAGTGCATGCACTGACGAATACGAAGCAAACAATGGAGGTATGAAGGAGTGCTGTGAGGGAGTACCCTTTACAGTCCGGGCTATAGTCGCTGATTTTGAAGAGCTCTCCAATGCAGGAAAGTCCTCTACACGTACCTCTGTAAGGGACGAACATTTTAAAATGGAGTTTGTCGATGGTGATTCGATTGGTGTTTTTGCCATAAAGGACGGTGCTATAATGGATAATATTGATAATGCCAAATTGGTTTACAATATGTCAAGCGGCAGTTGGAATCCGGTGGGAAATGGTACACTTTATTGGTATGATGGAGTGAGTTATGTCGCTTACTATCCATATAGGAAGAATATCACAATAGATCTCTCAAAAGGTATGGACGGAGCCATTGCTTCACTGACCGGGAATGAAAAACTGCAACCTGCGAAGGACCAGTCCACAACAGAAAAGCATATTGCCAGCGATTTGTTGGTTGCCACCGGCGTACCTGCTATTGACAATTCTTCCGGAATAATCCTGAACTTGCTGTTTCAACACCAGTTTGCATTGCTTGTGTTGCAACCGCAAGTATACGTAGGTTGTTTTGCACCAGAAAAAGCAGGCTTTGTTTACCATAGGGAATCGAGGGTTTTAGGAACAGACTCGGCGGCTATTAATGTGAGTCTGAACGGTATTACTCCATATCAGATAGATTCTTTGAAATATTGTGCCATTGTTCTGCCGCAAGCAAATGCACGGGTTACCGGAAACTATATGACTACCGATGGCAGAGATGATACGAATATAAAGATAAATTATTCGGGCAGCTCCATCAGTTTTACTTCTGGAAAATGCTATACCTTGAAGGTTATTAGTCCCGTACCCGGTAAAGGAAGTATAGAAAGAAAGCTTTATCCCGGGGATTTTGTCTTTCAGAACGAAATCGATAAAAGAATAGAAGTACATCCCGGAAACGGGAAGTTGGAAGAAGATGGGAAAATCTATGATTATGAAAATGCTATCGGAATGGTAATTACTTGCGATCCGGAAAGGATGACAGACGAGAGGTGTAATAAAAAAGGATGGAATCATGCCTATGTGATGATGTTGGATAGTTTGAAAGAAGGGAATTGGGGACCGATGGATTTAATCGAAGCGGATATTGATACAATATCAATAGCTGATGTGAAGTCAAAGCATGATTTTAGCAGAATTAAGAATAACATGAACGGGTACTCTGAAACTTTACAAATGCTGGCAAATCATGAGGGTGATGCATCTTTTGTAAGCGACTGTCGTGCTTTTTATCTGGTGAAAACTTACAATAACAGCAATAAGGTGCCGGATGGGATCGAACGTAGTCCGTGGTTTCTGCCAAGCATAGGGCAATGGTTTGATGTATTGGTGAATATTTGTGGAAAATCTCCGGAAAACTTTCGGCACAATACCGGTAATGGTTTACAAGACGAAAAGTGGGGACTGGAAACGTTAGATAAATTAGAAGGACAGTTATCCAAAGTTGGTAAATCGTTACCGCAGTTTAACGTGAACTACAGACTTGGTTTCAGTTGCAGTTCTCAATATGATAAAGATAGAAGCTGGATGCTTCTCTGGCATATTGATGATCCCTTATATAAGTGGGAAAGGGTTTGCTTACAAGGATATAATAAGACTTCTGCATGGCATGTCCGGCCGTTTTTTGCATTTTAATCATTCCTTGATTAAAAATAGTCCTAATCTAAGTTTGAATTCATTATGAAAAAGTCCGGATAGCGCATTGATATTTTATGTAATTTCGTTTGTGTTCTCGAAATAGTGGAGTATCTTTGTTTTCATTTAAATATATTATGATTATGAAACTGAATACTTATCGCTTGTCTTCTTTGGAAGACCCTACTGATGAACAACTGCATGCTTTGATGGAACAAGTGGCTGTTGCGGCCCGTGAAAGTTCTCGCAAGGCAAAAAGAGAATTGGAGCGGAGAATGCAAGAGGTGAGAGAAAAATTGAAAGCATATAGAGCTAAAAATGTAAGTGATATATCCATGTGATGAACGAAAAAAATCCGACACTTTGTATAGTAGCTGGTCCGAATGGTTCGGGTAAAACTTCTACGACAGTGCAACTGCTTCATAATGAATGGGCAGAAAATAGCCTTTACATTAATCCTGATAATATAGCGCAAGAACAATATGGTGATTGGAATTCTCCCGTTGCAGTATTGAAGGCAGCAGAATTGGCGACTAAAATGCGTTATGAGTGTTTAAGGAAAAGGCAAGATTTTGTATTTGAAACAGTCTTTTCCTCAGACGAAAAACTTGCATTTGTTGAAGAAGCAAAAAAAGCAGGATTTTTTATTCGCATTTTTTTTGTCTGTACAAATAATCCTGAGATAAATGTACGGCGTATTACACAGCGCTATTTGAATGGAGGGCATGAAGTTCCCATTTCCAAAATTATTTCCCGTTATTATAAATCGTTATTGAATATAGGCAAAGCAATATCCTTGGTTGATAGGGTATATGTCTACGATAATTCAATAGAAAATCAAATTCCTCGATTATTGTTCCGCACTGTAAACGGGACCCTCTTCAAACAATATGTAGAGGAAATCCCGCAGTGGGCACAGTTCCTTATCAAATAGAGAATGAAAAGAGTCTATACCAAAACTGGAGACAAAGGAACAACAGGTATTCATGGTGGCACGCGCGTGCCGAAAGATGACATCCGTATCGAGGCAAACGGATGCCTTGATGAATTGAATGCCGTGATTGGTATCGTGCGCTCCATGCTGGCGGCAGAAGATGGTTGGCAGGAGTTGCTGCATGCTGTCCAGCGGGAACTGATGGTGGTAATGAGCCATGTGGCCACTCCCTCGGGAGTGGTAAATCCTAATCCGCTTTCTGCCGCAGAGCTCACGCTACGCTGTGAGCAGGAGATGGATGCCATGACCGTCCTGCTGACGGACAACGGCTACTTCCTTTTGCCCGGTGGCACTCCCATATCAGCCCAACTGCAGTTTGCCCGTACCGTGGCCCGCCGTGCCGAACGCCGTTTGTGGACACTCCATCGCCAAGACCCCGTGAACGAGGATATTCTGCGCTTCATCAACCGCCTTTCGGACTTGTTCTTCGTCATGGCCCGCATGGAGATGCAGCGGCAGGACTGGCCGGAAGAGAAATGGCAAGAGTTTGCCTACAAAAGGAAAAGACTGTAAGCACTTATCGCTAACCGCCGGGAAGCTGTTTTCAGCATAGGGGTTCTATTTGTTGTCCGAGCCTTAAATCATACAGACATGCCCGTACTTCCGCTTCGCTGCCGATATGCTTTCCTGCATCGTCGGACAGCTTCACGCATTCGCGCCATTCCTGGTTGACGTTCATCTTGCATTGCGTCAGTTTCATTACGATGTTGGAGGGCTTGAATCCGGTATCATTCGTCAGATTGGTGCCGATGCCGAAGGAGCAGCGGATTTTGCCCCTGCAATGCTCCTGGATGTCGAGTGCCTTGCCAAAATCGAGCGCATTGCTGAAGACGATGGTTTTAGTGGTAGGGTCGATGCCCAGTTCGCGGTAGCGGGCAACGAGCTTGTCGGTGAAATCGAATTCATCGCCGGAGTCGCAGCGTACACCGTCGAATAGTTTGGCCTGCTTGCGGCTCAGGTTACTTAAGAAAATGCCGGAGGTATAGGTATCGGACAGTGCGATGCCCAAGTCACCGTCGTACACGTTCACCCAGTTTTCCAAGGCCATGTAGTTGGCGTGTTTGTAGCCGAACTGTGCGCCGTGGAACATGAACCATTCATGCGGATGCGTCCCCATAGGCTTCATGCCGTATTTCATGGCGAAGTGGCAGTTGGAAGTCCCGGTACAGTATTCGGCGGCTTCCTTCAGACGGTCTATGACTTTGTCCTGTACCTCGAACGAGAAGCGTCTCCGGGTGCCGAACTCTGAAAAATACAGCTGGTGTCGGTTGGAGAGTGCCACCTTTTCGGACAGTTTGCAGAGTATGCCGTCCATGTCGGCCACGTTTCCCAAAGAACGGTTCTTTATTTCGGATACGATAGAAAGCAGGGGGACTTCGTAAAGGGTGGCCTTGTACAGATAGTCCGTGATTTCAATGTTCAGGTGCCGGTCCTCGTCCAGATGGATGCTTACCTTCTCCGGCTGGAAGCGGAAGGAGGAGAGCCACTCCCAATAGACCCTCGGCAGGAAACGGCAGTGGCGGGTCATGTATTCCAGCTCTTCGGCAGTAAGTACGGTCTGTGCCAGGCTGTCCACCGCCTCTTGCAGTTCCTTCAGAAACGTGTCCGTATAGGCGGTGTCGTCTCTGTCCTTGAAGCTGAAAGTGCCCATGGCATAGGGAAACAATTTGATGTAGGCATACGAGGTGGTGAATTTGTAAAGGTCTGTATCGAGTATGGTATGAATCATGGCAAAATATTCTTTAGTTATGATGTTCGATTTTGGGGATGAAGATAGTGAAAATTTCTTATTTGATCAGCCTCTATCTGTTAACAACGGCATATTCCTATTAAACCATGTTATAAATGAGACCGTCATGGACAGAAATTTTGGATATTTCGGGGAAGTCCGTACATTTGCAATGTGTTTTTCATAGTATTAGATTTAAGGTTAACAAAAGATTGGCTGTC
>OWIL01001545.1_pt1 | contig 10615 bp, 3 predicted proteins | sample 1732871 | NCBI WGS metagenome assembly OWIL01 (sample SAMN05065763, study PRJEB22554) | human gut metagenome | biome: ENVO:2100002; feature: ENVO:00000062; material: ENVO:00002003 | host: Homo sapiens | place: USA
AGATGTAGCTCCGTCTCGTGGGCTCGGAGATGTGTATAAGAGACAGTCATTATACTGTTTTAGATTTTCAGTATACCTCATTTTCGGATATTTTACAATAAATTTTGTACAAAAAGATTTTTACTCCTGCGTTCGTATGAGAACAGCATTGGAAATCAGAATTATGGCGCCGCCGAGCAATATGTTCCAGGTCAGCGGTTTGCCGAGGAACATCCAATCCAAGAACAACCCGGTTACCGGTTCCAAAAGCAGAAGCATACCGACAATTACCGGGCTGACATTGCGGTTGTTGGCAAACAGCAGCAGATTGGGCGCCACATAAGAAGCTAATGTGTAGATGACAAAACAAAGCCACAGCTGCGGCGGCATTTCCAGGCTGAATATCCGGACGCCGTTGAACTCAGGCAAAATCCTTAAAATCCAATAGAGTGCAAAAACGGGTATCAGCGTATAAACGCTGGCCGCGAGAAATGTTCCGGAAGGCGATACATTCTGCCGGCTGAAATATTGAGCCACAATCAGCCATAAAGACAATCCGACACCGCCGAGAACCGCGAGAAGGACACCCCACGGCGATAACTCCGTCCCGCCGCTCGGATTGATAAGAAACCACAGGCCGACAATCATACAGCCGACCAGAAACCAGTTCAGCAGCGTCTGGCGGCGGCGAAAATAAAAGCGTTCGATCAAAATGGTCCAAACCGGCTGCAAATAAATCAGCAATACGACCAATGTAACCGGAATTTTAAGAAAGATCGGCGTATATTGTCCCAGCGTTATGAAAAACAGAGCGGCGGCAAACAGAAATTTCATTTTCAAAGGTATGCGCCAAAGCTTATGCAAATCACAGCGGGCAAAATAAGCAATAAACAAAACGGAAAGCAGATTCGGATAAATCATCAGTTCAAACAAAGATGCTCCGAGGTTTGACAAAACCTTGGCTCCGAAAATGACGCCGCCGTCAAGAATGCCGCTTAACGCGAGATACAAATAAACCATTTTTCCTCCGCAGAGGAATATAATTACTCTTTCACGTTTTTCATCTGCTCACGGTACCAGTCAGACCAATGCCGTTTATCAATGCGGAGTTCGCGGACAAGCGGTTTTCCGTCTGCAAGGGCAAATTCCAGCTGCATCAGCGGCCGGGTGCGGTTTATCATCCGTTCCAGCTGCGGCGCAACATCTTCCGGAAGGTAGAAACGGTAAACTTTTTCAAATTTATCCTTCGGACAGGTTTGTCCGCCGAATGTTTTACAATCCGTTCGCGTCCAGTCAGGCTGCAATTCCAAATAATGCCCGGAAATCAGACTGCGGGGGTCATACCCCTCTACCGTTACCATAACCCGCGGCGCGGTCAGGCTGAGGTATTGCAGAACAGCCGTCCATATCAGGAGAACGACTATCGGAAAAGCCAAAGCCGGCAAAGCCCAATTTTTTCTAATCATGATTTTTCTCCCCGACATTATGCAGCAAACGGCGCCGTACCTTTTGCCAGATGACGGCTATCGCGGCAAAGGCCAGCCCGGAGACAATCAGCCCCATTCCGGTTGACAGTATGGAGCCGAAGACCTCAAGGTAAACTCCAAAAAAGCGCAACGCAATCAAAACCGTGCTTACATTCAGCAAACGCGGATAATTGTGCCGGTATGCATAAATTCCCGCCACCGACAGCAAAGCAATCATCATCAGGGCGGAAGTTTCATCTTCCCAGGCGGGCAGCATATCCGTCAAAAAAGCATAAACAAAGATGACGGCAGCCGCGGCTATTCCCGGCCGCAACGAAGTTTTCCGGCAAGCGAAAGCGAACCCGGCCAGCGCAAGTGCTGACAAGCCCCAAACCGTCCAACCGAGTGAAACATTATCCGTCCGAAAATAGGACCAATCTTTCAAACTGAAAGCATCCAGCACAAAAGCGCAAAATGCAAAAGCAAAAACGGTCAGATGCCGCCAAGCCTTTTGAATGGCCGGATGCGGCAGCATTTGCAGCAGGCGGTAAAAGACCAGCATGGCAAACAGGCCGCTCCAGATACCGAAATTAGCATTGCGGTCAAACAACCGGTCAATGAAATCGGCAAACCAGCGATAATCAGACAGGCGGTCATACAGCGACAGGAAAAAGCCAATAAACCACAAACCGGGAAACAACGGCTTGCTGCTCAGGAACAGAAGGGGAAAAGTTAAAACCGACCAGAAGAGCAAAGCGCTCAATCCATGCGCCGGCAAATGATATATCTGCCCGACCAGGCCGATTGAACCGAGAACAAGTAAGGCAAAGGCCGTCAGCAGTGCCTCGGCAGCCAGGTTCCTTCCCTTTCTGCGGCTGTGCCATACTCCCCATGCAGCCGTGCAAAGAAGAGCAAAATCGACGCCGAGTTTAACTGCGGCGGGAATAGACTCCCAATTGGCGGCAATGACGGCAATCACACCGATGCCGATACAAAAACAGCTTAAAAACAAAAGCGCATGATAAAGCATCGGGCGCCTGACGTTGTTTTCATAATCGGTAATTTTCTGCTGCTGTTCCGCAGTAATCAGACCGCGTTTTTGCCAATCCGACAATTTTGAGTAGATATTCATTTTTTCTTCCTATTTATGAGACCTGACAAATTGTAGGCGACGATTAATTATATAGCAACGAAATTTTAAAAATATTAATAAAGAGTTAAAAACCGTGGTATAACCTGCGCACCGCGATTGACGGAAATTTACCCCTAAGTTAAAAATACTCTGTCGACAAATATATTTTTAACCATGGTAGTAGATTGATGAAATTTAAAATTTTCAGCTTCAAGAGCATTGTTACCTATCTGACAATTGTTTCTTTCTACATTGCGACCACGCTTTCGGCCTTTGCGGCACCCCTGCCCCCGATAAGCCTGGCCCAGATGTACAGCCTGGCTTCACAAGGGAATGTCAGGGCTCTGCGTGCTGCCGTTCAGCGCGGAATGAACATTGATGCGACCGACAGATACGGCAACACCGGCCTGTGTCATTCAATCTACCAAAACAATTATACGGCATATAACGCTTTTCATGCTTCCGGCGCAAATCCTCGGCATCCCTGCATTCAGAACATTCCGCCGCAGCAATATGATTATTTCATGGCCTCGAGCCGGGCAACGCCGATAACCGCTACGCCCCGCGACGCCTATAAAGAATTTGCAGACGGCGAATTCGTCTTTTCAACCACAACCTGGGTTATCGGCGGCCTGCTTCTGGCCGGCGGCATTGCCGCAATTGCCCTGAGCGGCGGCGGTGGCGGCAAAAAACACCATTACTATTTTCCGCCGAATGACAGCTTTACGCCGACGGACGACAGTCTGGGCGCTTTTGTCGGTACGGAAACGCCTTCCGCTCCCGAAAACAGCCCCTATACGCCGGTAAAAATCACCAACGGCGAAAATGACAGCAACTTTACGCTGAGCAATGATTCTCAAATCAAAGTGGGTGATGAAACCAAAAATCTGGTTGACGTGATTAACCTGAACGACTCCGTGCTTGATTATACCAAATATATTCAGGTCGGAATGAAAGCGATTGACGGCAATCAGGTCGTCAACGGCAAAATTCCCCTGACCGGCACCGAAGTCGGCGCAACAATTACCCTGCAGAACAATACCGCCGGCATGGTGGCACTGCATAACTCTAACGCCATAAACAACAATACGCTTAAAATTATCGCCCGCAACGGAACACTGGGCATGATTGCCAGTGATAAATCACTGGTGCGCAACAACGGAAACATAGACATTGCCTTTCAGGGCACTACCGCCACCGACCAAGTGGACGGCATGTATGCCGATACCTCCTCCACTGCCATCAATGACGGAAAAATCACCGGAAACGCTGCGGTTGACAGTGTTGCCGGTACTTTAATCGGTATGCAGGGACGTTTGATTAACCAAGTGCAAAATCCGGCCGGCACCATTCCGACCCAGCTGATTAACAACGGTAATATTTCCCTGAGTGCCGCAGCAACGCCCGACAAGACAATTTCTACCTCTCTGGTCGGTATGGGCAGCTTTTTGGAAAAGGCGTTTCTGGAGGGAACAAAGCTGCTGCGCCGTACCGGGTTTATTGAAATTACCAACGCCGCCAACGGCGTCATTGATCTGAACGTCAATCTCGGCGACAGCGGTACCTATGATTCGACGCAAAGCAATCTGCTGAACGGAACCGGAGGTATTGTCGGTATTCGCTCAGACGCTCATACCACAGCAACAAACAACGGCGCCATCCGCCTGACGATTGCGCCGGAAAGCACCAACAACATTACCAATTCCCATGCCGGAATGCTGTCTGTACACGGCGGAACAATCGTCAATAACAAAGAAATCACGGTCACCGGAGGAATCGGCGGCTACGGTATGCTGGGTGTTCGCGGCGAAGGAACCAACTCCGAATTCAACACCCTTAATCCGACCATCGTCAATTCCGAAAGCGGAACCATCAGCGTCAACAGCACCGACGGTTTCGGCATGGCAACCCGGCACGGCGGAACCGTTGTCAACAAAGGCACAATCAAAATGCTGGCCAAAGGCACCGGCCTCCAGATTAACGCCGGAACCGGAACAAACAGCGGCACCATAACACTGAACAACGGCGGCGACGGCATGACCATCCGGCAGAACGTTACGACGGAAGCGGGAACGGCCAATAATGCCAGCAGCGCCAAAATTCAAAATACGGAAACCGGCGTGATTGACATCAAATATGCCAACGGTTCCAACGGTATGTTTATTGAAGACGGCACTGCCGAAAACAACGGCTCAATCAAAATCAACGGCACCGACAGTACGACAACCGAAGCTTCCTACGGCATTCATGCTCAAAACGGCACCATGCTTAACACAGGGTCGATTGACATGGACGTTATTCTTTCCGGCGATGCCGACTCTTACGGCATGTATGGCGAAAATTCGGCCTCGGCCACCAACGCGGCTACGGGTAAAATTACTTTTACCCGCAAGGGCACCGGCATGTACACAACGCAGGGAACCAATACCAACCACGGACAGATTGTCATGAACGGTATCGGTTCAACCGGTATGGCTTCCGAAAGCGGTGCCGTTCTGAACGGCAAAACCGGCTCAATCCTGCTGGTCAGCGGCACGGGCATCAAATCGACCTCCGGCTCCGTTACCAATCAGGGCTCAATTAATATTTCACAGGGTGAGGATTCTGTCGGCATATCTTCCGGCAGCAATGCGGTTAATGACAAAGACGCTACGATTCAAATTACCGGCGCCAATTCGACCGGCATTTCGGTTGAAGAAAATGCCACTGCGGTCAACCGGGGCACCATTACCTTAACCAGCACTCAAAACAGCAAAGAAAACTATGGTATGATTTCCGCCGGCGGTGAACGGGCCCAGATTGACAATGACGGAATTATCAACCTGAACGGCTATGACTATGCGGCCAGCAAAGAAGTCGGCTACGGCATGTCTATCGGCGACGGACGGGCCAATAACAACAACACAATCAACATCAACCGCATGTATGGTTACGGCATGGCCTCTACCGAAGGTACACTGACCAATAACGGAACAATCAACCTGACCAACGGCGGATACGGCATTATGGGCGAAAGCGGCGAATCGTTTAACAATAAAGATGCAACAATTACCATTACCGGAACGCCCAATATGCAAAATTCATACGGTATGTCCATGCAGGACGGAACGGCCAAAAACTTTGGGCAAATCGACGTTACCGGCGGTTCGGTCAACTCCGAAACCTACGGTATCTCCGTCAACGGCGGCAACGGACTGAATCACGGTCTGATCAATATGCGTTCAGACAATGCGTTCGGCCTGTTTGACGAAGGCGACGGCGAAATCACCAATGTTGCCGGGGGAACAATTAACCTGTACGGCAATAACTCCGTCGGTATGCAGACCACAAGCGGCAAAGCCGAAAATTTCGGCACGATCAACATCGGCGTTGACAACGGAACCGGGGCAATTGTCGGCGGCAGCGGCAGTACGGGCATGATCGCCGGTGACGGAGCAACGGCCATTAACTCCGGACATATCAACATGAACGGCAACAATGCCGTCGGCATGACCGCAAACGGCGGAACCGTCATCAACGACAAGAGCGGAACTATCACCCTAAACGGCGGCAACGGTACCATTTTCACGACAACGAATGACGGTACGGCCATCAATAACGGTGATATCGTCATTAACGCCGAAGATTATACTCTGTTCAGCACAACGGACTCCGACGAAGGCAATTTCCAAAATAACGGCAATGTCACGGTTGGCGCCGGAGGTTCCAAAGTTATTATCGCCGGAGACGGAAACAATATTACCAACAGCGGTAAGATTGACCTGAACGGCAAAGACGGCTTTATCATCTATACCAAAGGGAACGGTTCGGTTACCAACAACGGTACGCTGGAAATCGGCGAAGACAGCAGCAACTCGCACGGCATTTATATGAGCGAAACGGCTACGGGAACAGTTTTGAACGACCTTAAAGGGATTATTAACGTTAAAGGAACCAATTCTTCCGGCATGACTCTGGCTTCGGATACCGACACCGTCAGCATTACCAATAAAGGAAAAATCAATGTTGACGGAACCGGTTCCAAAGGCATTACCTCTACCAAGGGCGGAACTGTCAACAACGAGGGAACGATTACCATTGCCGACGGTTCGGCGGCCATTGAAGCAGCCGGCGGAACGGTCAACAACAAAGCCGGCGCCAGCATCACAACCGAGAAAGACAGCAGTGCCGACGGCATTAACATTTCCAGCAACGCAAACAGCGGGGCAACGGTCACCAATGACGGAACGATTACGGTCAACGGCAGCGGCAGTGCCATTAATTCTTCCATTTCCGCTACTTCTCCGGCCGAAACGTCAAATACAATAAACAACAACGGCGTCATTACGATTACCGGAAACGGAAACGGCATTTGGGCCGACACGGCAACCGTTACCAACGCCGCAGGTGCCCGCATTGAGGTCGGCGGAAGCGGTTACGGCATACGCGCGTCCAAAGGCAGCATTACCAACAGCGGAACGATAACGGTTTCCGGCTCAAACGGAACCGGAATGTCCGGCGGCGGAACGCTGGTTAATGATAAAACGATTACTGCATCGGGAAGCAGTTCCAAAGGTATGGAAGTAACAACCGGCGGCACGGGAACCAATAACAAGGACATCACCGCCAGCGGCAGCAATTCCTCAGGCATTTATGTCAACGGCGGAACGGCCGACAATATCGGAACCATTATCTCCAGCGGCAACGGTTCTTCCGGTATCTATGCGGCCAACGGCGAAGCCTACAATCAAACGACGATTTCGGTTGCCGGCGAAGGTTCTATCGGGATGACAGCCGGCAGCGGAACCGTGACCAACGGCAAAACGGTTCAGGTTCCGGTTTTGGACGAAGGCGGAGAACCGGTTCTCGGCGATGACGACCAGCCCAAATATGAAGAAAAGGATTTGCCCGGCACCATTAATGTTGTCGGCAGCAATGCCGCCGGTATGAAACTGGCAGGAAGCGGCAAAGTCATCAATAACAAAGGCGCAACAATCAACGTCTCGGGTGCCGGGTCAACCGGTATTTGGGCGGCCGGTTCGGGAAGCGCCGTCAACAACGGAACAATCAATGTTTCCGCCGCAGATACGGCAGCTTCGGGCATGAGGGCTTCAACCGGCACCGCAACCAACAATGCAGCCATTACCGTTACCGGAAACGGTGCGCAAGGTATGTATGCCGACGGCGGCAATGTTGTCAATGCCGCTTTGGGAACGATTGACCTGAAAGCCGAAAATACGGTTGGTATTTATGTGGCCAACGGCAGCGGCAGCAATTTGGGAACTATCAATCTGGGAGGCACCGGCGCCATCGGTCTGCAGGCAGACGGAGGAACAGCCACCAACTCCGGCAGTCTCAAAGTCAGCGGCACCGATACGGTCGGCTTATATGCCAACGGGGGTACCGTGGTCAACAGCGGAACAATCGAATTCAGCAGCGGCGATGCGGCTGTTTTAGTTGACGACGGAATCGGACGCAACGACAAAACAATTACGGTTACTTCCTCCAACCTTGAGGCTATGCGTGCCGACGGCGGCGAAGCCGTTAATGCCAGCGGCGGAACCATTACGCTGAACAGCTCGGCCAATAACTCTACGGCCATGTATGCAACCAGAGGAAAAATTACCAATAACGGTACTATTGCCCTCAACGGAAGCAGCGGAATCGGTATGATGACAGAGGCGGAAGGAACTGCAAGCAACACGGGAACCATTAACGTCAGCGGGGCAGATTCCGTCGGTATTCTGGCTGACGGAGGAACAGCTACAAACAGCAGCGGTACCATTAATGTTACCGGCAGCAGTTCATTCGGCATGAAAGCAACCGAGGGCGAAGCAATCAACAATGCTACAATTAATGCCAATAACAATATCGGCATGTTCGCTGACGGCGGAATTGTTACCAACGGCAGCAGCGGAAAAATCAATGCCGGTTCCGGCGCTTCTTACCTGATGCTGGCGGAAAACGGCGGCACGGCAAATAACAAAGGCACCCTCACCTTCAGCGGTTCAGGCTCTGCTTTGCAGGCCAAAGGGGCTACCGTCAACAACACAGGTTCAATTACCGCGACCGGCAGCGGAAACGGCATGGCGGCAGACGGAACATCTTCCGCCGGAGCAAATGCTGTCAACAGCGGCACCATTACCGTCAACAGCGGCAAAGGTATGATTGCAACCTCTACAACGATAGATACGACAGTCACCAATGCGTCTGGCGGTGTCATCACCGTCAACAGCAACGGCGGTGTCGGCATGTATGCCGACGGATCGCATGCCCGCGCCATTAACCTCGGTACCATTAACATTAAAGGAACTTCGTCCACTTCTTACGGGATGAAGGCCGTCAACGGCGGTTCGGTTGAAAATGTCGGAACGATTAATATGGCTGCCGGTTCGGCCGGAACAGGCATCTATGTTGACGGGAAATCCACTTTCTACAACAATGCTTCGGGTAAAATCGTTTTTGCCGGCGGACAAACGCAAAGCGGAACCATTACCGGCGACACCTCGGCCGGCAGCGTTGACATTTGCGATGACGGCGGCAGCTGCGCCAACAAGTTTATTCATCTGGAACAAGGCGCAACCCTGCAAAACAGCGGCACTATGGTCACGTCCGCCTCGTTCAAACTTAACGAAATGGGCGGCGGCAGAGTTCTGCTTGCCTCAACCGGAACAATGGTCGCCGGCAACGAAATCAGCGGCGATTTATATGCCGTCAGCGACCGGGCGATGCTGGAACAGGGACAGAAAGATGTTTATGTTAACCGGAATGCTTTGACGGCCAGTGAAATTGACGTCAACCTGATGTCCGCTTCGCCGATGTGGGAAGTCTCTCTGGTTGACAGCGCGGAAGATTCTGCCGACGATGCGGCGGCGCAGGCTGAAGACGAACCGGCCGTCGAACAGCCGACAGTCAAAGACGAAGATGAGGCAGACAACGACGGCAGCACTTCCGACAAACCGTCCAGCGAAAAAGACATCGTTTATAACCGTGTCGCTTTCTCGAATCTGGTTAATAATGCCAGCCAGGCGGCTTATCTGGAAAGCAATTATGCTATCCGCAACACAATTTATGACGGTATGATTACGGCCGGCAGCATGGAAGAATTCAATCAGGCTTTATACAGTAATCTGGGGCTTGACTTAATTCCCAATTTTGCCAAACAAAATATGGATATTCTCCGCAATGTCAACCGTCAGGTCAACAGTGCCGTATTCAACAACAATGACACGAAAGAATTCCGTGTTCATGTCGGCTATGACTATTTTGAGCGCGAACAGGACGGCACCAACGGCCTGAGCGGTTATGAAGACGAGGCCCACACCGGTTATGCTTTGTTTGACAAGAAATATAACGCCAACTTCCGTTACGGCCTCGGCGCCAGCTTCACCAAATACAGCAGTGATTATGACAACGGTGCGGAACGTGATGAAGTCATTGCCCAAATTATGGCGCCGTTGATTTTCGAAACCGACAGCACCAAGGTTGTTTCGATGCCGAGAATCGGTATGGGCTGGGGTGAATATACCCGTTATGACCATACCGGGGAATATAAGGCCGATACCCGTAATTATTACTACGGTATCACTAACGAAGCGCGCCATGAACTGGATATGGGCCTGCTGACGTTGGAACCGGTGGCCGAATTCAATATTATCGGCCTGTATCAAGGACGCACCAAGGAAAATATCCGGGTTGATTCCGGTAATAACCTTTCCGTTGAGGGCGGACTCGGCTTATATGCCAAGAAGAGTTTCAAACCTATGGGTGACGATGAACTGAACATCCGTCTGGGCGGAACTTATTATCATGAGTTTAACAACCCCTATCAGGCAGTCAGCGCCGGTATTGTCGGACTGCAGGGACGTTATCACATGAACAGCTATGAGACACAACGCAACCGAGCAGTTCTGTCCAGCCGTTTCGATTATAAACGCGGCAAGTTCAATTTCTATCTGGAAGGCAGCCGCTTTATCGAAGACGACAGCACCTATTCGGTCAACGCCGGTCTGACATATGCTTTCTAAATATCGACAAGCCCCTTAAATAAGGGGCTTTT
>OWIL01001566.1_pt1 | contig 10510 bp, 7 predicted proteins | sample 1732871 | NCBI WGS metagenome assembly OWIL01 (sample SAMN05065763, study PRJEB22554) | human gut metagenome | biome: ENVO:2100002; feature: ENVO:00000062; material: ENVO:00002003 | host: Homo sapiens | place: USA
CTCCGTCTCGTGGGCTCGGAGATGTGTATAAGAGACAGTGGCTGCCGACTCCGAAGTTGCCGATGCTGATTTCGCTGCCGAACAGCAGGTGAACGCACGAGTTCCGAAGGGAATGGAGGAACTTGTTCCAGACATGATGCCGGAAACGATCTCAGAAGGAGTAAGAGAGATCACTTTGCCGAACGACCCGGTGGAAGTAGATACGGAAGCGTGGGAAGCCGACGAGATCAAGGCGTTAGAAGCGGATTCACCGGCGGAGGATGCAGAGGATCATGTTGAACAGGACGAGCAGGTGCCGATAGATGCGGAAGATGCCGGGCAGACAGAAGACGCATATCTGCCGACGGATGTTTCCGAAGCAGAAGGAGTCGATGAGCCGGAGGAGCGCGTACCGGAAGGAATAAAAGGACCGGATGTGCTGGAGACAACCGCAGAGCCGGAAGAAGAAAGGCAGCCTGCTAAAAAGAAACTGGGAGATACGATGCCGTTAGACGTTGCATTGAGAAAACTTCTTCATCCGGAGTTGGAAGAATTGACGGCAGATGATTTCCAAGACGAGACAGCTCCGATGGATTTTAATTTTGAAGATGAAGAAGAGTCGGAATCTGATTTGACGGAAACGGGAGCGATGGACTTTGACTTTGAAGATGAAGAAGAGCCGGAGTTTGATTTAACGGAAACGGGAGCGATGGATTTCGACTTTGAGAATGAAGAAGAGCCGGAGTTTGACTTGACGGAAACGGGAGCGATGGACTTTGATTTTGAAGACGAAGAAGAGTCGGAGTTCGATTTGACGGAAACAGGAGCGATGGATTTTGACTTTGAGGATGAAGAGGAGTCGGAATTCGGCAAAGAAAAGGATATGGGAAATACATCCCAGATCAAATTCCGTCCGGTAAGAAAAGATGAGATCGAGGATGAAGAAGATCTTGCGGATCTGGAGCAGGCGATCGGAGAGATTGAGTCGGTTGCAGATATAGACATGGTAAGTCGTTTGAAAGAGGAAAAACGCCGCGCCGCATTACAGGCAGAAGAAGAGGAGAAAGCGGAAGAAGCCGCAAGAGCAGAAAAGGCGGCACAAGCAGAAGAAGCCGCAAGAGCGGAAGAGGCGGCACAAGCAGAAGAAGCCGCACAAGCGGAGGAGGCAGCGCAAGCGGAAGCGGCCGCTGAAATAAAAGAGGACGATCAGATTACAGGTCAGATCAGTTTGGAAGATATCCTTTCGGGATTTGAAGAAAATGCAGGAGAGGATGAGCCGGTTGAAGAGGGGACGGATGCAGAAGGAGCATCCGAATCGGAACAAGAAGAAGTTATAGATTCAGCAGGGGATACAGCAAAAGGGGATACTATGGAGACGAATAAGAAAACAACACCGATTTTACCGCCGGATATTCAACGTATGATTGATGAAATTGAGGGAATTATCCCGCCGGAAGAAGAAAAGAAAGAACCTACAGGAGTATATCTTAAGAGAAAAGAAGAACCAAGCGAAAACATGGGTCAGGTTGCGGAGGATCTTAGAATCGACGATGATTTTGATGATGACTTTGACGAAGATTTCGACGAGGAGTTCGAGGAAGATTTGGATGACGATTACTTTGAAGAAGACTACTATGAAGAATCAGAGGAAGTGATCGAAGAACCGGAGGAAGATTACTACGAAGAAGCAGACGAAGTGATCGAAGAGCCGGAAGAAGATTACTATGAAGAATCAGACGAAGTGATCGAAGAACCGGAGGAAGATTACTATGAAGAATCAGAGGAAGTGATCGAAGAACCGGAAGAAGATTACTATGAAGAATCAGAAGAAGTGATTGAAGAACCGGAAGAAGATTACTACGAAGAAGCGGATGAAGTGATCGAAGAGGCGGAAGGAAACGCAGATGACGAGTATTTCTTCGGGGAAGATGACGCGGAAGAGATTCAGGACATTGAGGATGAGTTCACAGTAAATCCTGATTATTCGGGAGAGGATGACGACAGAGAGATTCCTGATGATGACGAGCCGATCGACATTATGTCGGCGACGACACCGCTTAGCCGTAAAGAGACTGCGAAGCTGATTGCGACAGGTAAGACTGCGCCGCTTCCGCTCGATGAGATCTCGGATGCATTGTCAATGGATACCGGTTTTGTCGTACATGGAAGATATGACCTTGAGATGCAAAGCGGTATCGGAACGAGAGCCGGACTTACAGAGGAACAGAAGAAACTGTTTTCTTACTTTGTTCCGGTGCGCGGAATGAGCGAACAGCTTGTCGATGTGCTTGAGCAGGATAAGAACTGTACGAACAGAAAAGGGACTTCGAGAACGGGCAACTTGCTTATCATTGGAAATAAAGGCAACGGAAAAACGGTTCTTGCCGTTGACGTCGTGAAAGCGATCCAGAAGCAAAGAGACATCCGTCAGGGCAAGGTCGCGATCGTGACAGGAGATTCTCTGAATAAGAAGAAGATCAGCGATATTGTCGAAAAACTTTACGGCGGCGCTCTGATCATTGAGAAAGCGTCCAAAATGAATGAAAAGACAGTTGCGCGTCTTAATAAAGCGATGGAGCAGGATACAGGCGAGATGCTGATCGTCTTGGAAGAGCAGAGAAAGCCGCTTGACAGACTGTTGTCATCGAACAGAGAATTCAGGAAAAAATTCACATCAAGACTGGAAGTGCCGATTTTCATCAACGATGAGCTTGTTACGTTCGGTCAGACGTATGCGAAAGAAAACGGATATCACATTGACGAGATGGGAATTCTTGCGCTGTATAGTAAAATTGATTCTCTGCAGAGAGAAGATCATTTTGTGACGGTTGCGGAAGTGAAAGAAGTTATGGATGACGCGATCCGTCATTCTCAGAAGGCGTCCGCGAAGAAATTGATGCGGAAAGTTTTCGGAAGAAATACAGACGAGTCAGACCGTATTATTCTTTCTGAAAAAGATTTTAATATATAAAGAAGCACGATAATAGACTATAATTTAAAATGTGTGCATAAATAGACAAAATACAAGAGAAACGGGCGGGAAAGAGCTGTCTGTTTCTCTTTATTTTTTGGACGGAATCAAGTATAATGAAACTATCACGGAAGCGGGCAGAAACGCTTCGATATTTTATTATGAGGAAACGGCGAGGTGGGCTTTTATGGCAAGGAGAAAAGGTGCGGGCAGAAACGCGGCAAAAAGTGCAGGCAAAGGCATCGTGAATCATGCAGCCGGCGGTATGGCGGGCAGTGCGGTGAAAAAGGCGTCAGGCGGCGCAAGCCGGAACAGGGCGAATAGTCCGGCGAAAAACACTGCGGCGGATGCGGCAAGTATGAAAGCGAATGAACATGCCTATGAGATAGGAGAATTGGATCATTACCTGTTTGGTCAGGGAAACCATTACGAGATCTATAAAAAATTAGGCGCACATAAAGTAGTGAACGACAAAACGGAGGGCGTTTATTTCGCGGTATGGGCGCCGAATGCGAAGAATGTGTCTGTAGTCGGGGAATTTAATGACTGGAATTTGGAAAGAGACAGAATGGAGCGTCAGGAGCCTCTAGGTATTTATGTGAAGTTTGTACCGGAAGCGAAAGAAGGACAGCTTTATAAGTTCTGTATTGAGACGCAGAAAGGCGAGCTTCTTTATAAGGCGGATCCGTTTGCAAATTATGCGGAGCTTCGTCCGGGAACGGCGTCTCGTATTACGGATCTTTCCCGTATAAGATGGACGGATGACGCATGGATGAAAGCGCGGAAGACATGGAATCATAAGAAGAATCCGATGTCGATCTATGAAGTTCATATGGGTTCGTGGATGCGTCACCCGGGAAGGGAAGATGAAGGATTCTACACATACAGAGAGTTCGCCGAGGCGATCGTAAAATATGTAAAAGAGATGGGATACACTCATGTAGAACTGATGGGCATTGCAGAGCATCCGTTTGACGGTTCGTGGGGATATCAGGTTACGGGATATTATGCGCCGACTTCAAGATACGGAAGTCCTGAAGATTTTGCATATCTGGTTGACCTTCTGCATAAAAACAATATAGGAGTGATTCTTGACTGGGTTCCGGCGCATTTTCCGAAAGATGCTCACGGGCTTGCTGATTTTGACGGAACTCCGACATTCGAGTATGCAGATCCCAGACTCGGAGAACATCCGGATTGGGGAACGAAAGTATTTGATTACGGAAAAGCGGAAGTGCGCAACTTCCTGATTGCAAACGCATTATTCTGGATCGAACATTTCCATGTGGACGGGCTCCGTGTGGATGCTGTTGCGTCGATGCTCTATCTTGATTACGGAAAACAGGACGGACAGTGGGTCGCGAACAAATACGGAGGCAACGAGAATCTTGAGGCGATCGATTTCTTTAAACATTTGAATTCGGTTGTTCTGGGACGGAACAAAGGCGCTGTGATGATCGCGGAAGAATCGACGGCATGGCCGAAGGTGACAGGATCGCCCGAAGACGACGGCCTTGGTTTCAGCCTGAAATGGAATATGGGATGGATGCACGATTTTACGGAGTACATGAAACTTGATCCGTATTTCCGTAAAAATGCACATCATATGATGACGTTTGCGATGCAGTATGCATACAGTGAAAATTATATTCTTGTGTTGTCGCATGACGAAGTTGTTCATCTGAAGTGTTCGATGATCAATAAAATGCCGGGACTTGGGTTCGATAAATTTGCCAACCTAAAAGCAGGCTATGCGTTTATGATGGGCCATCCGGGAAAGAAACTTCTGTTCATGGGTCAGGAATTTGCACAGCTTAGAGAATGGAGCGAAAAGAGAGAGATCGATTGGTTCCTGCTCGCCGAACCTGAGCACAGAGATATTCAGAACTGGTATCGGGATCTGCTTCATTTGTATAAAAACAATAAAGCTCTTTATGAAATGGACAATGATCCGGCGGGATTTGAGTGGATCAATGCGGATGATATTTTCAGAAGTATTTACAGCTTTGTAAGACATTCCAAGAATAAAGAAAAGAATTTGCTTTTCGTCTGCAACTTTACTCCTGTGGAAAGAGAAGATTACAGAGTCGGCGTTCCGACGAGGAAAACGCTGAAGCTTGTTTTGAACAGTGATGAGGAAAAGTACGGAGGAAAAGGGGAAAAACGTCCGCTTACTTACAAACCGGTGAAAAAGGAATGCGACGGTCAGGCGTATTCGATCGCATACCCGCTTCCGGCCTATGGTGTGGCAGTGTTTGAGTATTAAGATGTCAGGCAGCTTCTGACTTGAAACCGGAACCCCATTGGATTTAACCGGTGGGCGGTTCACTATTATATAAAAGGTAAAAAATGCAGAGCAAACTGCCGCAAAATAGATGGGGGATTTTTAAAATAGCCTGTCTGTTTTGCGGCGGTTTTGTTTTTACCGGCAAAGTGAGGAGGAACAGCAGATGAAAAATTATTCGGAAGATCCGAACAGACAGTATCATATACAAACTGCAAAAGGGGAAATCGGGAAGTACGTCATTATGCCCGGAGATCCGAAAAGATGTGTGAAGATCGCGCAATATTTAGATAACCCGGTGTTGATTGCAGATAACAGAGAGTATGTGACATATACAGGAACGCTCGATCAAGTGAAGGTAAGCGTTACATCTACGGGAATAGGAGGACCGTCGGCAGCTATTGCAATGGAAGAACTTTGTAGGTGCGGTGCGGATACGTTTATCAGGATCGGAACTTGCGGCGGAATGCAGACAGATGTGAAAAGCGGAGATATCGTTGTGTCAACAGGGGCAATCAGGATGGAAGGAACGAGCAGGGAGTATGCGCCGATCGAATTTCCGGCAGTGCCCGATCTGACAGTGACGAATGCGCTTGTGAAAGCTGTTAAATCAAAAGGATATCCGTTCCATACGGGAGTTGTACAGTGCAAAGATTCGTTTTACGGTCAGCATGAACCGGAGAGAAAGCCGGTAGGCTACGATCTGCTTCATAAGTGGGAGGCGTGGAAACAACTCGGCTGTCTTGCCTCGGAAATGGAATCGGCGGCTCTGTTTGTTGTGGCGAGCAGCCTTGGGGTGCGGGTCGGCTCGTGTTTTCTTGTGATCGCGAATCAGGAACGTGAGAAAGCAGGACTTGAGAACCCGGTAGTGCACGATACGGACATGGCGATCCGGGTGGCAGTGGACGCGATCCGCAGATTGATTTCCGAAGAACGGAAAAAAGAGTAGAATGCATATAAAGAAAATGACAACGAGAAGAAAAGAGCGGGAGAAAAGAAAAACGGAAAAATGAATGGGGGAGATAAGCGGGAAAAATAAATGAAAGAAAATAAACGCGAGAAAAGAAATGAGGGGAAAAAGCGGGAAAAATAAGTGAAAGAAAATAAATGCGGAAAATAAAGAGAGGAAATAAACGGTCAAATGAAGGATATGAATGAAAAAGAAATTTTACGGCATGTGGATCACACATTGCTGTCGCAGGAAGCTGTGTGGGATGAGATTCGTCAGGTATGTGATGATGCGGTGAAATATGATACGGCGTCAGTCTGTATTCCTCCAAGTTATGTGAAGCAAGCGGCGGAATATGTAGGCGGAAGAGTTCCGATTTGTACTGTGATCGGTTTTCCGAACGGTTACGAGACGACTGCCGTAAAGGAATTTGAGACAAAAGATGCGATCGCAAACGGAGCGGATGAGATCGATATGGTTATCAATATCGGATGGCTGAAAGACAGAAAATACGATCAGATCGAAGAAGAAATCCGCATTCTGAAAAATGCGTGCGGCAGTAAAGTTCTTAAAGTGATCATAGAAACATGTCTTTTGACAGATGAAGAAAAAGTGAAAATGTGTGAGATCGTCACTCGTTCGGGAGCGGATTATATTAAAACGTCCACAGGTTTTTCAAAAGCAGGCGCGACTTTTGACGATATCAGCCTGTTTGCGGATCATGTCGGCGGTAACGTGAAGATGAAAGCGGCGGGCGGCATTTCCTCGATGGAAGACGCGGAAAAGTTTCTGGAGCTTGGGGCAGACAGACTCGGAACGAGCCGCATTGTAAAAATCGTGAAAACGGAAGAAGAAAACCCGGCGGAAGGAACTTGTGAAATGGAATTATCGCAGGGAATGATCGCAAAGTTAATTGAGACAGCGACTGCACAACTGGCGTATTCATACAGTCCCTACTCGGGATTTAAAGTAGGCGCAGCTCTTTTGGCTGAAAGCGGCAGGATCTATACCGGATGCAATATAGAAAATTCTGCATTTTCACCGACAAATTGTGCGGAGAGAACTGCGTTTTTTAAGGCGGTGAGCGAAGGAGAAAGGAAGTTTCGCGCAATTTGCATCATCGGTGGAAAAGATATTTCAGAAACAGTATGTACGCCTCCTTGCGGAGTGTGCCGTCAGGTTATGGCAGAATTTTGCGATCCGAAGAAGTTCAAGGTGATATTGGCATCAGGCAGGGAAAAGTATAGAATCCTTCGGTTGGAAGAACTTTTGCCGTTTGGGTTTGGGTCGGAGTATCTGTAGGAACGATTGACAAGAAAAAGAAAACATGACATAATAAATTAACCAAAAGGTTAATGTGAGGGTGATGTATTGAGTGGAAATAACATATGCGAATGGAAAAGTTGAAAAATACTTTAAAGATTATAAAAAGATGCAAAAGAAACTGCCTTTTGAGTGGGTGAAAACAATAAAAAAGCATATGGACAGACTAAAAGCGGCGGAATGTTTTGGAGATTTTTTGAAATTGAGATTAGGAAAGCCTGAACAGTTAGAAGGATGCGAAAGTATTCGATATTCGTTGCATGTAGCGGCAAATGTAAGATTGATTATCGAGCCGAATGCCGAACAGGATACGGTTATGATTTGTACGGAAATAGAAGTGGAAGGAGTGAGTGATTATCATGGCAGCAAAGAAAATTGGTATATCCCGTGATTTAATAATTCACCCGGGAGAAACGATTGCAGACGTCTTGGAAGAACGTGGAATCACACAGAGTGAACTGGCGTCGAGTGCAGGCGTTTCTCCGGCTTACGTAAGCAATGTTATTGCCGGAAAGAAAGGGATATCTGCAAACTTTGCCAGAGGATTAGAGTATGCAATCGGAGTACCAAAGTCTTTTTGGCTGAATCTTCAGGCGAACTATGAGGCGGAACTTTTGGAAGCAAATGAATTACAGACGATTACGGAAGAAGAGCGTATCGTGAGGGAAGACTTAAAAGAAATTGTGAAATACTTTAGAGAAAGAGGCATGATGCCTAGTCGTGAAAATAAAGATGATTCGATACTTTCTCTTCGTAAAATTCTGCAGATTAGTAATTTGGTAAATTTAAATGAAATAATTCCCGGGGGAGCATTTCGGATGTCCGGAAACTTATCGGTAAATAGAAATGTGTTGGGGGCATGGATTCGTTTGTGTCAAATTTTGGAGAATAATCAAAATGTTTCAACAAAGTTTGAAGTAGAGCATATAAACGAATTGATAGGTAAAATAAAAAATGTTATGTGTCAGAAGAATGTGGATTTTCAAAATCATTTGAAAACTGTATTGGGAGAATATGGCATAGATTTTTCTGTTGTGAAAAATTTTAGAGGAGCGCCTGTGCAAGGGTATATTTTTCGGCGGAGCGATGGGGTGTATCAAATGGTTTTGACGATAAGGGGAGCGTTTGCGGATATTTTTTGGTTTTCTTTATTTCATGAACTGGGACATATTGTAAATGGAGATATAGGTAAAAGTATTAAATTTATAGATGACGGGAGTGATGTGGATAAGGAGACGGCAGCAGATCTTTTTGCGAGAGATAGACTTTTGTCACCGGAGAGTTATGCAAGTTTTATCCAAAAAGGAGACTTTACATTTGAAGCAATCTGTAGTTATGCACGGACTCAGAATGTGATGCCTTACATTGTTATCGGAAGACTTCAAAAGGAGAAATATCTGGATTATCATCAGTATAGTAATTACAAATTGCGGTATAAATGGGGAGACTGTTCATAAGAATAAAGTGGATACAGTATTGATTTATTGGGAATAAGGGCAAGATATAAGAGTGTTGTACAGGGAGATGGGATAATGGAAATGTATAAAAGAATATTTGTAATCGTTCTTGATTCTCTCGGGATCGGGGCGATGCCGGATGCGGCTCGGTTCGCAGATGAAGGCGCGGATACGTTCGGACATATTTTGGAGAAAACAAAAACTTTGAATATTCCGAATCTTCGCAGGCTTGGGTTTCTGAACTTAAAGTGCGGCGGAGATATGAAAGGCGTCGAGTCTCCCGAGGGGCGCTTCATGCGGATGCGGGAAGCGAGCAACGGAAAAGATACGATGACCGGACACTGGGAGATGATGGGGATTAAAACGGAAAAGCCGTTTCGGACTTTTACGGAACATGGATTTCCGGCAGAATTGATCAAGGAGCTGGAGAAACAGTGTGGGAAAAAGGTGATCGGAAATAAAAGCGCGAGCGGTACTGAGATTATAGAAGAGCTGGGCGAGGAAGAGATTCGTACAGGATCTATGATCGTGTATACGTCGGCGGATTCGGTTATGCAGATCTGCGGAAATGAAGAGACTTTCGATCTGGAAGAACTGTATCGGTGCTGTGAGACTGCAAGGCGGATCACGATGAAAGATGAATGGCGCGTAGGAAGGGTGATCGCAAGACCGTATATCGGAATGAAAAAAGGTGAGTTTAAAAGGACGAGCAATCGGAGAGACTACGCGTTGAAGCCGCCGGCGCCCACTGTTTTAAATGCTCTGAAAGATGCGGGGAATGATGTGATCGGCGTGGGAAAGATTCATGACATTTTCTGCGGGGAAGGGATTACGAAAACATATCATTCGGAAAGTTCCGTTCATGGGATGGAACAGACGATCGATGTGTGCAAAGAGGAATTTACGGGACTGTGTTTTGTAAACCTTGTTGATTTTGACGCATTATGGGGGCATCGGAGAAATGTAGAAGGGTATGGCAAAGAGATCGAAAAGTTTGATGAGAAACTCGGCGTTTTGCTGGAATGTCTTTCGCAGGATGATCTATTGATCCTGACCGCAGATCACGGGAATGATCCGACATACAAGGGAACGGATCATACGAGAGAGTATGTTCCTTTCCTTGCATACAGCAAAAGAATGCAGGCGGGAGGTCCGCTTCCGGAAGCAGAGACGTTTGCGGTGATAGGGGCGACTGTAGCAGAGAACTTCGGAGTAGATATGCCGAAAGGAACGATAGGATATTCTGTTTTAAGCAGGCTGCAGCAGTAGTAAACCGTGAAAATGTAAAAAAATCAAAGCGGAAGTAGGATGAAAAACTGTAAAAATGTAAAAAACCGGACAGTTAAAGCTGTGAAAACTTATAGAAATATGAAAAGTTAAAAAGCCGGAAGTCGGAAAAAATGTAAAAAATGAAAAGCCGATGAGAATACAGGATAAAAATATAGGAAAATATAGAGAGAAAAGTGAAAATTAAGGATTGTCGGAAAACTTAATTTATCTGTCTCTTATACACATCTCCGAGCCCACGAGACGGAGCTACATCTCGT
>OWIL01001584.1_pt1 | contig 10436 bp, 9 predicted proteins | sample 1732871 | NCBI WGS metagenome assembly OWIL01 (sample SAMN05065763, study PRJEB22554) | human gut metagenome | biome: ENVO:2100002; feature: ENVO:00000062; material: ENVO:00002003 | host: Homo sapiens | place: USA
AGATGTAGCTCCGTCTCGTGGGCTCGGAGATGTGTATAAGAGACAGGTTCAGGATAGGTGAGGAGGTACGCATGGAATGGGAGCAGATTCCCAATATAGAAATGGTAACGGATGGAAAGCTGGCAGAGGTATTTGCCCGCACACGGGTAGGGGTGGCACACTATTCTTCTTCTTTGATGGAGGGGGTAGCACACGGTGCTGTCCCGTTGGTGTACGATCCGACTGAGGGATCGCGGTATTCTCCGGATGTGGAAGCCGAGGGGCTGGGGATGATAGCGAAAACGAAAGAGGAGTTGACCGGCGGTTTGTCCCGGATATTGGGGAATTGTGAAGATTTTAAACAGAGGATAGAGAAGGAACAACCTCTGTGGTTTCAGGCAACAGGAGAAGAAACTCTCCGGAATATGGTAGGGTTTATTAAAGAAAAAATGCCTCCTGTTACGTTGAAGGAGATTTATGTGGTTGATGCGGATACGTTGACACGCGAACGGCCCGTCGGGGTATCGGGGTTATTGCGCTGTAAGAATTGTAAGGATTTTTTGGAGATGTGCATTGATTCGTGTATCGATGGATTGGATGAGTTGATAGCTGTCTATCATGATTGTACGGATCGTACGCCGGAGATTCTCAGGCAGAAGGCAGCACAATATCCGGATAAAATCAGGGTCTTTGAGTATCGGCCTTCTGTATATCCGATCGATCTGGATGAAGAGGAGTTGGAGAAGGCAAAGCTGTTGCCGCCCGACTCTATCCATACGTTGGCAGGCTATTGCAACTATGCATTGTCGAAAGCAAGCTATCGGTACGCAGTGAAGATCGATGCCGATCAGGTTTATTTTACGGATCGGCTGAAACATATCTGTGATGCTTACCGTTCTGATAAAAAAGTGCGGTTCAACGTGGCGGAATGTATCTCTTACAACCTGTATCGGGCTTATCTGGACTCTTTCAACCGTATAGAGATGCGACCGTTCAGGTGGCTGGAACGAATTGCGTTGTGGACACATGCGTTGTATGCTTCTTATCTGGAGAAGATGATCATCCGGTATAAAGTGCCTGTCTCGATGTCGGGCATTAACTTGTTCCGGAAAGACCGGGAGTGGATGGTAGGGTTGGGGCAGGAACATCCGGAGCCTGATAGCAAAGAGATACTCCCTCCGTTTAATGGCGTGCGTGATACTTTCTTTTTTGAGGTGTCTGCGGACCGGATATTCAGGTATGTGACGGTAACGAAGCCGGATGGCCGTCATCGGGGGGTGGAGGTGATGCGTTGTCCGAATGAAATATTGGATGTCGGCTTTTGTTGGTTCCATTTGCGTGCTCTGATGAAGGAGCATGAAGAGGGCTATCGGCAGTCTTACCGGAAACATCCGGAGAGGTTTATACCTTTAGGGACCTTTGTGAAGCTGTCGTATAGAAATTTACAACAGAGATATAAACCTTTTGTTGCCGTACGTTGGGCGGAACCGGTATTCGCTTATTTCTTCATGACGGGTAAAGGGAGGATTCCGTGGAAAAAGTTGAAAGAGATAGAATGAATAGTGGCAGATAAATGTGTTTCGCAGCTTGATAAAAGATAGATGGTAGATGGATATATTGATTCTTTTTTATAATACGATGTGGGGATTTCCACTCGAGTTCCGAAAGGAAGATTTACCTGGGGGCTGTGTGATAACGACTGATCGAAACCTCATTGTAAAGGCGGATGCTGTGGTTTTCCATTTGCCCGATTTGCCTTCGGTGATGGAGGATGAAATCGATAAGCGGGAAGGACAGCTTTGGGTGGGATGGAGTCTGGAATGTGAAGAGAATTATAGTTGGACGAAGGATCCCGAGTTCAGAGAGAGTTTTGACTTATGGATGGGGTATCATCAGGAGGATGATATTGTGTATCCTTATTATGGACCGGATTATGGGAAGATGCTGGTTACGGCACGGAGGGAAAAGCCTTATAAGAAGAAGGCATGTATGTTTATTTCGAGTGATATGAACCGGAGTCACCGACAAGAGTATCTTAAGGAATTGATGCAGTATACCGACATCGATTCGTATGGGAAACTATACCGTAATTGTGAATTACCTGTTGAGGATCGGGGACGGGATACACTTCTTAGTGTGATCGGGGATTATCAGTTTGTGATAAGTTTTGAGAATGCGATAGGGAAGGATTATGTGACAGAAAAGTTTTTCAATCCTTTGTTGGCCGGTACTGTTCCGGTCTATCTGGGAGCTCCCAATATTCGGGAATTTGCTCCGGGAGAAAATTGTTTTCTGGATATTTGTACTTTCGATTCTCCCGAGGGAGTAGCCGCTTTTATGAATCAATGCTATGATGACGAGGCATTGTATGAACGTTTTTATGCATGGAGGAAACGGCCTTTATTATTGTCGTTTACAAAAAAGTTAGAGCAAGTCCGGAGCAATCCGTTAATCAGGCTTTGCCAAAAAATACACGAACTAAAATTGGGAGGGATATGAAAGAGGTAAAAAGACCGGTAGTTTCGGTGGTGGTTCCGGTCTATAATACGGAACCTTTTCTGGCGGAATGTCTGCACTCTTTAGAGAAGCAGACTTTAACGGATATTGAGATCATTTTGGTGAATGACGGATCGACGGATAATTCCGGGAGGTTGCTGCGGGAGTATGCGGGTAAGGATGCTCGTTTCGTTTATGTGGAACAGGAGAATCAAGGGCTCTCTGCTGCACGAAATACCGGAATGGAACATGCTTCCGGGCATTATCTGGCATTTCTGGACAGTGATGACTGGCTGGCAGAGAATGCTTTGCAGGTGTTATGTGCTATTGCAGCGAAGACCCGTACTGATATTGTTTCGGGAAACACACTGGCGGTGCATGCCGATGGACAGGTGCAAAGTTGGGAAAGAAGGGGCAGAGAGTTGTTTGCGACAGGCACCGTAGTGTCCGGTAGTACATATTTTTCAAGAGTGATGGATTGCAGGTGTTATGTCCCCATGGTATACAATTATTTATATAGGAGGGATTTTATTGAACAGAATGGATTTCGCTTTGAACCGGGGTTGGTTCATGAAGATGAATTATGGACTCCTCAGGTGCTGACAACCGCTCAAAAAATAACGGTTGCCGATATTGATTTTTATTATTACCGGCAACGGGAAGGATCGATTATGACGGCGACGGCAGCGGGCAGGCGGATTGCTTCCATTCAATTGATTATTGAGAAGTTACTGGAATATAGCCGTAAGCACTTGTTTGAGAAAAAATATAGAGAGGCAAAGGAAGCACTCTATGTAAGGCTGTTGCAGATATATTCTACTGCCTGTACATTGCATCCGGACGGAACTTATACAACTTTGTACGATAGGGCGGGAGAGATGCTTCGTGTTTGTGAGGAACTCAGGCGGCAAGAGTCTCTTGGGAGATGGTATAGTGAGGAAATCCTCAACAGGATGAAACTGTATTATGACCGGCTCCAAACGATGGAAGGATGAGGGGGGATGGCAGGGAGCTGAACAACTTCATTTTATGTATGTTAGACCTTGAAAATCGTAGTATGTCATGAAAGATATTACAATGCTAAACAAACCACCATTAGACTTCTTCGGATGCAACTTTTGTCTTGTAGAGAAGCATCGTATGGCTTTTGTCCTTATTTCGAAATGTGGACTTACTTTTTTGGAAAACATAGCTATTTATGCGTCAGCAGGTATGATTCCTGATACCGAAGATCAGACTCATTTTTATATCGCCCGGGTAAAACCAGAACGTTTTTTGGTACCGGTTTCTGAGATGTCTGGTTATGAAAGGGAGCATAAATCGTATTTGAAGGTAGCGGTTTGGAGGGATCCGGTAGAAAGGCTGGTTTCTGCTTATAAATATTTTATACTTGAACGTACCTTCAATCAATACATGTACATGTGTAATCTGTATCAGGATTGTTCTTTTGAACGCTTTCTTTCGTTCGTTGAGTTTGAATTGGGGAAGGCAAATCCGTTGTGGCAGGATGAACATATACGCAGGCAATCTGATTTTTATACTTCTGCTGATGTGGACTGTATTGTACCTCTCAGCAAGTTGAACCGTTTTTTAGCCGAGAGGGGAGTGGATATGCCGGAAGAAAAGGCAAATGCCACATCTGTCCGGTTTGAACTGAAGGATGAAAAACAGATAGCAAAGATAAAAGAACTATATCGTCTTGATTATGAAATACCTGTTGGTTGTTAAAAAAAGAATAAGATGGATGCACATATAGAACAAATAGCAAAATCGCTTTACTTCTCTTGCAAACAATTTGATATAGGGCTATTTTATGGAAAGATGGGACGTTGCCTTTTCTTTTTTGATTATTCACGTGTCACTGAATTGAGGGCGTTTGAGGAACTGGCCGGAGAATTGCTGGATGAAGTGATGGAGAGTGTCTGCTTAGGGATGCCGGTCGGTCTGTCTTTCGGATGGTGTGGTATAGGTTGGGGGGTGGAATATCTGGTCCGGAAGGGATTTGTGGAAGATGATGATAATGAAGGGCGCAATAAGATTGATGAGAAAGTGATGGAGTATGATGTCAGGCGCTTGGGCGATTACTCTTTAGCTACAGGGTTGGAAGGAATTTCATGGTATGTATTGCTTAGACTCTCTTCGGGAGATAAAGGTGTAAGGATAGGGGAAAAAAACTATCTGTCTGATTTGAAAAGTGCTTGTGAGAAAGCTTTAAAAAAAGGGCGGTATGAGGGGATACTTCTGTTACTGGATTTTCTGAATGGGAAAAGGGCAAATTATCCTTTCGGGGAGTTTTTTTCACAAATTCCGGGAGAAGCGCATTATATTCCGGATATGTGATGTATTTTTGTTACGTAGACTAATATTATGAATCAATGAAATTAAATTCTTTTCCTCATTACCTCCAGTTGGATGCTATGGATTGCGGTCCTTCCTGCCTTCGCATGATTGCGAAGTATTATGGTAAGAGCTACTCCCTGCAAACTCTCCGTGCACGCTCTTTTATTACCCGTGAAGGAGTTTCCATGCTGGGCATCAGCGATGCGGCGGAATCGATCGGTTTCCGTACTTCGGGGGTGCGCATCTCTTTGGAGCAACTGAAGAAGGATGTACCGTTGCCTTGCATTCTGCATTGGAACCAGAATCACTTCGTGGTCTGTTATGATATAAAGAAGAAACGTAGCGGCTACCGTTTCTATATCGCCGACCCCGCCCGTCAGTTGATTTCGTACAGTGAGGAGGAGTTTAAGAAATGCTGGTTGTCTACCAAGGTGAATGGAGAGGAGAAAGGGGCTGCACTTGCGCTTGAACCGGGTCCGGAATTCCAAGGGCAGGGCGACGAAGAAGAATCCGGCAGTCGCAGTCTTCGTTTCTTTCTTAAATATTTGTCTCCTTATCGTAAACAACTGATTCAACTGATTCTGGGAATGCTGACAGCGAGCTTGTTGCAGCTTATTTTCCCTTTTCTGACACAGTCATTGGTGGATGTGGGTATTCGCGACGGTAACCTGAACTTTATCACTCTGATCCTGATTTCACAACTGGTGATTTCCGTTTCACAACTTTCGGTCGAGTTTATCCGTAGCTGGATTATGCTTCACATGAATACGCGTATCAATATTTCGCTGATCTCTGACTTCCTGGCGAAGTTGATGAAGCTTCCGCTCCATTATTTCGATACGAAGATGATTGGTGACATTATGCAACGTATAGGCGATCACGGACGTATCGAGAGTTTTCTGACGGGATCGTCCATCAGTACGCTTTTCTCTTTTGTGAACTTCTTTATCTTTGCTTTTGTGCTGGCTTATTACAATCTGGGTATTCTTGCTATCTTTCTGGTGGGCAATTCACTCTATATCTGCTGGATTCTTGTGTTTATGAAGTACCGGCGCGAATTGGATATCCGCCGTTTTGCCCAGGCGGCGGGCGAACAGAGTAGTTTGATACAGTTGGTGACTGCCATGCAGGAGATCAAACTGAACAACTGTGAAAAACAAAAACGCTGGCAGTGGGAACGTATTCAGGTGAAACTTTTCAAGATCAGCGTAAAAGGTCTGGCACTGGGACAGGTGCAACAGGTGGGTTCTGTCTTTTTTAATCAGACTACGAATATTGTCATCTCTTTTATTGCTGCTAAATCGGTTGTGGAGGGAAATATGACGTTGGGTATGATGATGTCACTGACGTATATTATCGGTCAGTTAAGCGGTCCGATCGGTTCTTTTATCGGTTTTGCACAGCAGTTGCAGGATGCGAAGATCAGTCTGGAGCGCCTGAACGAGATTCATGGGCAGAAGGATGAAGAGCAGGATATTGCCTCTAAGCTGACGGTTCTTCCGGAACGGCGTGATATACGTATCGAGAATCTCTCGTTCAGTTATGACGGTGCGGATCGTGACTATGTGCTGAATGATGTGAACCTGAACATACCCGAACACAAGGTGACGGCGATTGTGGGTGCGAGCGGTAGCGGCAAGACTACGCTGATCAAGCTGATGCTTGGCTTTTATACTCCGAATAAGGGGGATATCAAGATAGGTGAGACCCCTCTGGATGTGGTAAATCCGCACCTCTGGCGTGCGAAGAGTGGTTCGGTGATGCAGGATGGCTTTATCTTCTCTGACACGATTGCAAATAATATTGCCGTGGGGGAGGAACAGGTGGATGTGGAGCGCCTTCGCCATGCGGTGACAGTGGCCAACATTCGTGACTTCATCGATTCTCTTCCTTTGGGGTATAATACGAAGATCGGCATGGAGGGAAACGGCATCAGCCAGGGACAGCGTCAACGCCTGCTGATAGCCCGCGCTGTTTATAAAAATCCTGAGTTCCTGTTTTTCGATGAGGCGACGAATGCATTGGATGCCAACAATGAACGCGAGATTATGGAGCATCTGCACACGTTCTATCGTGGTAAGACGGTTGTGGTAGTGGCGCACCGTTTGAGTACGGTTCGTGATGCGGATAAGATCGTGGTGCTGGATAGGGGTGCTGTAGCCGAAGAGGGAACCCACCGGGAACTGACGGAAAAGAAAGGATTGTATTATCAGTTGGTGAAGAATCAGTTGGAATTAGGAAGTTAGATATGGAAAAGGAGCACACACATAAAGAGATCGAGCTTCGTAGCGAAGAGGTGCAGGAAGTGATGAATCGTGTTCCGGCATGGATTCTTCGCAGTGGCATTACGGTGCTGTTTGTCATAGTGGTGGCATTGGTTGCCGGAAGCTATTGGTTTAAATATCCGGATGTGATTGCTGCGGAGGTGACGGTAAGCACACAAGATCCTCCGGCTTACGTAGTGTCCCGAGCAGCCGGAAGACTGGAGAATCTGTATGTACAAAACGGGCAGGAGGTGGGACCCGACACGAATCTGGGGACAATAGAGAATACAGCTTGTGCGTCGGATGTATTCTCCTTGCAAGAGCGGATGCGGAAGTGGAAACAGGAAGGATATACGCCTGAGTCGGGTAAAGGGCTTTTTCTACATTCGGAAACAGATCGCTGGCGGCTGGGAGAGATACAGTCGGCCTATGCGGCGTTTGTGAGTACTCTCTCCGAAATGGTGCGTATGAATGAATTGGGGTATTATGCAAAGAAGTTACAGTCGCAGAGGGAACTTTTGGAGACTCAGAAGAAATATTATGGTCAGGTTCGGAGCCAGTATTTTCTGATAGAGAAAGAGTATGCCCTGGCTCATGCTTCGTATACGCGAGATTCAATTCTCTATCATCGCCAGGCGATGATTATTACGGAGTTTGAACAGTCTGGGAGTCGCTACCTGCAAAGTCTTCAGTCAAGGGAGTCGGCCCGCATGCAGTTAACTCAGGTGGATATGCAGATAGAACAATCGGAAGAGACATTGCTCGATCTGGAGAAACAGGCGTTTGAGGAGAAGCAGACACAGGCCGTGAATCTGAGAAATGCTACGGATCAGTTGCAGAGTCAGCTCACCGCCTGGGAGCAGCGTTATCTGCTTCGAAGTCCGGTTGGGGGAAAGGTTACTTTCCTGAATGTATGGAGTGTGAATCAGTACGTGGAATCGGGGGCTACAGTGTTTGTGGTTGCTCCCGAAGAAGAATCTTTGCCTGTGGGGACGGCGTTGCTGCCTTTGCAGGGGTCGGGTAAAGTGAAAGCCGGACAGCGGGTAAATCTGCGTTTGAACAACTATCCGGATCAGGAGTTCGGCTATGTAAAGGGGAAGGTGAAAAGTGTATCGCCCCTGCCGACGGCGGAAGGCATGTATGTGGTCGATATTGCCTTACCGGACGGACTGACAACCAATTATGGGAAGACCTTGCCGTTGACTCGTGAGATGAAGGGAAGTGCGGAAATTATCACGGATGATCTTCGCCTGCTGGAAAGATTGATTATGCCGTTACGAAAAATTTTCATGGAACAAAAATAGGTCAAAGTAGCTTTAGGACTATATATAATAAGGTGTATCCCCCGAACTTTGTAGAAAATGCCTCGGAAATTTCTATTTATCCAAAACCTTTTAGTTTCGTTGGTGTTATTTAAATAGTTTCAATAATAAATAGGAAGATTTGTAATAACCACTTTAACTATTAAGGTATATGAAAAAGATTCTAATGCTGCTGGCCTTAGCCGGCGTTACATCTGTTGCTTCTGCGCAGCAGACTACAATTACGGGATACGAAGTTATCCAGGTACAAGACAAATATCAAGTGATCACTAACCCTTTCTGGGATAATTGGTTTTTCTCTATCGGCGGAGGTGCTGAAGCACTGTTTGGCGATAATGACCATGTCGGGAAATTTAGGGACCGTATCAGTCCGACATTGAATGTGGCTGTCGGTAAATGGTTTACTCCGGGATTGGGGTTGCGATTGCAGTACAGTGGCTTACAGGGACGCGGCTTTGCCGGTTCGGAAACAGCTGATTTTGTGAAGAGTGGTAAACTGGCTAATGGGTATTATAAACAGAAATTCAACTATATGAATCTTCACGGGGACGTGATGTTCAACTTGAATGCACTGTTTGGCGGATACAACTCTCACCGTGTATATGAAATTATCCCTTATTTGGGAGCCGGTTTTACTCATTCATATTCGAAACCTCATCGTGAGGCGTTTGCTATGAACGCAGGTATTATCAACCGTTTCCGCGTTTCGAGTGCGGTAGATATCAATATCGAAATCGGTGGTATGCTGGCCGAAGATAAGTTTGACGGAGAAATTGGCGGAAAACATGGATATGACGGTGTTGCCAGCCTGACTGCCGGTTTGACTTATCGTTTCCCGGCTCGCGGATTTGCCCGTCCGATGCCACAGATTATTTCTGAAATCGAACTGGCTAATATGCGTCGTCAAATGAATGACATGGCTGCTGCTAACCAGTCACTGCAACAGCAGTTGGTTGACGCACAGAATCAGCCGGTGGCAGAAGTTGCCGAACAGGTAGTCGTTACGGATGCTAACATTGCTCCGCGTACCGTATTCTTCACAATCGGATCTTCTGAACTGTCACCACGTGAAGAGATGAACTTGTCTTATCTTGCTGCCAAGATGAAAGAATTCCCGGATACACAATATACCGTATACGGATATGCTGACTCAGCAACCGGTACTCCTGCATTCAATAAGGAGTTGAGCCAAAAACGTGCTCAGGCTGTTGTCAATGCATTGGTTAAGAAATACGGAGTAGATTCCAGCCGCTTGAAGGTTGATGCCGGTGGTGGTGTGGATAAATTCGGTAAACCTATTTACCTAAACCGAGTTGTATTAGTAGAGTCTGTTAAATAAGTTCGGACTTGACTTTCTTTAAAAGAAATCGCCCTGTTATCGATCCGGTAACAGGGCGTTCTTTTTTTATAGATAAGTATCTGGGCTTACTTATGTATCTAACTTCTATTTGTTGAATCGCTTCACTTGTTCGTTGATCAGTTCGGCATCATCGAAGTAGTTTATCTTCATGGCTTTGCGAACATCCGACAAGGTATCGGCAGCGGCAGCTCTTGCTACTTCACAGCCTTTTCTCAGCATTTCATAGATGGCGGGAATATCTTTTTCGAATTCTTTCCGACGGTTGCGGATAGGCTCCAACTCTTCTTGCATAATGGAGTTGAGGAAACGTTTTACCTTTACATCACCCAAACCGCCGCGCTGATAGTGAGCTTTCAACTCGTTCAGATTCGGATAGTCGGGCAGGTAACGTTCGAAGTGTTCGGGACGGCAGAATGCATCCAGGTATGTAAATACGGTGTTACCTTCGATTTTACCCGGATCTTGCACACGCAGATGATCGGGGTCGGTGAACATGCTCATCACTTTCTTTTGGATTTCATCAGCTTCTTCGGCCAGATAAATGCAGTTGCCTAACGATTTACTCATCTTGGCTTTTCCATCGGTACCGGGCAGGCGCAGGCAGGCTGCATTATCCGGTAAAAGGACTGTCTCTTATACACATCTCCGAGCCCACGAGACGGAGCTACATCTCGT